>HHCFC02800__coassemble_1481_pt1 | contig 20199 bp, 24 predicted proteins | sample HHCFC02800__metabat2_high_PE_058 | metagenome-assembled genome bin HHCFC02800 | reverse complement strand
CAGTTGGCTAGAGCACACGGTTCATACCCGTGGTGTCGCTGGTTCAAATCCAGTTTCCGCTACTTGAAAAAGTCCGTTTTTACGGGCTTTTTTCTTTGCGTTCGGGGAAGGATAAGAGTGGAACTGAAAGTCTTTTTATGATAGAATGATATCCAGGATCATTTACGGAGGAGAAAGACATGAACAACAAAAGCAGAGATATCATCAGGATCGTACTGGGAGGATGGCTTGTATATCTGGGGATACGTATCCTGATACAGGTGATACAAAATGAACCCAGTGATCAGATGATCATGGCAGTCCTTGCTGTCTTGTTTATCATTATCGGAGGAGGATATGCTGCCTTTTCTGTCAGAAGCTTTGTGAGAGCAGTAAAGAGTGAAATGGATCCGGCTCCCGGGATGGACGAGACTCAGGAGATCCAGACCCCGAATCCGGCAGAGGTCAGCAGCAATGCCGGTTTAGAAGAAAGCGGAAAGAGGAATCATGTACAGATGCAGCAGATCGGACCAGACAAACAGCTTGAACCAGGCGAACAGGTCGGACCAGACGAACAGATCGGAACGGATGGCGATGCCGGGGAAAGAGAAGTGCATCCGGACGGAGACGGCGAGGATCCTGATGCAGCGCCGGAAGGAGCAGAAGAGCAGGATAAGGAGGCGAGATGATGCGAGTTGGTATGGGATATGACGTACACAGACTGACAGAAGGACGAAAGCTGATCATGGGAGGAGTGGAGATCCCTTATGAAAAGGGGCTCCTTGGACATTCAGACGCGGATGTACTGGTACATGCGGTGATGGATGCGCTCCTGGGAGCGGCGGCTCTGGGTGATATAGGAAAGCATTTCCCGGATACAGATCCGAAATATGAAGGAATCTCCAGTATACGTCTTCTGGAATATGTGGGAAGACTGCTGGAGGAAAATGGCTATATCATCGAGAATATCGATGCAACGATCATTGCGCAGAGGCCGAAGATGAGGCCTTATATCGATCAGATGAGAGAGAATATGGCAGATGCCCTCGGAATAGAACTGGACCAGATCAATGTGAAGGCGACGACGGAAGAAGGGCTGGGATTTACCGGAAGTGGAGAAGGAATCTCATCGCATGCCGTCTGCGCAGTAGAGAGATTTACAAATTACAGCAGTGTTGACGTATCTGAGGAGCGTGCGGGATGCGGAGGCTGCTGCGGACAGATGCGCGGGGAGGAGAAGGAATGATCCTCCGGAAATTGAAGCCGGAAGAACACGGGCTTACAAGAAAACTGTGGGAAGAGGTTTTTACAGAGGATACGAAAGAATTCCTTGATTATTATTATTTTATCAAGACGCGGGAGAACCAGATCTATGTGATCGAGGAGGATGGCGGGATCCAGTCCATGCTTCAGCTTAATCCCTATCGTATCTGTCTTGGAGCGGAGGCGTTCCCGTCAGAGTATATCATCGCTGTCTCAACCCGGAAGGAATACAGGGGAAGAGGATATATGGGAGAACTCCTGAGAGCGTCCATGGACGGGATGTACCGGGTGAAGGTCCCGTTCACCTTCCTGATGCCTGCGGCGGAAGCAATCTATACGCCTTATGATTTCCGTTACATCTACCGTCAGAAGATCCATATCATGGAGTGCGGCGTGCAGGGAGAAAACGGGCGGGCTCGATCAGCAGAGGCTCTTGAGACGGCAGTGCCCGCAGGAGTATCAGAGCGGGACGCGGCTTTTTTTGACGCGGAGGAGATGGCGGGCTTTTTCGAACGGAACTTTTCCGGGAGATGGCAGGTTTATGCGGTCCGCGATGAAGAGTATTACCGGACTATGATCCTGGAGCAGCAGAGTGAGCACGGCGGCGTCCGGCTGCTGCAGAATGGAAAAGAACTGGTCGGCATGTTCGCCTATGCCATAGAAGAGGAACTGGAGATCAGAGAACCGCTGATCCTTCCTGGCTGGGAGCCTGCATTTGAACAGGCGGCACGAAACCTCGCGCCCTCCGGTCAGGATAAGATAAAAGTATATGGATGCGCAGATGGCGGTACGGTGCAGGAGAAACCTGCGATCATGGCAAGGATCATCCATATGCCTACACTTCTATCGTCGCTCCGTGTTCCTGCGGAGGAGGAACTGGACTGTTCTTTTGCCGTGATCGATCCGATCCTCCATGAGAACAGCAGAGTATGGCGGCTGCAGAGCATGACAGGAGAAGAGACGGTGACCGTAAGAGAGACGGAAGATTCAGAGGGCGTGATCCCTGTGGCGGAACTTACGGAGCTCCTGTTCGGGATGAAGAGCGCAGAAGAGATCAGGATGAAGGAAAATGCAGTTATCACTGACAGGCTGGAACTGCAGCTGAACAGGATAAAGAAACTGGAACCTGTATTTTTAAACGAGGTTGTCTGATCCGGTTCAGGCATCTGCAGAGAAAGGTGCTCATGAGGAGGGAAGGTTTATGAAAGGAAGAATGAGAAGAGGGACTGTGTCAGCAGTGATCCTTCTGGCAGTGTGCCTGCTGGCGGGATGTATCCAGAGATTTGATGCCGCGAGCTATGTGAAAGCATGTCTTGACGCTCTTTATATGGGGGATTACGAGGAGTATGCCCGTCAGATCGGGACCAGTGTGGAAGAAGCACAGCAGGATATGGAAGCTCAGGTTGAAGATTCTCTTGAATCGGCGTTTGCCGGTGATGAGATGACCTCGGAAGAAGACAAACAGGCGTACAGAGATACGATGCTGGAAGTATACAGGCTGGCAAAGTATGAAGTGGTTGGCAGCGAAGAGGATAACGGGGATTATATCGTTACAGTGTCCGTGCAGCCGAGTAATGTCTTTGTGGATCTGGAGGCCGGTTTTACGGAACTGATCCAGGAAAAGGTCTCCGACGGTAGTTTTGAGGAGAGCAGAACGATCTCTTATCTGATCGATTACCTGAAACAGCGGATCGCGGAAAATGAGTATGGTGAAGCCACGGAGATCCAGGTCAATGTAACGGGTGATGAGAACAATGTATATACGATCCCGGAAGAGGACCTGACAAGCATCGAAGGCACGCTGTTCCCGGGGGCTGTGTAGAGAGAGACACAGTTCAACGATATCCGGATATCCGGGAACGGGAAAACAGTTGACAAACAGGGAAAAGTTTCATAATATATGGTATATGTTCAAACGAAAAAAGCGGAGAACGGAAAAAGTAGCTGATCTGAAACTCACAGAGAGGGGATGCCGCCGGCTGAAAGCACCCCGGGCAGAGGATCTGTGAAGTGCGTCCGGGAGCTGATCCTGCGAAATAGGAGTAGCGGGATACGTCAGGCATACGTTACATGCATCGAGTGAAAGAATAGATTCTTTTAATAGAGTGGAACCGCGGAAAACTTCGTCTCTAGAGCAGAGGCGGAGTTTTTTATTTAATAGGAAAGTTCTCCGGACTATCCTATAGAATAAAAGTTCTCCGGCAGAGTCCTGCCTATTGAAATGACTTGTAAGGAGAGACAGAGATGGGTATTATATCTTACATCAAAGAAGAGGTACAGGTGATCCGGGAAAGAGACCCCGCGATCAAGTCCAATCTGGAAGTGTTCCTCTATCCGAGTTTTAAAGTGATCTTACGGTACAGGCTCGCACATAAGCTGTATCTGAACAAACACTATTTTCTCGCCAGATGGATCTCCCAGAGGGCTGCGAGAAAGACCGGGATCGAGATCCATCCCGGGGCTACCATCGGGAAAGGGCTTTTTATTGACCATGGGAGCGGGGTGATCATCGGAGAGACTACAGTCATCGGTGATAACGTGACGCTCTATCAGGGCGTTACCCTGGGGGGAACGGGAAAAGAGCAGGGAAAACGTCATCCAACCCTGAAGGACAATGTCATGGTCAGCGCAGGAGCCAAGATCCTGGGATCCTTTACGATCGGGGAGAATTCCAAGATCGGGGCAGGATCTGTTGTTCTGGAGGAGGTACCGCCGAACTGTACCGTGGTGGGCGTGCCGGGCAGGATCGTCCGGATGGGCAGCAAGAAAGTCCCCAGGACTGATATGGACCAGATCCATCTTCCGGATCCGGTGCTGGCAGACATCCGTAGTCTCCAGGAGGAAAATCAGAGGCTTCACAATGAGCTGAAACACATGGTAAAATATATGAAGTGTTTTGAAAAAGAAGGGTATGAATGTCCGGGGCAGGAAAAAGGCGCCGGAGCAGAGAAAGAAAAATAAAATATAAAGCTAACAGGAGGAGAACAGAGATGAAGATCTACAATACGATGTCAAAGAGCAAGCAGGAATTTACCCCTCTGGAAGAGGGAAAAGTGAAGATGTACGTCTGCGGGCCGACAGTGTACAATTTTATCCATATCGGGAATGCAAGACCGATGATCGTATTTGACACAGTGAGAAGGTATTTTGAGTATAAAGGCTACGACGTGAACTTTGTTTCCAACTTTACAGACGTGGATGACAAGATCATCAAAAAAGCAAACGAAGAGGGTGTCACGGCTGACGAGATCTCAAAGAGATATATCGCAGAGTGCAAAAAAGACATGGAAGGGATGAACATCAAACCGGCTACGAAGAACCCGCTGGCAACGGAGGAGATCGGCGGGATGATCGATATGATCAGCACCTTGATCGACAAGGGATATGCTTATGAGAAGAACGGGACGGTCTACTTCAGGACGAGAAAGTTTGACGGTTACGGGAAACTTTCCCACAAGAACCTGGATGACCTTCAGTCCGGCGGAAGGGCGCTACTTGTGACTGGCGAGGATGAGAAGGAGGATTCCCTGGACTTCGTGCTGTGGAAGCCGAAGAAAGAAGGGGAGCCGGCATGGCAGTCTCCGTGGGGAGAAGGACGTCCCGGCTGGCATATCGAGTGCTCTGAGATGTCGAAAAAATATCTGGGAGAGCAGATCGATATCCATGCGGGAGGAGAGGACCTGATCTTCCCTCACCATGAAAATGAGATCGCACAGAGTGAGGCTGCGAACGGGAAAGATTTTGCAAAATACTGGATGCACAACGGCTTCCTGAACATTGACAACCGGAAGATGTCAAAATCACTTGGCAACTTCTTTACAGTGCGCGAGATCAGTGAGAAATATGATCTTCAGGTGCTGCGCTTCTTCATGCTCAGCGCCCACTACAGGAGCCCCCTGAATTTCAGCGCGGATCTTATGGAGGCGGCGGGGAACGGCCTGGACAGGATCGTGACCGCGGCAGGCAACCTGAAGTTCCTGATGGAAAATACAAAGGCAGAGAAGATGACAGAAGCGGAAGCAGAGCTGTTCGGACAGACGGACCAGTTTAAAGAGAACTTTGAGAAGGCGATGGATGACGATTTTAATACTGCAGATGCTATCGCGGCGATCTTTGATTATGTGAAGTTCATCAATACGAACACGGATGGAAACAGCTCCAAAGAATTTCTTGAGAAACTCCATGACCGTCTTACAAAACTCTCCGATGTGCTCGGGATCATCGTGGACAGGGAAGAAGAGATGCTGGACGCGGATATCGAGGCGATGATCGAGGAGCGGCAGGCAGCGAGGAAGAACCGTGATTTTGCCAGAGCAGATCAGATCCGGGCGGACCTTCTTGCCAAGGGGATCGTTCTGGAAGATACAAGAGAAGGTGTGAAATGGAGAAGAGCATAGAGTACGGATTGGAACATTTTATCCGGAGCATTCCCGGAGTGAAGGAGATCAGCGCGGCGGAGTGTTCCCCGCTGGTCCTCGCTTATATCGGAGACTGTGTGTTCGACCTGATCATAAAGACGATGGTAGTCGGACAGGGAAACCGTCAGGTCCACAAGCTTCATGAAGAGACGAGCAGATATGTACAGGCTTCCGCGCAGTCCTTTATGATGCGTTCCATGCAGGAGCATCTGACGGAGGAGGAACATGCGGTCTACCGAAGAGGGAGGAACGCCAGATCGGTCTCGCCGGCAAAGAACCAGTCTATCACGGATTACCGCCGGGCAACCGGTTTTGAGGCGCTGATCGGATGGCTCTATCTCAAACATGAATACGGCCGGCTCACAGAACTGGTGACGATCGGGCTTGAGAGCATGGAGGATCCACGTTCAAAAGGAGAGACAGAAAATGCAGGAAAATAGAACAGAAGGATATAATAACGAACACACTCTGGTCATCGAGGGGCGGAATGCAGTGATCGAGGCATTCCGTTCCGGGCGGACCATAGACAAGCTTTTCGTCCTTGACGGATGTCAGGACGGACCGGTCAGGACGATCGTGAGAGAGGCGAGAAAGCACGATGTGATCATCAATTTTGTTGACAAAGAGCGGCTTTCTCATATGTCTGAGACCGGAAAACACCAGGGCGTCATCGCTTTTGCCGCCGCTTATGGATACAGCAGCGTAGAGGATATGCTGCGGCTGGCCGAAGAGAGAGGGGAGGATCCCTTCCTGATCCTTCTGGATAATATCGAGGATCCGCATAATCTTGGGGCGATCATCCGGACGGCGAACATTGCGGGAGCTCACGGCGTCATCATACCGAAGCGGCGTGCTGTCGGGCTGACTGCGACAGTGGCGAAGACTTCCGCGGGCGCTCTGAATTATACACCGGTGGCAAAGGTCACCAATCTGGCAAAGACAATGGAGGAGTTAAAAGAAAAAGGGCTCTGGTTTGTCTGCGCGGATATGGATGGAGAGCCTATGTATGATCTGAACCTGACAGGTCCGATCGGGCTGGTCGTGGGGAGCGAAGGTGAAGGTGTGGGCAGGCTGGTGAAAGAAAAGTGCGACTTTACCGCAGGGATCCCGATGAAAGGACAGATCACCTCGCTGAACGCTTCGGTGGCAGCCGGAGTCATGGCGTATGAGATCGTGCGCCAGAGGCTTGGAAAGAAATAACAGATAGATATAAGAAGATTTGAGAAAAGGCAGTGAGAAATAAAAGGCAACGCTATGAAAAAGTATGAGAAGATGACGGACGAACAGCTCATCAGCGATCTTCGGACCGGAAACAGCGAGATCATGGATTTTATCATGGTGAAATACAAATCTATGGTGAGGCGAAAAGCAAGGGCGATGTTTCTGCTGGGCGGTGAGAACGAGGATCTGATCCAGGAGGGGATGATCGGCCTGATCAAGGCGGTCCGGGATTATGATGAGAAACAGGGGACCTCTTTTTCCAGCTTTGCAGAACTGTGCGTATCACGGCAGATGTATTCTGCGATAGAAGCCTCAAAGAGAAAGAAACATCTCCCGCTGAACTCCTATATTTCCCTGTACGAAGCAGGGGAGGATGAGGAAGGCGGCGTGCCGCTGATCGATACGATCGAACCGGAACAGGAGAATGACCCGGAGGCGCTGTATTTCGGAAAAGAGTACACGGAAGCGTTTATCGAGCAGCTCAAGGAAAAGCTGAGCACATTCGAGGATCACGTGCTGTATCTGCACCTTATGGGAACAGATTATAAAACGATCGCGGAACTGCTGGAGAAAAGTCCGAAATCGATCGATAATGCGCTCCAGCGCATCAGGGGGAAAGCTGAGAAAATGCTGCATCAGACAGACTGAGCATAACAAAAAGGAGAAAATCTATGAAGAAAGTAAACTATCTGACCGCCCTGATCATCTTTGCACTTACCATGCTGTTCATGAACGGCGGCGCCCTTCTGATCTCAATGATGGCGATGATCGGCGGGATGTTCCTCAGCGGCACGGCAGGTGTGATGGATTCTTATGATTATCTGATGGGTCACCTGAACCTGTACTCCGCATTGATCTATCTTCCGGTGTTTGTGCTGTTTGCACTATGGTACTATTTTGCCGTGACCGAGAAAGAGGGGATCAGGAGATCCTTTGCAAAGATAAAAGAAAACGTTTACCCGGCATCCATAGTCTGGTTCCTGGTGGCTGTGTTCGCGATGCAGCATTTTATCACCATCATCATGACAGTCATCAATCTCGCGGCGCCTCAGCTGATGGAGGAGTATACGGAACTGGTAGAGAGTTCGGGGCTTACGGAATATTCGGTGATGTGGGTGATCAGTACGCTGATCCTTCCTCCGCTGACAGAAGAGATCATTTTCCGCGGGCTGATCATGAAATACTTGAGGCGTGCGGGAGCGTGCTTTGTCATTGCGAACCTGATCCAGGCGGTGCTCTTCGGGATCTTTCATATGAACCTGGTACAGGGGATCTATACGGCAATGTTCGGATTTGTCCTGGGATGGTTTGCAAAGAGATATGATACTCTGGCAGTGCCGATCCTGCTCCACGCTCTGTTCAACCTGTTCGGCACAGCTGTGGTGGAACTGGAGAACGCGCTGCTTCCGGAATTGGTCCTGACACTGGTCGTCCTGCTGAGCATACCTCTTCTTATCTTTTCTTTCCTGATGATCCATTTCCGTGTCGGGGAGAAGAAACGTGTACCGGAGATACAACAGGAGGAACAGTTATGAGATTTGTGATACAGAGAACAAAGAAGGCGAGCGTCCGCATTGCGGGAGAGACGGTGGGAGAGATCGGGAAGGGCTTTCTCGTCCTGATCGGCGTCTCCCGGGAAGATACCCGCGAGACTGCGGACAAGATGATAAAAAAGATGCTGGGACTCAGGATCTTCGAAGATGAGAACGGCAAGACAAATCTTTCTCTTGCGTCTGTAAACGGAAGCCTTCTGCTCGTTTCCCAGTTTACCCTCTATGCAAATTGTAAAAAGGGAAACCGCCCCAGCTTTACGGAAGCGGGAGATCCGAAAAAAGCAGAGGAACTCTATGAATATATCATCTCAGAGTGCAGGAGATCCGCGGCTGAGGTAGAGACCGGACGTTTTGGCGCGGAAATGGAAGTGAGCCTTGTAAATGACGGACCATTTACGATCCTGCTGGATTCGGAAACACTTTGAGCGTTCCGGATCCGAAGAGAGCTTTTATCCGACAGGAGAAGCTGAAGGGATTCCATATAGGATAAAAAAGAAACTCCCCGACCGACAACGGTCTGGGGAGCTTCACTGTTCCGAGTCAAAGCTGCCTAGCGGACTTGAACCGCCGACCTCCTCCTTACCAAGGAGACGCGCTACCGACTGCGCCAAGGCAGCTTATACTGCGTCATGCATCAGACGCAAGAATTAATATACACCAGACAGAACAGATTGTCAAGAGAAAGATGCTACGTTTTTTGACAACGAATGCCCCATGACTTCAATTGTGTTATACTGGGAAATACGATATAGTGGTGTGCCTCCAAAGCAGGAGGAAGGAAAGCGCATGAAGAGATTAAAAAGCGACTTATGGAAACTCAGAGACCATCTGGAACTGCTCACAGATTCCATCAGAGAGATCGAGGGGGAAGATCTGCCATATTTTTACCGCTGTTTCGACACGATGAAAAATAATATCGAGATTTTCTTTTATGTCGGGTGTGACGACACCGCGCTCCTTCTCCCTCTGCTGGAAAGAGACTGGGAGGCTTCCCATAAGAAACTGATCGGCGTTCAGTATTATGATCCGCACGAAAAGCATCCGGAAGCGGATCCGAGGCTGTGTTTCTGCTTCGTGTGGACGATCTCAGAGATCGGAAGATTTTTTGACAGCCGCGTGGGCGGCATATAAGAACGGGAAAGGAGAGAGGAGAATGCCTTCGTTTTTGGATGATATTTCGGCATTTTACGGAACGGGTGAAAAAAATGCCGCAGGTCAGACACTGGAAGAGTTCCTGGAGGAGTATGATCCGTATAAATATAAGAATCCGTGCTGTACTACGGATGCGGTCGTATTTTCCACAGGGAAAGGACTGGATGAAAAGCTGGAAGGCCTGAAGGTGCTCATGGTGAGGCGGAGCAACCATCCGAGTATCGGCTGCTGGGCGCTCCCCGGAGGATTTGTGAACCTGAGGGAGAACCTGGAAGACACGGCGAGACGGGAACTGGAGGAAGAGACAGGCGTGAAAGGGATCGCTGTGGAACAGTTTGCGTGCTACGGGGACTTTTGCCGGGACCCCAGGGCGAGAGTGATCACATCCGCATATATGGCTCTCGTGGATGAAGAAAGTGTCAAAGTGCATGCAGGGGACGATGCGGCCGATGCGGCGTGGTGCTCGCTGTCACTGGAAGAGACGCTGCGGGAGGAGGATGATGAATGGGTCACATCCGGATACAGGCTTTTGCTCGTAAATGGTGAGAAGGGGATAAGCACCACAGCATCTATAATAAAGAAAGAACGGAAAGGTCTGATCCGTGAGAAGAAATACACGGTCACTGACCGGGGAATGACCGCGGTGGACCATGCGGCGATCATTACCCAGGCAGTGGAGATACTGAAGAGCAGAGTGCATGGCTGAACTGCACCCGGCCGGCAGATTTTCTCTTCACACCGCCCTTGTGATAAGAAACATTTTATGGTAAGATAAAGGGCATGAATGCGGCGGGGCGGATCCTGGGAGTCCGCTTCCGCCTTATCAGAACTATGAGGAGGAAATTATGGAGAACGAAACTGTTTCAAAGAATTTTATAGAATTGGAAATAGATAAAGATCTTGCGGAAGGGGTGTACGATCATGTGTGCACCAGGTTCCCACCGGAACCGAACGGCTATCTCCATATCGGACACGCCAAGTCCATCCTTTTAAATTACGGGCTGGCTCAGGAGTACGGCGGAACATTCCACATGAGATTTGATGACACGAACCCGACCAAGGAAAAGATGGAGTTCGTGGACTCGATCAAGGAAGATATCAAATGGCTGGGTGCGGACTGGAAGGACCATCTTTACTTTGCTTCAGATTATTTTGACCAGATGTATGAGTGCGCTCTGAGACTGATCCGCAAGGGAAAGGCATTTGTCTGTGACCTTTCCCCGGAGGAGATGCGCGAATATCGCGGCACGCTGAAAGAACCGGGAAAGGAGAGCCCTTACAGGAACCGATCTGTGGAGGAGAACCTGCGCCTGTTTGAAGAGATGCGAGAGGGAAAATATAAGGACGGAGAGAAAGTGCTCCGCGCGAAGATCGATATGGCGTCACCGAACATCAATATGCGTGACCCGGTCATTTACCGTGTGGCACACATGTCACATCACAATACCGGAGACAAGTGGTGTATCTACCCCATGTATGATTTCGCTCATCCGATCGAGGATGCGATCGAAGGGATCACCCACTCGATCTGTACACTGGAGTTTGAGGATCACAGACCTCTCTATGACTGGGTCGTAAGGGAATGTGAATTTGAAAATCCTCCGAGACAGATCGAGTTCGCAAAACTGTATCTGACGAACGTGGTGACCGGAAAGCGCTATATCAAGAAACTGGTAGAAGAAAAGATCGTAGACGGATGGGACGATCCCAGGCTTGTCTCTATCGCTGCGCTCCGGAGGAGAGGATTTACTCCGGAATCCATCAAGATGTTCATTGATATGTGCGGTGTATCCAAGAGCCAGAGTTCTGTGGACTATGCGATGCTTGAATACTGTATCCGGGAAGACCTGAAGATGAAAAAGTCCCGTATGATGGCAGTACTCGATCCGATCAAGCTTGTTATCGACAATTATCCGGAAGACCAGGTGGAATATCTGGATGTGGCAAATAACCTGGAAAATGAGGAACTGGGGAGCCGTAAGGTGCCCTTCTGCAGGGAACTCTATATTGAGAGGGACGATTTCATGGAGGAGCCCCCGAAAAAATATTTCCGCCTGTTCCCGGGAAATGAAGTGCGCCTGATGCACGCTTACTTTGTGAAGTGCGAGAGTTTTGTAAAAGATGAGAACGGCAGGGTCACGGAAGTGCACTGTACCTATGATCCGGAGACAAAGGCGGGAAGCGGATTTACCGGAAGGAAAGTAAAAGGGACGATCCACTGGGTGCCGGCACCCTTTGCACAGAAAGCGGAGGTGCGTCTGTACGAAAATCTGATCGATGAAGAGAAGGGCGTATACAATAAAGAGGACGGTTCTCTTAACCTGAATCCGAACTCCCTCACTGTGATCCGCGACGCGGTCGTGGAGCCCAGCTTTGAAGGCGCCGGTGCATATGACAGCTTCCAGTTTGTGAGGAACGGATATTTCTGTATTGATGCGAAAGACTCGACACCGGAACACCTGGTGTTCAACCGGATCGTATCGCTGAAGAGCTCATTTAAACTGCCAAAGAAATGATGCTGTGGGCGATGCCCGTCAGATCTTTGAGATAGTGAGACATAAAAAGGGTGGTTTCTTCGCCAGAGGAGACTGCTCTTTTTTCTAAGCAAACTGGCATGCTCAAAATGGAGGAAAACGACATGTATGAACTGACCATCAATCTTGAACCGGGATCTAAGACCCCGCTGTATGAACAGATCTATGATTATATAAGACAGGAGATCCAGAGCGGCCGTATCCAGAGCGGGGACCGCCTCCCATCCACCCGCGCGCTGTGCAGGCATCTTGAGGTGAGCCGGAGCACTGTGGAACTTGCATATGAACAGCTGCTCTCGGAGGGGTACGTGGAAGCAGTGCCGTACAGGGGATACTTTGTCGCACAGCTTGACGGTCTGTGCCAGCTTGACAGGCATACGAGAGGGGATGCAGGGAGGGAGGAGAAGCCACCGGTCCGCCAGTATGCTTATGATTTTACACCAAACGGGGTGGATCTGAAGAGCTTTCCGTATAATACATGGAGAAAACTTTCTAAGGAATGTCTGTCAGACGACCGTGCCGAACTGTTCCGCCTTGGAGATCCGCAGGGAGAATACGGGCTGCGCCGCTCGATCTGCGATTATCTCCATCAGGCAAGAGGTGTAAACTGTTCTCCGGAACAGGTGATCGTCGGGGCGGGGAGTGACTATCTGCTGATACTGCTGATCATGATCATAGGGAACCGGCACCGTGTCGCCCTGGAAAATCCCACCTATACCCAGGCGTACCGTCTGTTTGAGAACATGTCATGTGAGGTCTGTACAGTAGATATGGACCGGAAAGGAATGGCTGTGGACCAGCTGAGGAAATCCGGCGCGGATATTGCATTTGTCATGCCTTCTCACCAGTATCCGCTCGGGATCGTCATGCCCATCCGGCGGAGGATGGATCTGCTGAACTGGGCATATGAAAAGGAAGGAAGGTACATCATAGAAGATGATTATGACAGCGAGTTCCGATATAAAGGCAAACCGATCCCTGCGCTGCAGGGGTATGACCGCATGGGAAAAGTGATCTATAAAGGAACGTTTTCCAAATCTATCGCTCCGGCGATCCGGCTCGGTTATCTGGTACTCCCGGAGCCCCTGCTGGAGGAATACCGGAGAAAGTGTCTGTACCTGAGCTCTACGGTCTCGAAGGCGGACCAGCTGATCCTTCAGAAATTCATCGAGGAGGGATTTTTTGAGAGACATCTCAATAAGACCCGTGCTCTCTATAAAAGCAGACATGATACCCTGCTCGGCTGTCTGAAGGAGATGGATGCGGAGTTCGGCATATCCGGTGAGAATGCGGGCGTACATCTGCTCCTTCGCTTTTCGGAAAAGTATTCCGAGGAGGAACTGATCCGGCGGGCTGCAGACGAGGGAGTAAGAGTATATGGGCTTTCGGGATATTATGTGGAAAAAGAGAAAAAGAGGGAAGAGGATGAGGCTGTGATCCTGCTCGGCTATGCAAACATGGGAGAGGATAAGATCTGTGAGGCAGTGAAACTCCTGGAAAAGGCATGGAAAGAGTGACATAAAAGAGCAGGTTTTACGGAAACGGACTGTTTTGGCAAGAAAAAAGGGATGCGAAATGCATCCCTCTGAAGTCTCTCCTGATCACACCTGGACCGTATCTGCTCCGGCAGGATCTTCCGATACATCTTCCTGTTCGGAAGCAGAGGCGCTGCCGTCTCTGTTCAGAGAGACGTATTCCCTGTCAGAAGCCGGTTTCAGGTCTACGTCCAGATCGAAATCTTCGTCTTCGGTAAGTACATCATCTTCGGTACTCTCACCGGCGCCGCTCTTGCAGAAATATGCGATCACCAGACCGACAGCAGTACCTGCTGCAGCGATAAGAGAGAACCATTTCAGAAATTTTTTCAAGATCGATATCTCCTTTCTTTAAGTTGATGTTCCCCGATATAGAAAAGAGGGAAGTCCTGAGATGGTTTTTATTGTAATACTTTTTCACTATAAATACAATACCGAACAATAAGTGGAAAATAATATTTTACATAACCGGGAAATTATAGTATAATTCTAACGGCGGCTTTTTATGCGCCGGAATGTTCCGGGGCGGAGAGCACGCCCGTAAATATTTTGAAGCACGATACGCAGGAGGGTTTGAAATGGTAAAAGCAGTAGTAGGTGCAAACTGGGGCGATGAAGGAAAGGGCAAGATCACGGATATGCTCGGGGAGGAGTCCGATATTATCGTCCGTTTTCAGGGCGGTGCAAACGCAGGGCACACGATCGTGAACGATTATGGAAAATTTGCGCTTCACACACTGCCGTCCGGCGTGTTTTACAGCCATACGACAAGTGTGATAGGAAACGGAGTTGCTCTTGATGTTCCTGTACTTATCAAGGAGATCCAGTCGATCGTGGACAGAGGGGTCCCGGCGCCGAAGATCCTTGTGTCCGACCGGGCGCAGATGGTGATGTCCTACCACAAAAATTTTGACGCCTATGAGGAGGAGAGGCTGGGAGGAAAATCTTTCGGTTCCACAAAGTCAGGGATCGCGCCGTTCTATTCCGATAAATATGCGAAGATAGGATTCCAGGTGAGCGAACTTTTTGATGACGATCTCCTCAGAGAAAAAGCGGCACGTGTTGCAGAGCAGAAAAACGTGCTGCTCGAGCATCTGTACCATAAACCACTGATCGACCCGGATGAACTATATAAAGAACTGATCAGCTATAAAGAGATGATCGCGCCATATGTCTGCGATGTATCTCTGTTCCTTCACAACGCGCTGAAGGAAGGAAAGAACATTCTCCTTGAGGGACAGCTCGGATCTTTGAAGGATCCGGATCACGGTATCTATCCGATGGTCACATCTTCCTCCACACTGGCAGCTTACGGTGCCATCGGAGCGGGGATCCCGCCGTATGAGATCAAACAGGTCATCACGGTATGCAAGGCATACTCCAGCGCAGTGGGAGCAGGCGCGTTTGTCAGCGAGATCTTCGGCGAGGAAGCAGACGAACTGAGAAAACGCGGCGGTGACGGCGGAGAATTCGGTGCGACGACAGGACGTCCGAGAAGAATGGGATGGTTCGACTGTGTGGCGTCAAAATACGGATGCCGCATGCAGGGAACAACAGATGTTGCCTTTACAGTCCTTGATGTGCTGGGATATCTCGATGAGATCCCGGTATGCGTCGGATACGAGATCGACGGTGAAGTGACAACAGACTTCCCGGTGACACATCTTCTTGAAAAAGCAAAACCGGTACTCAAAAAACTTCCGGGATGGAAGTGTGATATCCGCGGGATCAAGAAATATGAAGATCTTCCGGAAAACTGCAGAAAATACATTGAGTTTATCGAGGAGCAGATTGGTTATCCGATCACGATGATCAGCAACGGACCGGGAAGGGACGAGATCATCTACCGCAATAAATGATCAAATGATATCTTACGAAACGGTGTTCAGAGGGAGCAGTCCCGACTGAACACCGTTTTCTTTTTTGATAAAATCTTCATCTGCTCTACACACAGTTTTCATAAAAGAAGGTTATGATAAAAATATCAAGAAAACAGTCATATTTTCGAAGGGTGAAAAATATAATATAAAGCTGGGATTTTACAGGGAAGGAGGTATTTTTATGCGTCAGGACAGCAGCGGAAAACCCAGAGATATCATAACGATGGAAGAATACTTGAAAAAGAGACAGGCGATAAAAAGGCAGGAAGAGAGAGGGGCGGGCAGGAGCACGGTACCCATGACCGCCATGAAACTTGCGGAGATCTTATATGTCTGAGCAGTTATTATCATTGCTGCGGTCTTTCAGGATGCGGGCGATAAGGATGTAAGCGTATAGAAGGACAGGGACCAGGACCGTCGCCGCAATGGACGCGGAGAGGAGGCTGGAGGCTGCCGGTGAATCGAGCAGGGCAAATATAAGTGTGCTCCCGTAGAGTGCCATGAGAAGTATCGCACCGATAAGGGCGAAGATGCGTTTCAGCTTTTCCATTTTTGCATATCCTTTCTGTTTGAACGATATCTGTGAGAGTATAACAGGAAAAACACGCCGGCAGGAAGCGCCGGAGATATCCTAAACAACAGTATACCGAAAATAATAGTTTACGGCAAACAGAAATTGGTATATAATAAATCGCGATTGAAACTATATTAGATAAAGGAGCAATATGCGATGAGTGAAAAAAGTCTGTTAGACCAGTGGCGTGACCGGGCATATGACAGAAGCCTGTCCAAGGATCAGCTGGAGAGATTTTGGGGAACATATTTTACTATTGAAAAAGAGATCTATGAGCAGCTTCTGGAAGACCCGGATACGGAAGTGAAGGGAACAGTAAAAGAACTGGCTGAGAAATATGGACAGGATGTCATGACAATGGTCGGTTTCCTGGATGGTATCAATGACAGCCTGAAAGCTGCGAACCCGATCGAGACAATGACAGAGGACACAGAAGTCAGCCTTGCTTTTGACAAGGAAAAGCTTTACAAAAATATGGTGGATGCCAAAGCTGACTGGCTCTATGAACTTCCCCAGTGGGAGAAGATCTTCGATGAGGAGACGAGAAAACGTCTGTACCTTGAGCAGAAACAGTCCGGCACGATCCGCAAGCCGAAGAAGATCGGAAGAAATGATCCCTGTCCCTGCGGCAGCGGTAAAAAGTATAAGAAGTGCTGCGGAAGAAATGCCTAGATGAGATATTATTTTTTGATCGTCGGAGTTGTGTGCGTTTTGTATTATGTGCTGCTGGGAGCGTATTCACGGCGGCTGACCTCAACGTTTGCAGGATTCTGGCTGATATCAGGCGGCGCACATCTGATCCTCGGATGTGCGCCGTTTTCTGATACTGTCTGGCAGATGATGAAGCCGGCGGTCGCGGCGGCGTGGATCCTGTTCGCAGCCGTGGAGGTACGGATCCTGATCGGGATGATACCGGAGAAGGAGCGGAAAGCGGACTGTATCATCATCCTTGGAGCCCAGGTAAGAGGAAGACGTATAACTAACTCTTTGAAGAGAAGGCTTGACGCGGCACTTTCTTACCTTGAACGCTATCCGGATACTATGGTGGTCGTATCCGGGGGACAGGGAAAGGGAGAAGACATCTCCGAGGCGGAAGCGATGGCAGAATATCTGACCGGCAGGGGCGTGCCGGAGGAGAGGATCATCCGGGAGGACCGCTCTACATCGACACGGGAGAATTTCCGTTTCAGCAGGAAGTTTTTCGACCCGGAGAGATCAGTGACAGGGATCGTGACCAACGACTTTCATATGTGCCGTGCTTCCATGATCGCCCGGCAGGAAGGATATGGCAGGCTCATAAGGATCCCGGCGTCATCAAACCCGGTATTCCAGCTGAACTATCTGGTGAGGGAATTCTTTGCCATTCTGGCACTGCTGATACCGGGCAGGCGCGGATGAGAGCACACGGTACGGAAAAACAGAAAACATACAGTGAGGAAACAGACGGAAAGAGGAAGAAGAGAAGGAGGATCACGATGGAGAAAACAGAGTTCACTTTGTCAAACGGAGTTACAGTGCCGGCGGGAGTGTTCGGTACATATAAGGCGGCGGACGGAAAAAGCGCCGATGTGATCGGCATGGCGATCGAGGCAGGATACCGCTGTTTCGATACCGCCTCGTTCTACGGGACAGAAGGATATCTGGCAGAAGCGGTCGAAAGGAGCGGGATCCCGAGAGAGGAGTTCTTTATCACGTCAAAACTCTGGAAAGATGAGATGGGATATGAGAATGCGAAAGAAGCCTTCCACCGGTCACTGGAGAGGCTGAAAACGGATTACCTGGACATGTATCTGATACACTGGCCTCTTCCGGATCCGGAATGCCGGGACTGGAAAGAACTGGACGTGGAGACATGGCGCGCGCTGGAAGAACTGTACCGGGAGGGAAAGGTACGTGCAATCGGTCTGAGCAACTTCCTGCCCCATCACATCGAAAATATCCTCGCGCACTGTACAGTGGCTCCCATGGCAGACCAGCTCGAGTACCACCCGGGCTACAGCCAGGAGGCGGCGGTGAGATACTGTCAGGACCACGGGATCCTCGTACAGGCATGGAGCCCGCTCGGGCGGACCAGGGTGCTCGAGGATCCCATGATCCTCTCACTGGCGGAGAAGTACGGAGTCTCTCCGGCGAAGATCTGCCTTGGATTTGCCCTGCAGAGAGGCGTACAGCCCCTTCCTAAAGCATCGTCCCCGGAACGGATGAGAGAGAACCTGGATCTGGGCTCTTTTGAGATGGAACAGGAAGATATCTGGCGTCTCGCCACGATGCCTCAGACCGGCTGGTCAGGCGAGCATCCGGACAGGGTCCGTGTCAGATATGAAGATATGTGATAAAAAAGAATAGAAAGCCGGCATGGAGGGCATAATGTTACTGATTCTGTAAAAAGAGGAGGTAAGATCATGCCAGAATTAAAATGTACAGTACAGACCTGTGTGCACAACAATCAGTTCCTCTGTGCCCTCGATCAGATCCAGGTAGGGGGGGACAGTGCGAAAACAGCCCAGGAAACATGCTGTGACAGCTTTCAGGAGAGAAGAGAAGGAAGCTACAGCAATGCGATGGAAGTTGCTTCTGACCGGGCTTGCGTTGACTGCAAGGCGACGAAATGTATGTATAACGACAACTGTCAGTGCCATGCGGGAAAGATCAGCGTGGAAGGCGGAGACGCCAGAGAGAGCAGCGGGACAGAGTGCGCGACATTTAAGTGCTGCTGCTGAGAAAACTGTCGGATATGACAGGGAATGTATAATGAAGAATATGAAGAGAAAAGATCCGGGAGAGATGATTTCCCGGATCTTTCTGCGCCTATTATTGACTCTACCGCTGCTTCGTACTATGATGAATACAGTTATGTCAGCGATGACGGTAAATTTATGCATGCAGACAAAAACATACTGAAAGAAAAAGGAGAGAAAAAAGATGCCGATTCGAGTACAGAATGACCTCCCGGTCAAAGAAATACTGGAACACGAAAACATATTTGTGATGGACGAATACCGTGCCGCGCACCAGGATATCCGTCCGATCAGCATAGGGCTTCTCAATCTGATGCCCCTGAAAGAGGATACGGAACTTCAGATCCTGCGGTCGCTGTCAAATACACCGTTGCAGGTTGACGTGACGTTTGTACGCATGACCAGCCACGTGTCCAAAAATACATCCACCAGCCATATCTACAAATTCTATGAACCGTTTGACAGCATCAGGGATAAAAAGTTCGACGGCTTTATCATCACCGGAGCGCCGGTAGAGCTGCTGCCATTTGAAGAGGTGGACTACTGGGATGAATTGAAAGAGATCATGGAGTGGACAAAGACCAATGTGACTTCCACACTCCATCTCTGCTGGGGCGCCCAGGCGGGGATCTACTACCACTTTGGGATCGACAAAGTGAAACTGCCGAAGAAGCTTTCCGGTATTTACCGCCACCGGGTAAGAAACCGCAGGATCCCTCTCGTGAGAGGATTTGACGACGTGTTTATGGCACCGCACTCCAGATATACCGAGGTGCCTCAGGATCTCCTTGAGGCGGATGAGAGGATCACCATCCTTGCGGATTCACTTCAGGCAGGGGTATTCCTGTGCATGGCAGAAGAAGGAAGGCAGATCTTTGTCATGGGACACCCGGAGTACGACAGGATGACCCTGGACGCTGAATATAAAAGAGATATGGGAAAAGGGCTGAACCCTCAGATCCCGATGAACTATTATCCGGATGATGATCCGGAGAACAAGCCGGTACTCACATGGCGTTCTCACGCGAACAATCTGTATACGAACTGGTTGAATTATTACGTTTACCAGGTGACACCGTACGACCTGTACGGGACACCTTCATTTTGAGGCTGGAAATGGCGTAGTAAAAGAAAGCGAATGGTGTAATAAATGACCCGAGGTACATTTTAAAGAAATGTATTTCGGGTTGTTTTTTACTATGCAGACTGTATATGAGGGGAAAGCCATGTTATACTATATATATAAATATGTCTTTTCGACGAGATGGAGTGTGAAAGCTATGCTTATAGGTAAAAAAAGTCATACATCTATAAGAAAAAAATACGAACAACGCAGCAATGCTGCTGTTAAA
>HHCFC02800__coassemble_1467_pt1 | contig 20535 bp, 16 predicted proteins | sample HHCFC02800__metabat2_high_PE_058 | metagenome-assembled genome bin HHCFC02800 | reverse complement strand
AAGGCACAGGACTTTGACTCCTGCATTCGCTGGTTCGAATCCAGCTAGCCCAGTTTAACATGGGACGGCCGGGAAGAAATATGGGCGTGTAGCTCAGGTGGTAGAGCACTTGACTTTTAATCAAGTTGTCCGGGGTTCGAATCCCCGCACGCTCAGTTTTCATGAGACATAAAATAGAGTGTTTATATAGAGGAAATCCACTTGAGGGTTTCCGTTTTTTGTCTTATGGAGAAAATCTGCGGATATGGCGGAATTGGCAGACGCGCCAGATTTAGGATCTGGTGTCCACGACGTGCAGGTTCAAGTCCTGTTATCCGCATAAAGAGGGCAGGCGCTGCAGTGTTGGGCAGTGCCTGCTTTTTGTCAGTATCAGTTTTTGGTCATTCTAAAGACGATCATTGTCTTTCGAAGAAAGGTGGGCATATTTATGAAATCCCTCGGAATCGACATCGGGACCTCAACGATCAGCGCTGCAGTCATCGATGCACCCACAAATGAGGTCATCACCGCTCGCACTGTATCCAACGACAGTTTTATACGGACAGATAATACCTGGGAGAAAATACAGGATCCCGGAAGAATCTGGAAAAAGGTGATTAGCCTGGCGGACAGGCTTCTGGATGAATATGGAGATATCGAAACGATCGGGCTGACGGGACAGATGCATGGGATCGTCTATGTGGACCGTGCTGGAGAATGCCTCGGACCTCTGTATACCTGGCAGGATGAGAGAGGAGACCTTCCCTGTTTTGACGGAAGGAGCATATGTGATATCTTGAGGGAGGAGTACGGGATCAGGGCTTATCCGGGTTACGGCCTGGTCACGCATCTTTATAATAAGAAAACAGGACAGGTACCCGGAGACGCGGCAACGTTCTGTACGATCATGGATCAAATCGGCATGAAGATGACTGGAAGGAAAGAGCCGCTGATACACAGCAGCAATGCGGCGTCATTTGGCATGTTTGATGTGAAAGAGAGAAAATTCAGGACAGAGATACTCCGGGAGACAGGGACTGAAGAGGCGCTCCTTCCGCAGGTCACGGATGAGTTTGGGGTGCTGGGAAGATACAGGGGAAGAAAGGTCTGCGTGGCGATCGGGGATAACCAGGCAAGTTTTCTTGGGGCTGTGGAAGACACAGAGCACGCTGTCCTGCTGAATATGGGGACGGGCGGGCAGGTTTCCGTGAGTTCGGATATGTTTTTTGAAGGAGAAGGGATCGAGGCGAGACCGTTTCTGCCGGGAAAATATCTCCTCGTCGGCGCTTCGCTGTGCGGAGGAAGATCCTATGCGGTACTGGAGAACTTTTTCCGGAGTTATGCAGAGGCGGCGGGAATGAGAAGTGTGGACCACTATGCAGTGATGGAGCGGATATTGGATAAAAGTGAGAGCCAAAATGGACTAAAGGTATCAACCATATTTTCAGGTACGAGAGAAGAACCGTGGAAAAGGGGAGAGATCAGGGATATCAGTGTGGAAAACTTTACTCCCGAGAATCTGATCCGTGGATTTCTGGACGGGATGACAGAGGAATTGTACAGTATGTATAAGCAGATCGAAGGATGTTTGAGCGCTGGAGAAAGGACACTTGTCCTGTCAGGAAACGGTTTTCGGAAGAACAGGCATCTGAGGAAGGCGGCGGAAGAAACGTTCGGGATGAAAGCAGTTCTGGCAGAATGCTGTGAAGAGGCGGCATGCGGGGCGGCAAAGACCGGGATGACTGTTTAAGAATGACAGTTCAGCCTGCCTCTTATCTTATGGATGAACTGTTACTTAATAATTGTTAAAAATTTAATTTTTGACTTGCCCATTTCATCTGATTATTATATACTACGTAAATGTGGGTGTAAAAATCACAAAAAAACGCACCTGCAAAGGGGCAGCGGAGCTGGGTCAAGCGGCTGCTTTATACAGGAGGGTCAGAAAGATGGTTGAGAAAAAGATCAAATTTGTGACATCAGGTCAATTGATGAGTTTTTGCAATACGTGCCAGAAGATGAAGTCGGATATTGATGTAACCGATATGGCAAACAGGAATTTCCGCATTGACGGTAAATCGCTCCTGGGGCTGATGTCGATCAAGCTGGGGCTGCCGATGCGCCTTGTCATCAATGGCGAGGATGAAGAGATGGCACATGAGTATTTTACAAAATATGAACTGGAGTAGATGAAAAAAGGCCGTTGTATGCACACCAGAGTGCATACAACGGTCTTTCTTTTAATCTATGGGGACGCGCAGTTCAAACGTACACCCGCCGCCGTCCGTGTCTTTGACAGAGAGACGGATATCCTGAAGGGCTGCCAGATCCGCAGCGATGGAAAGCCCCAGACCGAAATGTTCTTTGCTGCTCCGGGATCTTTCCGCTATACCCGGATCAGCGGGAAAAAGGTGACATTTTCCCGCCCTGGTAGTGCCTCAGGAGAAAGAGGGCGACAATGGAGGCGCACACCTCCCCGATGGGGAAGGAGACCCACACACCGACCGCTCCGAAGGGGCGGGACAGGAGAAGGCTCAAGGGGATGGTGATCACAAACTGCCGCAGCAGGGAGATGATCAGAGAGTTCTTCCCGTTTCCCAGTGCCTCGAAAGTCCCGGAGTAGATCACCCCTATGGTGGAGACGAGGAAGCCCAGGCTGATGATGCGCAGAGCTGTGATGCCCGCTGCCATCAGTTCCTTGTCTGCGGCGAACATAGAAAGGATGGGACCGGGGATCAGAAGGGCGAGCAGGGTTCCCGTCAGCATGAGGACGGCAGTGCAGGCGAGGCTGTACCGGATCGTGGTGCGGACGCGCCGGAGTTCTCCGGCACCATAGTTGTACCCGATGATGGGGCGCATACCCTGGACGATCCCGTTAGCAGGCATGTAGATAAAAGTCTGCAGTTTATAATATACGCCAAGGACAGCCACGCAGACCTCGGAGATCGCGCCGAGGATACTGTTCAGTACGCTGATCAGGACAGAGGGCAGAAGCATCATGATGCTGGAGGGAATCCCCACGCTGTAGATCTGCCCGATGATCTTTTTGTCAAATCTCAGGTATCGGGGGTGGATGCGGACTGCATATGGTCTCCTCAGATAGACGACAATGTAGAGGAGAAATGCGCTGATCTGTCCGATGACTGTGGCGATGGCAGCTCCGGCAACGCCGAGGGCGGGGCATCCGAGGAGCCCGAAGATCAGGATCGGGTCCAGTATGATGTTGATAATGCATCCTGCGCTCAAAAGGTACATGGTGACTTTCATCTGTCCGATTCCCTGAAAGATCTTTTCGAAAGCGATCTGCAGCAGGGAACCGAAGGAGACGCAGAGCACGATATATGTGTAGCTGCAGGCATCGCGGAGTACTGCCGGATCGTCTGTAAAAAGGGACAGGAACGGCTTTGTCACAAAGATGCCCAGCAGGATGAACAGGATACAGTGGAATACGGTCAGTGCGATCCCGAGGGTGGCAGAGCGGTCCGCCCCTTCCTGGTCTCCTTTTCCAAGACTGATGGAAATGGCGGAGCTGATACCCACGCCGATGCCCACGCCTACAGAGACGATGGCGTTCTGCAGGGGATAGGCAAGGGAGACAGCTGTGAGGGCGTCTGTCCCCAGACGGGAAACGTAGATGCTGTCAACGATATTATAGAGTGACTGGATCAGCATGGAGAGCATCATGGGCACTGACATGGAGACCAGAAGAGAGAAAACAGGGCGCGTTTTCATGAATGAATTTTGATTTCCTTCCATAATAAATAAGGTTCCTTTCCGGACAGCGCGGGTGCATGGCAGATGGATGCACCGTGCTGTCAGATTTTTATGGGAAAAAGTCCGTGACAAACAAAAAAAGCCATATGCCTGTTTGGATTCTGAAACAGGAAAACCATATGACTTTTCGTTGTTCTGTTTATCTGCGGGATATATGATAGCACAGCTTCCAGGGGAAGTCAATGAAAATCGGGATGGATGCCAAAGTTCAGAAAATCGCACGGAAAATCGGAATTGACGTTAAAACACAGGGGTTCTATAATTGCTTACAATAAGAGCTGACTGACGGTGAGACATATGGCGCAGTACAGCAGGGAGGAGTTTCCGCTATGCGGATTAAGTTAAGAGAGATCGCAGAGGAACTGGGGGTGTCTCCGGCAACCGTTTCTCTTGCTGTTAATGACAGACCGGGGATCAGTGCGAAAACAAAAGAGAGGATCCTGGCACATATCCGATCCAAGGAAGAAGAGGGAAGAGTCTGGGAACCGGAACCGGCAGGGCCCGGGGGAACTGTCGCCATGGTCAACTACGTGAAGAACGGTATCATCCTGAACCGGAGCGGAAAGAATCACCCGGTGATGGAGCAGATTGAAAAAGAGGTGAGGGCAGGCGGCTATGATTTTGTCCATTTTACTTTTAACGAGAAGGTCCACAGGATCCAGGATCTGATCCGGGAGTGCAGAAACCGTGATGTAAAAGGAATCTATATCATGGCAGCAGAGATGACGAAAGCAGATGTTTACCCCTTTCTGGAATTGAAAGTCCCTGTTGTGACCGGGGACAACCTGTTCTATGAGGAAGGGATCGACAGCTTCCTTATTGATAACCGGGAGGGGATACGCAGAGGGGTGGATTACCTGATCGATAAAGGACACAGCCATATCGTATATCTGGCGGAGAATATTGACATTTTCAATTTCATCGAGCGGCGTGAGGCTTTTGTACTTGAGATGGCAAAGCGCCAGTGTGGGGATGCATCAAACCGTATCCGGCATCTTGGGAATAACGTAGATGAAGTATACGGATCCATGCGCAGATATCTCGACGAAGGACTGAAGGGGACGACAGCGTTTGTCCTGGAGAGTTCTGTCATTTCCCTCGGAGTGGGGAAAGCGCTGCTGGAGCGCAGGATACGAATTCCCAGAGATATATCGCTTCTCGGATTCGACGCGCTCCCTCCGGTGAGTCTGCCGGGGATCGATCTCACTCTGGTCAAGGGGACCCATTCCAAACGCCACCTGGCGGCAGTAAAGCACCTGCTAAGGCATATCCGGGATGAAAATGAGGAGATCATGCGGGTCTATTATAAGACAAGGATGATCGAAGGAAGCAGTGTGTTTGATAAGGCAAAATATATTTATCGATAAGAGGGTACGGACCGGAAAAGGCGCGCAGAGATGCCGTGCTTTCCAGGTCCTTTTCTTTTAAAGAAAATTTAAAAAATCGTTTATTTGCACAAATCTGTAGGTCGATTTTTGCACAAAACAACCTGAAATTCTCGGAAAGTGAGAAAAAAAGGAGGGGGATTGAGAGGAAAATAAAAAAATGCTAAGGTGTAATCACAGAAAAGAAGCGCGCTTTGAATCTTAAAAAGTTATCTGCAATGGAGGAAATATCATGGCTAAGAAAGATTATTCACAGTTGTCGAAAGACATTGTGAGATATGTGGGTGGAAGCGATAATGTAAGTTCGCTTTTTCATTGTGCGACACGTCTCAGGTTCAAAGTGAAAGATCACGGGAAAGTTGACAAGCAGAATCTGGAGCAGCTCTCAGGCGTTATCACTGTGATCGACAGCGGGGGACAGATCCAGGTTGTGATCGGAAATCATGTGGCGGATGTGTATGAGGCAGTGATCCAGAATACAGACATCAGGCAGGATGGATCACAGGAGGAGGATCAGAGTTCGGGAAACAGGAATCCGCTGAATACTTTTATGGAGACGATCTCCGGCATCTTTGCCCCGGTGCTTGGTGCCATGAGCGGAGCCGGTATGCTCAAAGCGCTGCTCATCCTGTGTACTACATTCGGATGGCTCACTGCGGATATGGGAACCTACCGTATCCTTTATGCAGCGGCAGACGGCGTGTTCACATTTATCCCGGTATTTCTTGCGTATACAGCGGCGAAGAAATTTAATGCAAATCAGTTCGTATCCGTGGGAATTGCGGCAGCGCTTTTATATCCGGACCTGACGGCGGCATATTCTGCCGGAGAATCGCTGACTTTCCTGAAGATTCCGGTAGTACTGGTCAGCTATACGTCTTCCGTGATCCCGATCATCATTTCGGTCTATGTGCTGTCAAAGCTGGAAAAGCTGCTGAAAAAAGTGGTCCCGGATATATGTAAGACATTCCTGACACCGCTGCTGAGCCTGCTTATCATGGTGCCGGCTACTTATCTGGTCATCGGGCCTATAGCAGACACGGCCGGAAAACTTCTTGCATCCGGATATACAGGTCTGGTATCGCTGAACCCGGTGATCGCGGGAGGTCTTCTGGGACTGATCTGGCCGGCGGCGGTCATGTTCGGAGTGCACTGGGGATTTGTGCCGATCGTCATGAACAATATCGCAGAGTATGGCCGTGACACACTGTTTGTCATCACAGGTCCGAACAACATGGCCCAGGCGGGAGCCACACTCGGCGTCTTTTTAAAGACAAAGAACAAAGAGATAAAAGAACTTGCAGGTCCGGCTGCCCTGTCAGCAGTCCTGGCGGGGATCACAGAGCCTGCGATCTATGGTGTGACGCTCCGCTTTAAAAAGCCGTTCTTTATCGGTGCTGTATTTTCAGGGATCGCGGGAGCCATCGTTGCAGCCGCAGGAACAGGCGCTCCTACTCTCCTTGGGACCAGTCTGCTGACTCTTCCGGGATATATCGGCGTGGGATTTGTCGGATTCCTGATCGCATGTGCGATCGCTTATTTCGGAGCTGCGGCAGTGACATATTTCTTCGGATACAGTGATGATATGCTCCCGAAAAAGGAAAATGACAGTGACAAAAAAGCTGCAGTAAGCACAATAAAGAAGGATGAAGCGATCAAAACACCTGTGAGCGGAAAAGCCATCCCCCTGTCAGAAGTAAAAGACGAGGCATTTTCAGGCGGAATCCTCGGTCAGGGCGCCGCTGTCATCCCGGATGACGGGAAAATCTGCGCGCCGTGTGACGGAACGGTAACCGTGATGTACCCGACCGGACATGCGGTGGGGATCTTATCTGACGGCGGAGCTGAGATTCTGATCCATATCGGAATGGACACAGTATCTCTTGAGGGAAAACACTTTGATGTACGCGCTGCGCAGGGACAGAAGGTAAAGGCTGGAGACGTTCTTGTCGTAGCTGATCTGGATGCGATCAGAGAGGAAGGACTGGACGTCACGACTCCGGTGATCGTTACAAACACGGAGGATTATCTTGAGATCAGACAGGCAGCGGCGGGGAAGATTGAGAGGAATGAAACTCTGCTAAACTGTATATCTAAATAAAAACGGGGGATGACCAGTGGGGAAATTAGAGACAGACAACAATAAAAGCAATTTTTTGCTGGACGGCAGACCGTTCTTTTATCTGGCAGATACCATCTGGAGCGCTTTTACGAATATCACTCCGGAAGAATGGGAGTATTATTTGAGGCGTAGGAAAGAGCAGGGATTTACAGTCCTGCAGATCAATACACTGCCGCAGTGGGACCGCTGTATGTCGGATACCGGGTTATATCCGTTTGCGACGGAGGACGGACACAAATTTGATTTCACCAGATGGAATGACAGGTATTATGAAAACGCAAGAGAAATGTGCCGGATTGCAGTGGAACATGGTTTTCAGCTTGCCCTGGTCGTTTTATGGCTGAATTATGTCCCGGGCACGTGGGGAAGCAGGATAACGGATGTTAATGTGATGCCCGCGGGATTCGTGGAAACATATGCGTCACGTGTCGTAAAAGAATTCGATGAATTCCAGCCTGTCTATGTGATCAGCGGGGATACGGATTTTGAAAGTCCCGAGACGGTATCCTATTACAGGACGGCGCTGGATACTGTGTGCAGGCTGAGTCCCGGGACGCTGAAAACGATGCATATTAAACGCGGTTATGATGTGATACCGGAAGAGTTCATCGATAAACTTGACTTTTTCATGTTCCAGTCCGGGCACAACAGGGACGCCCAGGATATGGCTTATATCCTGCCGGAAAGATTCCGGGAGAAATATCCGGAAAAGCCAGTGATCAATTCGGAGCCATGCTATGAGCAGATGGGGTACAGCAGGCAGAAGTACGGAAGATTTCGTGCAGAGGATATCCGGAAAGCCGCCTGGTCCAGCATCCTTTCCGGCGCCTGTGCAGGGGTAACGTACGGAGCCCATGGGATCTGGAACTGGCAGAAGATAAATAAGCCGTCCAATCCTATACTGGGAGAGGGATTTGATTCGCCGTTCCCGTGGGAGGAGGCGATCCAGTTTCCGGGAGCCTGGGACTATGGGTTTATCCGCAGTTTTTTGGCAGACAGAAATATCCGGAAGCTGGTCCCGGCGAACGGACTGCTGGATAACAGTACGCCGGAGATACGCATGGCGCAGACAGAGGACGGAAGATTTCTTATCTATCTGCCGTACAGTACGATGGTAAAGATCAGGAAAGAACTGCAGGGATGTACGGTGAAGGCGTTTGACCTGGATACCGGAAAGCAGGCATGGACAGACAACAGTATCAGGAACGGCTGCACGGTCATTGAGATGCATCCCTTCCACAGTGACGCTCTGCTGCTCGTAGAAGATGGAGCCGGGCAGAAACTGTCCTGACAGGAATATATTTTTCGGTCAAAAAGTGAAAAAGAGCGTGCGGCACAGGAGAACTGATCTCATATGCCGCACGCTGTCGTATGCGCGGAGAAGCACGTTTTTTAATGAAGAAAATATATCTGGATCCCCTCCGCCGGCGGAAAGATGTATCACAGGATCCCCAGATGCTCCAGCAGGATCTTGAGGCCCAGCAGGATCAGGATCACGCCTCCCGCAAACTCCGCCTTTGATTTGTATTTTGTCCCGAATACGTTTCCGATCTTAACGCCGATAGCGGACAGGGTGAACGTTGTGACTCCGATAAATGACACCGCTGCGATGAGGTGTACGTTCAGGAACGCAAAGGTGATCCCCACGGCGAGGGCGTCGATGCTCGTGGCAACGGCGAGAAGGAACATAGTCTTTATGTCCAGCGATTCGTTTTCCTCCTCACATTCACCGGAACAGGCCTCCTTGATCATATTTGCTCCGATTATCCCCAGCAGGATAAATGCGATCCAGTGGTCGATGGCCGTGATCTTGTCCCGGAACTGGGCACCCAGAAAGTAGCCGACCGTGGGCATGAGCGCCTGGAAGCCTCCGAACCAGAGCCCGACGATAAGTGTTTTCTTCACCGTGATCTTTGGCATGGCGAGCCCCTTACAGACGGAGACGGCAAAAGCGTCCATTGAAAGTCCTACAGCGAGGATAAAAAGTTCGATCAGTCCCATTGTTTTTCTCCTTTGTCATGTTATATCAGAGCGAGTCTTGAACGAGATCATGTCCCTCCGGGAAGACAAAAAGCTGCGGCTCACTGCGCTTTCTGTATGTGAGGGCATAAAAAAAGCAGGCGCTCTGCCGCACCTGTCAGTCAAAAACATGTACAGCAAAGACACTGTACATGAGTCTCATTATTTAAGATAAGCCAGATCCGTCATCCGGATCAGTATGTTGACTTACCACGTAAGGAATACGTCAATTACTCCCTCATGAACTGAGGATATGTTATCATTTAGTCTGCGCTTATGCAAGCAAAATCTGATATGTACGGGAAAAAATACAGAATTTATTTGGCAGTTCACATCCCTGACATACTTTATTGTTAAGATATATGGTAAACTGAAAAGGTATGGACGAAAAAGAAGAGAAAGACAGGAGGGGAATCCCCCTGGCCGGAGAAGAGAGGAGAGCGGAAGATGGAGAATATAAAGATACTTGTTGTGGACGATGAGAGCAGGATGAGAAAGCTGGTAAAGGACTTTCTCGCAAGAGAAGGCTATACTGTCCTTGAAGCGGGAGATGGAATGGAAGCGATGGACATTTTTTATGAAGACAAAGACATCGCGCTTATCATACTGGACGTTATGATGCCGAAGATGGACGGCTGGCAGGTGTGCCGTGAGATCAGGGAATCCTCGAAGGTGCCGATCATCATGCTGACGGCGCGCTCGGAGGAGCGGGATGAGCTTCAGGGATTTGAACTTGGCGTGGATGAGTATATTTCCAAGCCTTTCAGCCCGAAGATCCTGGTGGCGAGAGTGAACGCGATCCTCAGAAGGACCCTCGGCACAGACGGAGGGGATGTCCTGAGCGCAGGCGGCATCACCATCGACAAATCGGCGCATATCGTGAGGATCGATGGGGAACCGGTAGATCTGAGTTTTAAGGAATTTGAACTGCTTGCATATTTCGTGGAGAACCAGGGGATCGCCCTGTCCAGGGAAAAGATACTGAACAATGTCTGGAATTACGACTATTTCGGGGATGCCAGGACCATTGATACCCATGTGAAGAAGCTGCGCAGCAAGCTTGGGGATAAGGGAGAATATATCCGGACCATATGGGGGATGGGCTATAAATTCGAGGTGGAATAAAACATGAAGATGAAAGTTTCCTTGAGGAGACAGATGACCGTGGTGTTTATCGGTCTGCTCGTTTTTATACTGGGAGCAGTTTTTGTCGTGAACACCGGATTCCTTGGTCAGTATTATGTCTCCCATAAAGTCCAGGATCTGCTGGACGCTTATGCTTCTGTTAGTACAGTCCTGGAACAGGGAAGCCTCTCAGAACAGAGTACGGAGATCCTCTATGAGGCGGAGAAAGCGAACATCGACCTTGCGATCGTTAACAGTAATGCCGAGACGCTCCTCTCTACGGCAAAGGACGGAAGCCAGCTCTTTATCCAGCTTTTTATGAACCTCTACGGAAGAAATGAAGTGCCAAGCACGATCCTGGAGCAGACAGACAATTATATCCTCTGCAGGACGACAAATCCGGATGACATGGATTATCTTGAAATGTGGGGGGAGTTTTCGGACGGATCTTTTTTCATGATGAGAAGCCCTCTGGAGAGTATCAGGGAGAGCGCAGCCCTGGCAAATCAGTTCCTGATCTATCTGGGACTGACGGGGATCATCCTGGGAGGAGTCCTTGTATGGCTTTTTGCCAGACGGATCACCCGCCCGATCATGGAACTGGCAACATTGTCCGAGAAAATGGCGGGGCTGGATTTTGATGAAAAATATACCAGTGGAGGCAGTAACGAGATCGGGATCCTGGGTGAAAACTTCAACAAGATGTCCCTGCAGCTTGAACAGACGATCTCCGAACTGAAGACGGCAAATAATCAGCTGCAGCAGGATATTGAGCAGAAAGAAAAGATTGAAAATATGAGGAATGAATTCCTTGGAAATGTCTCTCATGAGCTGAAGACGCCGCTGGCTCTGATCCAGGGATATGCGGAGGGGCTCAAAGAAGGTGTCAATGATGATCCGGAGAGCAGAGAGTTCTACTGTGATGTGATCATGGATGAGGCGGGAAAGATGAACCGGATGGTCAAGAATCTGCTGACGCTCAACCAGCTTGAATTCGGGTCAGATGAAGTGGAATTTGAACGGTTTGACGTGACCGGACTGGTAAAAGGGGTCATTTCAAGCTGCGAGATCCTGATCCAGCAGGCGGAGGCGACAGTCAGCTTTATCGGCGACGAGACGGTATATGTATGGGCGGATGAGTTTAAGACCGAACAGGTGGTCAGGAATTATCTGACGAACGCCATCCACCATGTGGAAAACGAGCGGCAGATCGAAGTCCGTGTGATCCGACGGGAGGATAAAGTACGTGTGACGGTCTTCAACAGCGGAAAACCCATACCGGAGGAAGATGTGCCGAAACTGTGGGATAAGTTCTATAAAGTAGACAAAGCGCATACAAGAGAATATGGGGGGAACGGGATCGGGCTGTCCATCGTTAAGGCGATCATGGAATCCTTCCATCAGAACTACGGCGTGAACAACTTTGATAACGGAGTGGAATTCTGGTTCGAACTTGATGCGGGAAATGCCCGGAAGAAGGAAGAGGATACTTTAGCGCGGTAAACAGAAAAAACGTTAACACATTGATTTGAGAAAATATTTTCTTTACAATGAAGTGGAAATGCGGTAAAATGCTAGTGTTGGCATTGATTAAATGAATTTTTGAGGCATACGGCATGCCGGCTGGAGACAGTGGTATCCGTATGCCTTATCTGTTTATGCCGGACAGCGGTGCAGAGTTTATCCGAAAGTTGAGAAAGGAATGGGAGGAAACAATATGTACGATAAGATTTACAGCATAGTTTCATCTGTAGATGATTTTGTGTGGGGATGGTGGATGATCTTTCTTTTGCTGGGTACGCATCTTTTTATGACGGTGCGCACCGGATTCATCCAGAAAAAGACGATAACGAGAGGAATCCCCCTCTCTGTTTCCAAAGAGGATGATGCAGACGGAGAGGTCAGCCAGTTTGGTGCGCTTGCTACGGCGCTTGCATCTACGATCGGGACGGGAAATATCATCGGCGTTGGTACAGCTATCGCCCTGGGAGGTCCCGGAGCGGTGTTATGGTGCTGGCTTACAGGCGTTTTCGGGATCGCGACGAAGTATGCAGAGTCTCTGATCGCGGTAAAATACCGGGTTAAGACACCGGATGGCAGGATGCAGGGGGGAGCTATGTATGCTCTTGACAGAGGCCTGAACATGAAATGGCTGGGTATGATCTTTGCTGTGTTTGCCGGTTTTGCATCTTTCGGGATCGGATGTGCGACTCAGGTTAATGCGATCGCGGAGGTATGTGAGACGAATCTGGGGATCGAGCCCTGGATCATCGGCGTTATCGTGGCTGCTCTGACTGCTGTGGTCATCTTTGGCGGGATCAAGAGCATCGCGAGCGTGTGTGAAAAGCTGGTCCCGTTTATGGCGCTGTTTTATGTTATCGGATGTGTGATCATCCTCTGTCTTAATTATGACTATATCATTCCCGCGATCCAGACGATCTGCAGGCTTGCTTTTACAAAAGGTGCGGCAGCAGGCGGACTGGTGGGCAGCGGGATCCGTTACGCGATCCAATATGGAGTTGCGAGAGGGCTGTTTTCGAATGAATCAGGAATGGGATCAGCACCGATCGCAGCCGCAGCAGCAAAAACGAGAAATCCGGTACGCCAGGCCCTGGTATCATCTACCGGAACTTTCTGGGATACGGTGGTAGTCTGCCTTATGACAGGACTGGTACTTGTCTCTACGATCATGAAAAACCCGGCGATCAATGCAGACCAGATCACAGACGGTGGAGAACTTACAACACTGGCATTCGGACAGATCCCATATTTTGGTCCGTTTATCCTTGTGGTCGGCATTATCACATTTGCATATTCAACGATCCTTGGCTGGGCATATTATGGAGAACGGTGCGTAGAGTATTTCTCGGGAAAGAAAGGGCTGATCCCTTACCGCGCTCTCTATGTCATCATCGCGCTGATCGCCCCGGTACTTGCCCTGGATCTTGTCTGGAAAGTGGCGGATATATTGAACGCCCTGATGGCGATCCCGAACCTGGTCGCAGTCCTGCTGCTGTCGCCGGTGATCGTTAAGGAGACGAAAAAATACATCAATAACCTGGATGCGGTAGATAACACACAGGTCCCTGTGATCAGAACCGGTGTGGGGAACAAAAAGAAAAAGTAAATTTCCGGGAATGAATTCCGGGATTGGGAGAGGAGTGAGAGGATGATCGCGATCATAGACTATGATGCGGGGAACATTAAAAGTGTGGAAAAGGCAGTGGATCTTCTGGGGCAGGAATCTGTGGTCACAGCAGATTCTGAAGAGATCTTCCGGGCAGACAAGGTGATCCTGCCGGGGGTCGGCGCATTTGGGGATGCGATGGGGAACCTGCGGCGGACAGGACTTGACGATGTGATCCGTCAGGTGGTACGGAAAGGAACGCCGTTTTTGGGAATCTGTCTCGGACTGCAGCTTCTGTTTGAGAGAAGCGATGAGGCTCCCGGCGTGGAGGGGCTTGGTATCCTGAAGGGAGAGATTCTGCGCATTCCGGATAAAGAAGGGCTGAAGATCCCGCATATGGGATGGAATTCCCTTCATCTGGAACACGGCGGAAGGCTGTTCCGGGGTGTGGAAGAGGGAGCGTATGTCTATTTTGTACATTCCTATTACCTGAAAGCTGCGGAAGAGGAGATCGTAAAGGCCTCCACAGAATATAGTGTGCATATCCACGCATCGGTGGAGAAAGACAATGTGTTCGCCTGCCAGTTCCATCCGGAGAAGAGCAGCGATGTGGGGCTTTCCATTTTGAAGAACTTTGTAGAACTGTAGAAAGAGAGACGGGAGGAACTGTGTATGTTTACAAAGAGGATCATTCCCTGTCTGGATGTCAATGCCGGACGGGTCGTAAAAGGGGTTAATTTCGTCGATCTGAAGGATGCGGGGGATCCGGTGGAGATCGCGAAAGCATATGACAAAGCCGGAGCGGATGAACTGGTCTTTCTAGATATCACCGCTTCGTCTGATGCCCGGGCAACGGTAGTTGATATGGTGCGCAAAGTGGCAGAGTGTGTATTCATCCCGTTTACAGTGGGAGGAGGCATCCGCACGGTGGATGACTTCCGGGCGCTCCTCCGGGAGGGAGCGGATAAGATCTCTGTAAATTCATCCGCGATCAACACGCCGGAGCTGGTGAGGGAAGCAGCAGACAAATTCGGGAGCCAGTGCGTCGTGGTGGCGATCGATGCGAAAAAACGTGCGGACGGCTCCGGATGGAATATCTATAAAAACGGCGGAAGGATCGATGTGGGGATCGATGCCGTGGAGTGGGCCAGAAAGGTGGAGGAGCTGGGAGCGGGAGAGATCCTCCTGACCAGCATGGACTGCGACGGGACAAAAGCCGGGTATGACCTGGAACTGACCCGCGCGGTCGCAGAGAGCGTATCCATCCCCGTTATCGCATCCGGAGGTGCGGGGACACTGGAACACTTCAAAGAAGCACTGACCGATGGAAAGGCGGATGCGGCGCTGGCGGCGTCCCTGTTCCATTATAAAGAACTGGAGATCCGCCAGGTGAAAGAGTATCTGCGGAACGAGGGCGTGTCGGTGAGGATGTGATCTGTAAAGATTGATATTTTTTTAACTGGTGCCGTGTACTTTTGAAAAAGTGCCTGGCACCTTTTGTGAGCAAATTCAGAATATTCTGACAATATATACAGAGGAGAGGACAATGGCAGGACTAAACGGAGACTGGTATGAAGCTTTAAAAGGGGAATTTTCGAAGGAGTATTACAGGAAGCTGTTTGAGACAATGAACCACGAATATAAGACGCGGCTGATCTTTCCGCCTGCGCAGGACATTTTCAATGCATTTCATCTGACGCCGCTCAAGGATGTGAAGGTGGTGATCCTGGGGCAGGACCCATATCACAATAACGGGCAGGCGCACGGTCTGTGCTTCTCGGTCAAGAAAGGCGTGGAGATCCCGCCTTCTCTGGTCAATATCTATCAGGAACTGCATGATGATCTGGGCTGTACGATCCCGAACCACGGCTGTCTGACAAAGTGGGCAGAGCAGGGCGTGCTCATGCTGAATACAGTTCTTACAGTACGGGCACACCAGGCAAATTCCCACAGGGGGATCGGCTGGGAAGAGTTCACGGATGCAGCGATCACTGTGCTCAATGCCCAGGACAGACCGATCGTGTTTATCCTCTGGGGAAGTCCGGCACAGAGGAAGAAAGCCATGCTGGACAATCCGAAGCATCTGATCCTGACAGCGCCTCATCCGAGTCCACTGTCGGCATACAGGGGATTTTTCGGGAGCAGACCGTTCAGCCAGACGAATGCGTTTCTGGAGAAGAACGGCATCAAGCCGATCGACTGGCAGATCGAGTAATGGTCTGCCGGACTGCAGCTGATGTGATGGAACGGTCGGATATGCTGCGGCAGTCAATAATATGGAAAATAAAAAAGGAAATGCGAAATCTCACGCATTTCCTTTTTTGAAGCAGATGACGGGAATCGAACCCGCCTCGCCAGCTTGGGAAGCTGGAGTTCTACCGATGAACTACATCTGCATTTGGTACGGTTGATATTATACCCCTGTTCTGTTCAGAATGCAAGTTTTTTTTGCATTTTTATATCCTTTCCCTTTATATCCTTTCATTTGTTTTTCATATGCAGTCATGACAGTTTGTCCGCTCCGGCAGCCAAACTCCTTCGTGCTCCCTGCGATTGGACAGTCCATGTCATGTGTCTGTTTTTAAAGCTCTGCTATATTAAGAAAATCTTCATAAAATTTCCACTAAAAAATTCTGAAAATTATATTAAAGTGAAAACAGTTATTGCGATCAGAACGTCAGCATCGCAATGATCAGTCTGCGATAAAGGGGGAAAATATGGAAAAAGTGATCTGCGTCAGTAATCTGTATAAACTTTACCGTGTAGGAGATTCCTGTGTCCGCGCACTGGATGGGGTAAGTTTTGATATCAGAAAAGGGGAGTTCTGCGCTATTGTCGGCACATCAGGCTCGGGTAAATCAACACTCCTTAATATGCTTGCCGGACTTGAGAAGCCGACCAAAGGCGAAGTAGTGATAAACGGCTGTCATATTGAGAAACTGAAAGAGGACGAACTGGTCCGTTTCCGCAGGGAGAACGTCGGCTTTATCTTCCAGTCGTTCCATTTGATCGGAACGATGAACGCTGTGGAGAATGTTGCTTTGCCTCTGAATTTTCGGGGAGAAGCAAGAAAGATCAGAATGGAAAAGGCGGAGAGGATGCTGGAACTTGTAAATCTTTCGAAGCACAAAAAACATATGCCGAACCAGATGTCCGGCGGTCAGCAGCAGAGAGTCGGCGTGGCAAGAGCTCTGGTGACAGATCCCAAGATCATTTTTGCAGATGAGCCTACAGGAAATCTGGATTCACATACCTCGGAGGAGGTCATGGCGCTGATGCAGAAAGTGGTAAGGGAGCAGGGGAGGACCCTGGTGATGGTGACCCATGACGATCACCTGGCAGAATATGCGGACAGAGTGTTCCATATTATAGATGGAAAGATCGTGAAGATTGAAGAAAATAAAAGAAAATCCAAGAGGGAGGACTTGAAAGATGATACTGTTTAAGAAAATGGGAGCAGCGCTGGTCTGCATTTGTATGGTACTGATACTGGCAGCAGGGATGCCGCAAAGCGTGGCGGCACAGGAGGATCAAGGGGAACCGCAGACTGCAGGCGAACAAAAAGATACTGGGGATGAGGGACAACTTGGAAGCCCGTCCGGTCAGCCGGGAGGAGCGGGAGAAAGTGCTCTGGCCCAGATCAGGCTGAGTGTGGGAGACGGACAGGAAACGCCGGTCTTTAAAGCCGGGGAGGAGACATCTCTTACGATCAATATCATGAACAAAGGGAACCAGGATGCTCAGAATGTACAGATCTCTCCTGTTGTGGAAAATGTGGAAGATTCACCTTTTGATATGTCCCGGCTGAATTATGATAAAAGCCTTGGGACCATAAAAGCCGGAGAGCAGACCTCTGCCGTCTGGGGAAGTGAGGAAGAAGGAAAGCTTATTGTCAGGCCGGATGTAAGCGGGCAGTCATATAAACTGGTTTTCCGGATCACATATGACGACGGGAAAAATGTGTTTGAGACTTCAAAATATGTCTTTGTAAAAACAGAGGCTGCGCCAAAAGAAGAGGATAAGGAAGAAGGAGGAACTGATGGCTCTGATCAGGAAAATGGGCAGCAGGGATCCAGTGGAGGAGCAGAAAATAGCGGAGAACCGGCAGGCGGCGCAGATACAGGCGTCTGGGATGCCGGTATGGAGGCAGGCGGAGTCTATAATGGAGATCCGGTTGTATCCGGAGGAGGTTCCGGCAGTTCAACTGACGGTTCTGTTCCCCGTGTTATCGTGACGGGGTTTGATACTGATCCTAAAGATGTCAAGGCAGGTACAGATTTTAAACTTACAGTCCATTTGAAGAATACCTCAAAGAAAACAGCTGTCTCCAACATGCTCTTTGATTTTCAGGCGCCGGCTTCCGGGACGGATGCGGCGGCAGAAGCGCCGGCATTTCTGCCTACATCAGGATCAAGTTCGGTGTATCTTGACAAGATCGCAGCGGACGGGACAAAAGACATTTCGATCGAACTCAATGCAAGGGCGGATCTTGTACAGAAACCGTACAGTATCGAGATGAGCATGAAATATGAGGATAAGAGCGCGACTCAGTTTGAGGGGAGTTCCAGTCTGGCGATCCCGATCAAGCAGGAGCCGAGGTTTGAGTTCAGTGAGATCCAGGTGGCCCCTGATACGGTCTCTGTCGGCGAGGAGGCCAATATCACATGCAGTCTCTACAATCTCGGAAGAGTGAAACTCTATAATGTCAAAGTAAGATTTGAGGGGAATGCGATCGAGGGACAGGAGCAGTTTATCGGGAATCTGGATTCGGGCTCTACAGGATCAATAGACGGGATCGTTACAGCGACAGCCGAGTCCTATGATGAATCGAATTGTAAGCTGATCATGACATATGAGGATGATGCAGGAAATGTTTCTACGGTAGAGCAGGCGTTTACGATGACGGTCTCACCTGAGGCGGATATGACAGATATGGCAGTGATGGATATCCCGGAGGAGGAAAGCGGATCGTCTCTGCCGACGATACTGATAGCGGCAGCTGTGATCCTTGCGGCAGGAATCGGTCTTGCGGTAGTACTGATCAGGCGGAAAAAGAAAAAAATGCTGGCAGCAGAAGAGGAGGAATTGATGGATGAGGTGGAGCGACTTACTGAGGATGAGCATCAGCAGCCTTAGAAGGCGGAAACTCCGAACTTTTCTGACTGTTCTTGGAGTGGTCATCGGGACGGCATCTATTGTTGTGATGATCTCTCTGGGGCTGGGACTGCAGCAGTCCATGTATGAGGAGGTAGAGCAGAACGGAGGTACGACCAGTCTGACGGTGACAGGAAAGATGGGAGACGGAATGATCTCATCGTACAGTGCAGCCGGAAGTTCGGACGAAGAGTCCCAGAAGTATATCACGGATGATCTGATCAAGGAACTCAAAGGGCTGGAACATGTAAAGAGTGCCAATCCGGTACTCAATATCAGTGTGCTTGCGCTGAAAGGAAAATACATTGGATATCTGGATCTTTATGGAATGACTCCGGAAGGATTGAAACTGCGGAATATCGAGCTTGAGCCGGGCGGGCGCCTGCCTGACCCGGACAGTCCGGAACTGGAACTGGTGTTTGGCAATTCTGTTGTCACCAATTTCTATGAAGAGGCCACCGGACGCGGGTATTGGGACACCGGGGAGATGCCGGATATCGATCTTACGAAAGATCAGCTTTTTCTTATACTTGATCAGGATGCATATTACTCCAGTCAGAACTCTCCGTCTGTCGGGATGGATGAGGGTGCAGGAGGAGAAGGCGGAACTGCCACACAGGCAAGAACACCGAAAAAGTATGTTGTCCACGCGAGCGGAGTAGTTGCAGGCGGTACGGATACATACAATTCGAATTCGTACTCTGTATTCTGTGATATTAATGTATTGAGATCATTTCTTCAAAAAGAATTCCGCGGGCGGGCGATTCCGGGGCAGCCTGCGACCAAAAGTGGAAAACCGTACAGCAAGTTTGTCTATTCATCAGCCAGTGTTCAGGCGGATAATATGGATCATGTAGAGGAACTGGCGGATACGATACGGTCTATGGGATATGAGGTTTCAACGAACATCGACTATATTAACAGCATGAAAAAGCAGTTTGCCATGGTACAGGGAGTACTGGGAGGGATTGGAGCGGTATCGCTGTTCGTGGCTGCGATCGGAATCACGAATACGATGATGATGTCTATCTATGAAAGGACGAAAGAGATCGGCGTCATGAAAGTCATCGGGTGCAGCCTGAAAAATATCCGGCAGATGTTTCTTCTGGAAGCAGCATTCATCGGATTTTTGGGCGGTGTTGTCGGAAATCTCCTGAGCTTTATCATGTCTGCTGCAGTTAATCTTGCAGTGTCGGGGGAGAGTATGGGAATAAGCGGAAGTTTATCATATATTCCGCCCTGGCTGGCGCTTGCGGCTCTGGGATTTGCCGTGCTTGTCGGGATGGCAGCGGGATATTTCCCGGCGCTTCGGGCAATGAGGTTAAGTCCGCTGGCGGCTATACGAAATGAATAAAGAGGTGTTAACAGATACCGGACGGAAAAGACATGGAGAGTGTTTTTCACGCCCGGTATTTTTTATTTAAAAATCCTCTTGACATACATAAATAACTAGTGTACTATCTAACTATAGCACTGATACAAAGGGCGATGAAACTATTGTCAGATGCATATAACACTGTGAACAGCGTTTGCATAAAGCAATGGAGGGATGGTATGGAATACAGCGCGGGAACTCCGATCTATCTGCAGGTGATCAGAGAACTGCAGAAGAAAATGATCAAGGGCGAGTTAAAGCCCGGTGACAAGATGCCCTCAAGCCGTGAACTGGCAGTCATCTATAAGGTGAACCAGAATACGGCGGCGAGGATCTACCGGGAGATGGAGAGCGAAGGATATTGTTATACGAAACGGGGGATCGGGACATTTGTCTCGGAGGAGGAAAATATGTTTGAGAATCTGAAAAAAGAGATGGCAGAGGAACTTCTGAAAAATTTTATGCATGAGATGAA
>HHCFC02800__coassemble_1462_pt1 | contig 20646 bp, 21 predicted proteins | sample HHCFC02800__metabat2_high_PE_058 | metagenome-assembled genome bin HHCFC02800 | reverse complement strand
CACGACAAAATCCTCCTTAATCTATCACTCTCACACCTTCAACGAAGATGTTGATCTTTTCTACCGTCATACCGGTAAATTCTTCTACCTTATATTTTACATTGCTCATAAGGTTATCAGAGACCGAAAGGATATTTACGCCATAGGATACTATGACATGGAAATTCAGTGTGAGGGTGTTCTCATCCGAGATCTCAACCTGGATCCCATGCGTCAGGCTGTCCCTTTTCAGAAGACGCACCAGCCCGTCCTTCATATTCACTGCAGCCATTCCCACAATGCCGAAACACTCGACTGCGACTGACCCTGCGTACTTTGCTATAACTTCAGGGTTGATCGTAATGATTCCAAGATCCGTGCTCATACTTCCCTTCATCATTTATTACCTCCAGTTCTACTATTGGATTTTTCCACAAATAACATGATTATTATACTATCAGTTCCGTATTTTTACAACATTGTTTCACTTTTTTTAAAAAATACTTGCAAACAAAATATCTTTCTGCTAGAATATCATTGTTATGAGTCTAAATGACCAGTTCAGATCGTTAGGAGGTGCAGTCATGGCTAAATGTGCTATTTGCGAAAAGGGTGCTCACTTTGGTAACAGTGTAAGCCACTCTCATAGAAAAACACCAAAAATGTGGAAATCAAACGTAAAGTCCGTTAGAGTAAAAACAGAAGGCGGATCCAAGAAAATGTACGTTTGCACATCCTGCTTAAAGTCAGGACGCGTAGAGCGTGCATAAACAGTTTGAACCTGCAAAAGAATGAAAAAGAGATTGATGCAAGCTGGCTTGTAATCAATCTCTTTTTTATTCTTTTATAGGGCGAACGCCCTGAGCGAGATGCAGCGCAGCGGAATCGAGCTGCAGGTTCAAACGGACGCAGCCATAATTCTTATCGATCAGCCGATCAATGCATCCTCTAACAGCAGAACAGCCGGTACCCTGTCAGCAGCAGCCCCACCAGTATGATCACACCCCAGACAAGATTCGGAAGCAGCATCATGATGAACATTCCAAGTGCCATGCAAAACAGCGCAAAACCCAGTACCTTTTTCATTCTGCCACTTCCGATATTTTTCTTAACACATTCTATGCTTTTGATCTCAGCTTTATGCCCCTTCTTCTGAATCCAGGATATCCATCACTTCTTTTTCGGTCATTCGCTCTTCTTTATCCGCTGTAAAACGGTCAACCACATCCGGGATCATATCAAGGATCTTCGTGATCGTATCCTGGTTCTTGATATTTACAAGTTTTGTCCGCCCATCCTGGATCACGATCACCGCGCTGGGAGATATCTTTCCTCCCATACCGCCCATGCCTTTCTCTTTCTTCTCCGCATTGAACGCTCCCGCGCCGATCCCAAAAGACACATCCACAAGAGGAAGTATGATCGTCCCGTTGATATGGATCGCTTCTCCCACTACCGTTTTTGATGTGACGACACTGTCCATTCCCTGAAAGAGCGCCTCTACTGTCTCTTTAAAATTATTACCGTCAGCCATTTTTGTATCCTCCTCTTATGGTTTTATAACTTGAACTTCCGGATATGCCGGTATGTTATCCTTACATTTTTATCCCAGATCAGGTTCCAGGCTGTGATCAGGATATATATGATCCTGACTTTACCTTCAACATATGCATTTCCTTTTAGGATCCTCTGTTCGAAATTAGGCTGCAGCTGAGTAAACTCCCCGATCATCGGATAGATCATACTGATCCCCGCCAGGATATATCCTGTATACTCCGGATTCCTGCATCCAAACTCCACATTGATATCCAGTTTTTTCGGTCGGAGAAAGCCGAGAAATCTCTTCAGTTCCTTCAACACTCTGAAAAAAGCGTTTCTGTGCACTTCACTTTCTATGAATGCCTTCAGCCTGTCCTTTTTTCTTGTCAGCACCTTCATTTTATCACAGAATTTTCGGAATGTATATTTTAACCGCTCCACATATTTTTCAAAGCGTTTTGACAAAGATTCTTTCTCCGGTGCTTTTTTCTTTATCCTCACCGCAGGTCCCCGCGCTTCTTTCCGTGAATCCTCACGGCGCTGCACAGCTTTGGCAGGAGCTGTTTTTTTCTCTTCTTTCTGTGTACTCGGTGTACTTTCCGGTTTCGGCGCTTCCCGGTCAGGTATCTTTTCCCCTTCCGGCGTATCCTGCAAGTCCTGCCGCTCCGGGGCGGGTGCTTTCTCCGGACACTGTGCATCCTGTTCTGCGTCTTCCTCCTCTTCGCCTCCCATATGTTTCCAAGCGATCCGCAGCCTCCAGCTCACTTCACCACCGTCATAGACAGCTTCTCCTGAGAGTAAGTGGAAGAGCCAGTGAAATCTCACCTTTCCGAAAAGAGTATCCGGATTTCCCCGGCAGGATCCTTCCGCTCTGTAGCAAAGAGGCGAGAGCGAGACCGTCAGAAAGAGAAGAAGGATCAGCAGGAGCAGGACCAGGAGCAGGATCCCGATGATCTTTAAAATTAGCAGAAGTATATGTAACATCAGTATTACCTTCCTGTCCTTTCATATTCATCCTGCCTTGCCAGAAGATACTGACGGATCTCTGCGCTTCCGGTCTCCCGGAACACATCATCCGTAATGCGCTCTACCATGTACAGTGCATCCATATATCCGTCAGCGATCCCCACGACAAAGAGTTCTTCCCTGTCAAAAATGTGCTGTTTGAGGAGCATGCTGGAATAAAACTCCAGATTGTTCTGTTCCCCTCCCGCAAGGGTTATGACATACACTGCAGGCTGCAGTCTGTTCTCCTGTAATTTTTTCATGATCTTCTTCTTTTTATTCATCCAGGTCTCACTGACATAGAGATCATGGTAAAATTTCACCTGCATACGTTGTCATCCCCGTCAATCATAATACGAATCAAGTATCTGTTTTGCGATCGTCACCGCTTTTCCGCTGGCGCTTCCGTCCGACCCTTCTGTGATCACACTGATGACCAGATCCGGATTATCCACATTGGTAAATCCCATGAACCAGGAGTGGGTCTTCTCCCCGTCTGACAGACTGTACTCCGCAGTTCCCGTCTTTCCGGCAGCGGTATAGGACGAACCGCTCAATACGGATCCGGTCCCTTCTTCCACAACAGCCGTCATATATTCTTTCAGCTGGGCTGCCTCATCCGAAGTCATAAGCCGTCGATAACTCTTCGGGACATTTCTGCGGATCTCTGTCCCGGTATAATTTGTCACGCTGTCCACAAGATACGGCTCCATCAGTGTTCCGCCGTTGGCGATCGCCTGCGTGATGAGCGCCATATGGTACGGACTGACCGTAGTCTTCCCCTGCCCCATTGCTGTCATCATGATCTCCGCCTCACTGGATTCCGATGTCAGTGCGAAAGAACTCTTCGTATATCCGAGAACTGAGGGAAGATCACTGTTGAACAGCAGGTCCTCCGCCGTATCCCGGTAACCGTCAATATCCAGAAGTGTCCCTATATTGGCAAAAGATGCGTTACAGGAATTCGCGATCGAGGATCTCAGATCTTCAAATCCATGTACGGTCCCGTTAAAGCAGTGGATCGTGGTATCACCTGTGGTGATCTCACCGGAACAGTCATACGTATAATCAGCAAAGTTACTGTTCTGTCTCATAAAAGCAAGGGTGGTCACGATCTTAAATGTAGAACCCGGAGCGTAAGACCCCTGGGTCGCCCTGTTCAGGAGGGGACTGTTCTCCTCGTCAGAATTGAGCGTTGACCAGTCGCTTAATATAGAATTCGGGTCATAATCCGGCTTGGAGACCATGGACAGGATCTTTCCAGTGCTCGCCTCCATTACCACCACGGCTCCCCGGTTGTCACCAAGAGCATCATAGGACGCCTGCTGAAGGTCCGCATCCAGGGTTGTCACCACCGTGTCGCCGCGGTTCTTTGAATCCGTAAACTGATTCTGCAGTTTTTCAAGGAAAAAAGCATTGGACGTCAGAAGTTCAAAGTTCTCCACAGACTCAAGCCCTGTATTGCCCAGTTCCGGATCACTGTATCCGATCACATGGGAAAATACATTGCCGTACGGATAGCTTCTCGTCTCCGTACCGTCCTCCGCAACGTCCGTCGTCGCCAGCACGTTTCCGTTCCGGTCCACGATATCTCCTCTGACGACAGTCTCCGCGAAACTGTCCTGGCGCTGATTATAGGGGCTGTTCACCACCGTCCGCGCCCTGACTATCGTAAAATACAAAAGATAAATGATCAGAGCGATAAATAGGATGACAAAGAAATATGTTACCCTAGCGAACTCTTTGTTTCTTGCGCGTTCTCTGTTTTGGGACTTCTTCGAACCTCGGTCCTGCCTTCGCTGTGTTCTTTCTGTTCGTCTTTCTCGGCTCATTTCTCAACTCTCTTTCTCTCTTTCTTTCAATCCTCTCTTCTTCCTCGTCCTCGCGGATGATATAGAGCCCCTGGATGATACCGAACATGATCATCGTGCTCAGCAGGGAGCTTCCGCCGTAACTCACAAGAGGAAGGGTCACTCCTGTGGAAGGGATGAATTTTGTCACTCCTCCGATCTGGAGAAACACCTGAAAGATATAACATGTGCCTAATCCCAGCGCGATCAGCTTATAGAAAGGGTCGCGCAGTTCCATTGCGATGTTTAAGAACATCACGTAACAACTCACACAGATCAGTATGAGACAGAGCGCATAGATCACGCCCATCTCCTCTGTGATCGCCGAAAAGATAAAGTCTGTCTCCGCTACAGGGATCGTGTCCGGCTGTCCCTGGAACAGCCCGGTCCCGAACCAACTCCCCGTCCCGATGGCAAAGAGGGACTGCGCAAGCTGATATCCGCCTCCACTGTAAGCTGCAAACGGATCCTGCCATGCCTGGACCCTCACCTGGATATGGGAGAACAGGTTATATCCCACTATGGCTGCCAACACTCCCGCTCCGACTCCAGCCAGAGCATACAGGGGCTGTCTGGTAGCCACATAGAGCATGACCAGATATACGACAAAAAAGATCAATGCCGCTCCAAGATCTGTAGACAGCACGAGTATCAGGACATGCCCCGCTGCGATCGCGGTAGTCACGACCACATTTTTAAACTCCGTTGACTTCTTCAGGCTCGCTGCCACAAAGAAAACAAACAGGATCTTTACAAATTCTGATGGCTGGATGCTGATCGGTCCCAGGTCAAAACTCAGTTTTGCTCCGCCGGATGAGACTGCGAAAACCGCAACAAACAGAAGCGCTGCCCCTCCCACGCCAGCGTAGATATAGGTCCAGTTCTCCAGAAATTTAAGCTTCCGTATCAGGATCGGCACCGTCAGTCCGAAGACGATACCAAGGATGACGAAGATCATCTGGCGCACCGCACTTCCATATGGAGATCCATTGTCTGACGAAAGCCTCGTGATCATGATCATGCCCGCGCTGATCAGCATACACATATTATTGACGACCAGTCTGGATACATTCGGGTAGATCAGATTGTATAAAAGGATCACCGCCAGGAGCGTCACTGCCAGCGCCGCATAGATAAACATGATCCTGATGTCGTCCGTCGCCAGATACATGGCGCCGAATGCGGTAAACTGCAGCAGGAACATAAGTACGTTCTGCCGGATCAGCACCCGCTTTTCTTCATCCTCATAGTTTCTCGTAAAGATCGAAAAACACGAGAATGTATATGCCGCCATCAGGATGATGATGATGTATTTTGATATTTGAATGACTATATTGACCACTTGTTCACCTGCTTTATATGATTCCTCTTTTAAAGTGTCCCTGCGTATATCCGGTCTGCAGCACGGAACTGCTCTTCTCCTTCCCCGAAAATACATCGCAGAGTTCAGCAAGCAGCTTCTCTGTATCTGCTCCGGACTCTGTGCTGAACTGGAACCTCAGAGACGCGGGAGCAAGCTGACCGATCCGCCGTATCTGATTTCCCAGATAAAGAGGTTCTGAATTATAAATGATATTGTAACAGAACTGACAGCAGTTCTCCACCTTAAATTTCTTTTTATACCGGTCGGTCAGGACCGTGATACCGGGCTTTTTGCTGCAGCCGGAAGCAGCCTTCCTGACACACTGCGCAGAGATCATGACCGGAAGATATCCGTACGCGACCATCTCACAGTCCTGCACTCCCAGCGCTTCCAGTTCGCTTTCATTGAGCTCCAGGGGAGCCGTAAAATAACACACTCCCTGTCGCTTCCAGAACTCTTTTGCATACCGGTTGAACACATATAGATTATGGTCTAATATGACCGTTTTGTCAAATCGCAGTTTTCTAAGGAAATGAAAGCTTTCTTGATTTCTGATCAGAAATCCGTCTGCCGGGAAAGATAACAGCAGATCTGCCTCCGCTGTAAGAGTGTCTGACGCTTCATCGCGGAATATATGCGGCAGCGCCGGAACCGCCTGTACTCCCAGGGCTTTTATCCTCTCAACAGAACGCCTGATCACAGGATCACGGAAGAAATCACGGCTCATCCTGCACTCCGCATATACGCGCCGTATCCCGCAGTTCGGATGTCCGGAGAGGAACCGCTCCGCTGCCTGTAACTGTTCGACAGTAGAGACCAGTACCGAAAAAGGCAGCGTCTGCGCATTCTCTTCTGCCCGTGTTCCGGCTGACGCCTCTGTGCTGTCCATAACAGGTGTCTGCTTTCCAGCTGACATCTGCCCCCCGTCAGCAACAGACAGGGGCTTTCTATCCGGGGTTTTTCGCCTGTTCCGATCAAGGAGCGCTTCTTTCAGCCCTGCGAACGCCTCTCTCCTCAGCATTTTCAGCTGCTGGACCGGAAGAAAGATATTGTCGCCGGCAGTAATCTCCAGCTTTTCGAAACAGAACTCGGAATTTCCTGTTTTTCGTATCTGGCTTTCCGCCTCACTCTCCGTCAGAGGACGGTTCTGTGCAGCCTGCACTGTGTCCGATGACTCTGCCATATACACAGTATCGCCACAGCTTACTGTCAGATATGCGGGCGCCCCTTCGCAGAGGACGAGGTTCCCCGAGACCCGCACCTGTGTCATCCCGCTCAGATATCTCTCATGGATCCTGCGGATGAGCTGTTCGTTTCGGATCCGGTTAAATACACTTCCCTTTTTAAACACGGCTCCCTTCTGCACAAGAAAACTCAGGCTCTCCCCCTTTTTCACTTCTTTTCCAAGGGTATAGTTATTCCTGCCTCCGCCGGTCTCCAGTACATCTCCCCGCTCCAGCCCGGTCAGCGCGATCCCACGGATCTCTCTTCCCTGCTGTGCAGTCACACGCACCGCAGGCACACCTGCATGGTTCGGTCTTTCCAGGGCAAGCATGTCCCGCCCGTTGTGCTCTTTATAATACCCCGTGTGGGACCCTCCCCGGTTATAGAGATCCATCAGGATCTCCCTGTCTCTGTCCTCCACCCGGAAATCTTTCTTTCCGTTCTGCAGATACAGATCCGTATATTTTCTGTACATCGCTGTCACAGCAGCGACATACTCCGGATTTTTCATCCTCCCCTCGATCTTGAAGGAATCGATCCCCGCCTCGATCATCTCAGGGATCAGTTCGAGCGTGCAGATGTCCTTCAGGCTGAGAAAATATTTTTTCTCCCCGTCCACTGTATAGGGAAGCCTGCAGGGCTGGGCGCACTGCCCCCGGTTCCCGCTTCGTCCGCCGATCATACTGCTCAGCAGGCACTGTCCCGAATAACAGTAACAGAGAGCTCCATGTACAAAGCACTCGATCTCCAGCCCTGTCTCCTCCCGGATCTTTCGGATCTCGGAAAGTGAAAGTTCCCTCGCCGGGACAACTCTCACTGCGCCCTGCTCTTCAAGAAACCTCGCTCCACGGGCGTTTGTGATCGTCATCTGCGTGCTGGCATGGATGTCCATTCCCGGGAAATTCGTTCTCACAAACTCAAACACTCCCATATCCTGGACTATGACCGCATCAAGCCCTGCTTCATAAAGAGGCGCAAGATAGTCGAACAGTTCTCCGATCTCCGTCTCTTTCAGGAGCGTGTTCACTGTCAGATAAAAGCGGCGCCCGTGGAGGTGCGCCTCTCCGATCGCCTGGATAAGTTCTTTTTCTGAAAAATTGTCCGCGTATGCCCTCGCCCCGAACCTGGGACCTCCGGCATAGACAGCATCAGCACCGGCATTCACCGCTGCCCGGAAGCAGTCGTAAGAGCCTGCCGGTGCGAGGATCTCTATCTTTCTCTGTAAATTATCACTGTCCATATCTCTGTTTTCCATTTCTTTCCTATTAATGAAATAGGCTGTCGTACCTGACAGCCTATCTTTTACCTTCTCCGGTTTTTCATCTCTGTTTCCAGCTTGACGATCTGCATCTGAAGGTCGTTATTCTCCTCTTTCATCTTCGCAAGTTCTTTCTCCGCGTTCTCCAGTTTGATCTGCGCGGAGATCAGCTCGTGTTTCAGATCGTACATTTCTTTGTCTTTCATCTCGATATCATTCTCAAGGGAATCCCCCTGCTTCTTCGCCTTGAAATAGTCATCAGCGATATTCAGGGCAAGGAGAACATTCCTTGTATCCGCACTCTGCTTCCGGTATCCTTCACTGTTCGCACACTCCGTTATCTTATGGTTCAGATAGGAAGATACTTTCTGCAGATACTCTTCTCCCTCAAATCCACTGAGAGTGTATACTTTTCCCCCGATCAATACTTCTGTAAAATGTTTTGCCGAACTCATAGCATCCTCCTCGTGTTTCCTAAAAGCTATTATAAACTATTTGCCAGTAAAAACCAACAGTTTTTTTGGACAGATGTCAGGTCCGGACCTCTCACAGGGGCGACGGTATCCCAAGGTGCCCGTATGCACGCTCTGTCACGATCCGCCCGCGAGGTGTCCTCTGGATAAATCCGTTCTGCAGGAGATACGGCTCGTACACGTCTTCCAGAGTCCCGGCGTCTTCCGAGATCGCAGCAGCAAGGGTATCCAGCCCCACAGGTCCTCCCTGGAATTTCTCGATCATCGTCAGGAGGATCATCCTGTCATTGTGATCCAGCCCGTATTTATCTACATCCAGAAGGTCCAGCGCATAATCCGCCACCTTCCGGGTGATCTTCCCGTCATATTTTACCTGGGCAAAATCCCGAACCCTCTTCAGAAGGCGGTTTGCCAGACGGGGCGTTCCCCGGGACCTTCTCGCAAGTTCCAGCGCACCGTCCTCCTCGATCTCCACATCCAGCACACGGGCAGACCGAAGGATAATGGTCTTTAGTTCCTCGTTCGTATAAAACTCCAGCCGGTCCACCACCCCGAAGCGGTCACGCAGGGGAGCTGTCAGCATCCCCACTCTCGTCGTTGCCCCCACCAGGGTAAATTTCGGCAGGTTCAGCCGGATCGACCTGGCGCTCGCACCTTTGCCGATCATGATATCGATAGCATAATCTTCCATCGCCGGATAGAGCACCTCTTCTACCTGACGGTTCAGCCGGTGGATCTCGTCCACAAAGAGTACGTCGTTCTCCTGAAGACTGTTCAGGATCGCCGCGATCTCGCCCGGCTTCTCGATCGCAGGACCAGAAGTCACTTTGAGATTGACCCCCATCTCATTTGCGATGATCCCTGCCAGGGTCGTCTTTCCAAGTCCGGGAGGGCCGTAAAAAAGCACATGATCCAGCGCCTCTCCCCTCGCTTTCGCAGCTTCAATATAAACTTTCAGTGTTTTTTTCGCCTTCTCCTGACCGATGTAGTCATCCAGAGTCTGAGGTCGAAGCTGTCCCTCTATCTTAATATCTTCTTCCAGATTTTCCGTTGTTATGATTCGCTTTCCCACCATGCTCACCTTTCGCTGTACTTCATTTTCTCCCTGGCCTGTTCAGGCGCTTTTCCTGGTCAAAAGAGATATTTCAAAGCCTCTTTCAGGATATCCTCCACAGTCACGCAGTCCGGCGAAGTTTTCTTTACGGCACGCATGCTCTCCGCGCTCCCGTACCCGAGAGCCACAAGAGCCTGCACAGCCTCCGCCTGCATCCCGCTCTCCGATGTTCCGGATACAGTGCCGGGCACCTCATCGCCATGGGCTGCATGTTCCAGCACATCCTCGATCTTCATCTTATCTTTCAGCTCCAGTATCAGTTTCTCCGCCGTCTTCTTCCCGATCCCCGGCGCCGCCGAGATCGCTTTTGCATCCCCCGACATGACTGCAAAGCGGAGTTCATCCGGAGACAGACAGGAAAGGATATTAAGACCGCCCTTCGGTCCGATCCCGCTCACCCCGATCACGAGCCGGAAGACCTCAAGATCCTCCCGGGTCAGGAATCCGAAGAGATGCATCGCATCTTCCTTTACATTGAGATATGTATAGATCTTCACTTCATTTCCGACCGGAGGCAGAAGGCTCAGCGCCTGTCCTGACATAAAGACGCCGTATCCGACGCCTCCCACATCAACGACCGCCTTATCCTCTTCCACCGCCGCCAGTTCTCCGCGTACATATGATATCATGGTTTTCCTCTTTCTTTTCTGTCATCTTTTTTGTCTGCATCTCTGCACGATATACCGCTGAGCAGCCCCTCATTTCGACATCAGGTCAATCTGACGGATCCGCTTCAGCACTTCCCCTGAAATAACGCCGATCAAAAGCCCGGTCAGCAGACCAGAGATCAGCAGGACCGGAAGATAATAGCCCACCTGGTATGTCTCAACAACGATCATCGCCACGATAAGCTGACCGATATTATGGCTGACTCCTCCCGCGATACTGACTCCTGCCACACTGAAGCTGCCCTGTTTCTTCAGCACAGCCTGTACCGCAAGGCTCAGTATCCCTCCCGCCAGGCTGTAAAGGATGCTGAACATATTCCCAAAAATAAATCCTGCCAGCACGATCCTTGTAACAGAAAGGAGCAGCGCCTCCTTCCAGTCCGTTTTATAAAGTACGATCACGATGATGAGATTCGCAAGCCCCAGCTTCGCGCCGGGGATACCAAAATTGATCGGGATCAGCGTCTCCACATAGCTTAAGATAAGCGCCAATGCTGTAAAAACTCCGAAATATGCCGCTCTGTTCCTCATCTTTCTCCTCTTCTCAGATTCTTTTCCGGCGGTCACGGGTTACTGTGCCACGCCGTCCAGATCAGCCTGCTTACCGCCTTCTATGGAAACGACCACCTGATTGGGGAGGCAGATGATACTCTCGCCCTCCCGCGATATCGCACTGTGATCCACGCAGACCTGGTCCGGGCAGTCCGCCCATTCCATCTGCGCCGTCCCGTCCCGGATAATGAGGCGGTTCGTTCCGCCAATATCCACAGTCTGGTCTTCCGCCAGACTGTAAATCCCAAATGTCTCCCCGTCTGCAGTGACAGTCACCTCTCCTGCTCCGCTGTCTCCCCTTGTAAACTGAAACAGCAGGATTACAGCCGCGGCCACGACAATCACTCCGGCAAGGATCCAGTCATTTTTCTTCATACCGTTACCTCTTTCGTCCAATATCATAGCATACAGGAAAGCAGAAAGCAAACAAAAGTTCGGGCGTCCAGGTTCTCTCCGGGACGCCCAGCAGTTCTTTCTTCTCTTATCGTCTCTTTTTCTTCTTTTTCCTCATTCCCATGTGATCCAGATCACAGGACGGACGCCGCCCCGTTTCCATCCCGTATAATTCCCTTTCGCCAGCACCAGCGATTCCTTCAGCCCGCACATCACCGTTCCCGGAAAATCTCCCGGTGTACGGAGCCACCACCATCCCCCGCCGTCGGAAGGAGATCCGCCTGATGCAAGTTCTTCCATCCGCTCAGAATATGCTGTTGTACCTCCAAAATCTTTGCGATCCTCCCTGGTCGAGCGGTATGCAGTGACAAGACCTCCCTTTTTATCCTCTGTGATGGAATCGCCGCCGTTTCCGATATACTTGATAAACTCCTCCAGGCTGAGCAGGGACACTCTGTCTCTTGTCGTAAACCTCCCGCTTCTGTCTGCCACATTGTATAGTGTCTCAAAATCTGTTTCGCAGAGCATCTCTTCCTCATAGGAGCGGAAAGCCTGCCCGACAAAAAGACCGTTCAGCCATTTTCTTATCTCGCTTTTATCCCACCGAAGCCCGCCTGCAAGTCCCAGGATCATTTTCATCTCCAGATTTCCGTCTTTTTTTGAGTCATACACCCGGTCCGGGTCAGCCCCATTGACCACCGCGTCAAAATTTTTCATAGTCGGCTGGAACACACGGATATCCAGCACCTTCTCGCTGAAAAGGAAAAGCCGTTTCCTCTGCGTGTCCACATGCAGCACCTTCCAGGCGATCTCACATTCCATGCCCTTCTCCGTCTGCGGATACCGTCCGAAAATGACCTGGTCTTCCTTCCTGAGGCTTCCAAAAAGTTCGTCCGCCTTTGCTTTATCCACAGGGACACCGAGCCCCTTGCGATACATCATGCCTAAGGTAAATTTTGTCTGGCTCAGCCGCCCGGGAAGGGATTCATTCACAAGCTGGAACGCTTTCTTCGGATCCTCCCCGTCCTCCAGCGCATCCTGCCCCTTCCTCCACAGTATGAATGCGTCGTTAAAACTCATCTTCGCCAGGAGCGGGCGGGTTACATCCGCGTCCCTGCGATGGCTGAGCCTTATCTTGTACATATCCCGCTTTCTGAGAAGTTCAAGAGAGCCCACCGCCTTCTTGCTGCCGTGCTCCGCTGCCATCTCCAGCCATTTCTCCGCCATGTCCGGACGCTCACCCAGCATCTCCTTCTTCGTATACATATATCCGAGATTTTCCATGGCAGGCACATAGCCATATTCCATCGCAGCTTTTTCAAAATATGGTACCGCCGCAGCGTAATCCTGGCGCGCGCATGCAGCCGCCCCCTGGTCAAAGACCGCTGCCAGTTCCCGTTCTCTTTGTTCAGCTGCCTTTCGTTCCTCCGCTTTTCCTGCGCGCGCCTCTTCCTCTGCCCGTCTTCTCTCTTCCTCCGCTTTCCGGCGTGCCTCTTCCTCTGCCCGTCTTCTCTCTTCCTCCGCTTTCCGGCGCGCTTCTTCTTCCCGTCTTCTCTCTTCCTCTGCTTTTCGGCGTGCCTCTTCTTCCGCACGCCTTCTCTCTTCCTCCGCTTTCCGGCGCGCCTCTTCTTCCCGTCTTCTTTCTTCCTCTGCCTTCCGGCGCGCTTCTTCCTCTGCCTGCCTTCTCTCTTCCTCTGCTTTACGGCGCGCCTCTTCTTCCGCGCGCCTTCTCTCCGCCTCCGCCTGTCGGTTCAGTTCTTCCTGCCGGCGCATCAGCTGCTGTATCTGGCGCTGTATCTCAGCCTGCTGTTGTTCAATGTCACTCTGGCCTGAGGTCTCCGCCGGAAAGACTTCCTCACTCTCCTTTTGGATTCGGACTTCCGGCTGAGGCGCTTCCTGCGGCTCAGTATATTCTTCCACTCTTTCTGTGTAAGCATTTTCCGCCGGAATTTCTGCGTGAGAAGTTCCCGTGCTCTGTGCCGTCCCTTCGCTTCCCGTCTTTGCCCGGATATGGTCAAGTATGGCGCGGATCAGCGGAATCACATCCCCGCTGTATACATCGGTAAGATAGACCACGATATCGCTCCCGTCCTCATACTCAAAGCGATAGAAAGATTTTCTGATGGATTCCGCCATGGGTTCATTTCCCTTGCTCTCATCCAGGCGGTAAAACCTTACCATTTCCTCAAAAGGGATCTTCCTGCCGCCTTTCGTGTATTCTTTGAACCTTCCCATGTTATCCCCGTACAATGCGTTCCTCGCCAGTAAAAACCCGCTCTTTCCATTGCCGGTGACCGTCCGGTCAAATACCGCCGCCACATCCTCCCGGCGGCAGTCAGAAGCATAGCTCTTTATCGCGTTGGATATCACCTTTTCTTTTTTTCTGTCCGCCGGTATAAAGCGGTCCGCGTGAGCTTTCTCCACAAGCATTAAAAGTTCTTCCGTTGTAAACACAGCTTTTTGCACCCCCATCTTCTCATTTCTTTTTCCTTATCATGTTACAGTTCTCATATGGTTTTATCATATCACAGCAAGGAGAAATATAACAGTTCGGCTTGTACATTTTTGTTTGAACCGCTATAATAGCACCGTGGCAGAAAAAAAGACAATAAAAAGGATTTTATAATGAAAACATTCACGCTGTGGTCAGGCAAAAAAAGACCCCTCAAAAAAATATTTCTCCGTACTCTTTCCGTTCTTTGTATGGGTGTTCTCCTGGCTTCCTCCCTCGGCGGATGCACGTCCCCTCAGAAAGATGAGTCCCTCACTATGACAGGGATGTATTTTGACACTGTCGTAACAATAGAGGCCTGGGGCACGTCAAGAGACATCCTGGATCACTGCGAAGAACTCTGTGACCGCTATGAGCATCTGTTCAGCCGCACTCTTGAGGACAGCGAAGTGTCGAAGATCAACAATTCCGGCGGTCAGCCTGTCACCGTGTCGGATGAGACAGCCGAACTGATCCGGCTGGGACTGGAATACGGTGATATCTCAGACGGATATTTTGATATCACGATCGCTTCCGCCAGCGAACTGTGGGATTTTACCGATAATGAAGAAAAAAAGTTTCCGGATTCCGAAGTTCTCGCGGAAGCAGCCGCACATATCGATTACCATAACGTTAAAGTAGAAGGAAACACAGTCACTCTGACCGATCCCATGACAAAGATTGATCTCGGAGGCATCGCAAAAGGCTATATCGCAGACCGCCTGAAAGATTATCTTCAGAGCGAAGGTGTAGAACACGCCCTGATCAATCTTGGCGGAAATATGCTCGCCGTCGGCTCAAAGACTGACGGATCTTCTTTCCGGATCGGGCTTCAGAAGCCCTTTGAACCTGACGGGACGCCGATCGCGGTCCTTGAAGTGGACGATCAGTCTGTTGTGACCTCCGGAAACTACGAACGATATTTCGAAAAAGACGGAACGATCTACCACCACATCCTCAATCCCGACACAGGATACCCCATTCAGAACGACCTGTATCAGGTTTCCATCATCTCCGACAGATCTGTGGATGGGGATGCCCTCAGTACAACATGTTATGCACTTGGGCTCGAAAAAGGGATGGAACTGATCCGGAGCCTCGACGGAGTGGAGGCTGTATTTGTCACCTCAGACTACGAAATTCACACCACCACTGAGGAGCTTCCTCTGTCGCAGTGAGTCCCTGTCGTTTTGGGGGAAAAGTCCGCCGGAGGTATCCATTGTCTGCGGGCACGCTCGCGCTCGGAAACCAATGCAGCGGACACGTAGGCGCGCAAAGGACGCACGCCAAGTGCCGGCATTGGTTTAACGACCCTTAGACAACGGATGCCTCCGGCTGGGCTTCTTCCGGCCGGCAGGAGCCTGCTGGACAGGGGACGGGAGGAACGCGCCGCGAGCGGCGCTGCCTCCCTGGAAGCATCAAAAGTGAAGATGAAATTTGTGCTTGAAAAGAGGAGCGTTCCTGGCTGAACAATTTGGCTGTTCAGCCAAGGACGCTCCCCTTTTCAGTTCAGAAGCTAGGAGGGGGAAGGCAGCGCCAAAGGCGCGCACCCTCCCCCCTTCCCTCTCACTTGATCTTGCTGGCAGGTAAAAGCCCAGCCGAAGGTACATGTTGTCTAAGGACCGTTAAAACAATGCCGGCACTTAGAGCGCGTCTTTTGCGCTCTTAGGTGTCCGCTGCATTGTTTTCCGAGCGCAAGCGTGTCCGCAGACAATATGTACCTCCGGCGGAAGTTTTACCTCTGCATCGTAATGATCTTCCTCGGGCACTTCTCTGCGCACAGACCGCAGTTTGTACACTTGTCTGCATCGATATGTGCCAGGAAGTTGTTTACAGTGATGGCGCCTGCCTCGCAGTTTTTCTCGCAGAGGCGGCAGCCGATACAGCCTACTTCACAGACTGACATGAGTGCTTTTCCTTTTTCATTGGAGTTACACTGTACAAATGTCTGCTGTTTATACGGGATCAGTTCGATCAGATGTTTCGGACATGCTGCAACGCATTTTCCGCAGGCTTTGCAGACCTCTTTATCTACCACTGCGATTCCGTCCACAACGTGGATAGCGTCAAACGGACATGCCTTCACACAGGAGCCGTAGCCGAGACACCCGTAAGCGCAGCCTTTTGCTCCGCCGTCCTGCATCTGGCTCGCGAAAGTACAGTCCTGGATCCCATGATATTCGTATTCATTTTTCGCTTTCTCGCAGGTTCCTCCACATTTTACAAATGCGACTTTTCTCTCCTGCGCACCGGCATCTACTCCCATGATCTTACCGATCTTCTCTGCAACAGGCGCACCGCCCACAGGGCATCCGCCCACTTCTGCCTCGCCGGCAGCGATCGCTGCCGCAAGACCGGAACATCCTGCGTATCCGCACCCGCCACAGTTATTTCCCGGAAGCACGTCAAGGATAGCTTCTTCTCTCTCATCCACTTCAACGGCAAATTTTTTACCTGAGATCCCAAGGAAGACACCGATGAATAAACCTGTACCGCCGACAACGACAGCGGCTATTATAATTGCAGTTATGCTCATAACTTCTGTCCTCCTATATCAAACCTGAAAATCCAAAGAATGCGATCGCCATCAGACCTGCTGTCACAAGTACGATCGGCGTTCCCTGGAATGATTCTGTAATGTCGTTATGTTCGATCTTCTCACGGATACCTGCCATCAGGACGATGGATACAAGGAAACCGAACGCTGTGGCAAATCCGTTCACAACACCTGTGAGGATCCCATATCCGCTCTCTACGTTAGTCAGCGCGACACCGAGCACCGCACAGTTTGTGGTGATCAGCGGAAGGTAAACACCGAGCGCATTGTAGAGGGACGGCATGGATTTCTTCAGGAACATTTCCACGAACTGCACCAGAGCCGCGATAACAAGGATGAACACGATCGTATTCAGATACTCCAGTTCTCCGTTCATGATGTTCGGGTTGCCGAGTATAAATTTATAGATCAAGCCGGTAACAAAGGATGCGATCGTGATGACAAACACAACAGCGCTCCCCATTCCGGCAGCAGTCTTGACGTTCTTAGAAACGCCCAGGAACGGACAGATCCCGAGGAACTGACTGAGCACGACGTTATTTACAAAAGCAGATCCAACTGCGATCAATAATAATTCCTGCATTTACTGTACCCCCTGTTCCTTTCCTTTTTCTTCCGCCTCTGTCTTGATCAGATGACCTCCGCATGCACTGCGGTTTCCGCATGATGCGCATCCTTCACCACATCCAGCAGACTGCGGTACTGCTTTTCCTTTCTTGGCAGCAGCCTTCTTGAGCTTGTTCTGAAGTGCGACAAGGCAGGACAATACGAAGAATGCTCCCGGCGCAAGGATAAAGATCGTGATCGGCTGATAGGACTCCGGCATAACCTGGAATCCGAAGATCTGCCCTGCTCCGAGCAGTTCTCTCACGATACCGATGCAGGTAAGGCCCAGAGTAAATCCAAGTCCCATACCAATACCATCAAAGATAGACGGAAGTACCGGATTCTTTGAAGCGTAACTCTCGGCTCTTCCGAGGATGATACAGTTTACAACGATCAGCGGAATGTAAAGTCCGAGTGATTCATACAGGCTCGGCACAAAACCTTCCAGAAGGAAATCCACGATCGTAACGAAAGATGCTACCACAACGATAAACGCCGGCATCCTGACAGAATCCGGGATGATCTTTCTCAGCATGGAGATCAGCATATTTGACATGATCAGAACCGCCGTTGTGGACAATCCCATTCCGATACCGTTGACCGCAGAAGTCGTGACCGCAAGTGTGGGACACATACCAAGCATGAGGACAAAGGTCGGATTTTCTTTTATAAGACCGTTATAGATACGTTCTACACATTTATTCATTCTGCACCGCCTCCTAACTCATTCTGAAAATAGACCAGTGCGGAATTGACAGCGTTTGTAACGGCATTCGTTGTGATCGTCGCACCGCTTATGGCGTCGATCTTGTCTTCGCCTTCCTCACCTGTCTTCGTATAGGAAAACTGTGCCACATTTTTGTCTTTGAACTGGTCCTTGAACTCTGCTTCATCCGCCTTCATTCCAAGGCCGGCGGTCTCGCTGATAGAGAGCATCTCAACTCCCTTTACCGTTCCATCTGAAGCGATCCCGACAGAAAGCTGCAGTTCTCCGTCATAGGCTTCGCTTGAAGTCACGTTGATCACATATCCTACGGTCTCCCCGCCGGCGTCCTGAGCCACTGCGACCTCAGAGATCGAATCGGACGTGTAGCCATTGTCACTCAGAAGAGCTGAAGCCGCCTCTGCGTCAAAATCCTCATAGGTAACGAATTCAGAAGCATCCGCCATAACAGCCCGGAAAGCTTCCTGTTTAGTATTTTCCTGTGCTGCCGCGATCGGCTCTTTGGTAACCCCGTACACTACGCCAAGGAGCAGTCCGGATACCACGGTGATCGCAGTCAGGATCAATGTATTTTTTACTATCTTGTTCATCACTTCTCTCCTCCTTTACCGAAGGGTTTAGGAACCGTGATCTTCTCGATCAGCGGAACAAGAAGGTTACTGATGATGATCGCATAGGACACGCCTTCCGCCGAACCGCCAAACAGACGGAACAGACCGGTCAGAAGCCCCAGGCATATTCCATACAGTATCCTTCCCTTTGTGGTGATCGGCGAGGTCACGTAGTCAGTTGCCATGAACCATGCTCCGAGCATCAGTCCGCCGCCGCACAGATGTGCTGTGATATACTGGGCATCCAGACCGTGTCCGCCGAAGATCACGATAAACACAACAAATGAGATCAGATAGGATGCGGGGATCGTCAGGTCGATCACACCCATCAGGAGCAGGAACATTGCTCCGATCATGATCGCGATGACAGAAGTCTCTCCGATCGTTCCGCGGATGTTTCCGAGCAGCATGTCCATTGTGTTCACTGCCTCACCTGCTTTTAACTGTGCAAGAGGCGTTGCGCCTGTCACTCCGTCATACACGAAGTAGGTCATATCGCCCGTAAAAGAGATCAGCAGGAAGCATCTTGCTGCCAGCGCCGGGTTCATGAAGTTCTGTCCCAGTCCGCCGAAGAGCTGCTTTACTACAACGATCGCAAACACAGATCCCAGAACGCCCATCCACCACGGAAGCGTGGGCGGAAGGTTCAGCGCGAGCAGAAGTCCTGTGACGACCGCACTGAAATCATTGATCGTGATCGGTTTATGCATCAGTTTTTCATATATGTATTCAGCCAGCACCGCAGAAGCTGTCGTTACGACAACAAGGATCCAGGCATTCTCATGGCGGAAATTCCAGATTCCGAAGACCGTTGCCGGAAGAAGGGCGATGACCACCATAAGCATGATATTGCTGCTCTTTATCCTGTCGCGGATATGCGGCGAAGCTGATACTTTGTAATTCTCGTTCACTTTTCAGTCACCTCTCTTATTTTTTCCTCTTATTTGCAAGTGCGATCTTTCTCATTCCGCCGATCGCCTGTTTCAGCTGACGCTTTGCAGGACAGACATAGCTGCAGGAACCGCACTCTACACACTCCAGACCATTCATGGCTACAAAGGACTCTTCATCCTGGCGTCTCGCATAATCCGCAAGCCTGGACGGGATGATCCTGCTGGGGCAGACCTCCACGCATCTTCCGCAGTTGATGCATGCCGTCTCCGGATTCTTTGCCACCACATCCTCCTTAAATGCAAGGATGGAAGACGAAGTCTTTGTCACCGGTGCATCCAGTGTCACCATGGCAAATCCCATCATCGGACCGCCCGAGATCAGCTTCTCAGGCTCTGCTTTAAATCCGCCTGCAGCCTCGATCAGCTCTCTGTGATTTGTTCCCAGGAGCACACGGAAGTTGCCGGGTGTTTCCACCGCGTCACCGCTCACCGTGACAACGCGTTCTGTCAGAGGTTTTCCGTTGATGACCGCATTGTGGATGCCGATCAGTGTTTCCACATTGTCTACGATACATCCTGCATCTGCCGGAAGCATACTTGAATTGATCGCACGTTTTGTCACCGCATAGATCAGCTGTCTCTCAGCTCCCTGCGGGTATTTTGTCATCAGTGCTTTCACGTCCATCCTGGGCTCATTTGCCACTGCCTGGGACAGTTTATCGATACAGTCTTTTTTGTTGTCCTCAACTGCGAAGATACCTTTCGCATTCGGAAACAGAGAAAGTACGACACGCATTCCGCTGACCAGGTCTTCCGTATTCTCAAGCATCCTTCTGTAGTCTGCAGTGATATACGGCTCACATTCCGCACAGTTTGCGATGATGTAATCGATCTTGTCCGGCTCCTTCGGAGAAAGTTTTACTCTGGTCGGAAATCCTGCGCCGCCCATTCCTACGATACCGGCACGGGCGATCATCTCAAGGATCTCTTCTCTGTTCAGTTCATCCAGCGGTTTCACCGGTCCATACTCAACTTCCTTGTATTCGCCGTCATTTTCGATCACGATACATTCTACTTTTGTACCGCTGTTCCAGACCTTTTACAGTTCCGGAAACAGAGGAGTAGACCGGAGCAGAAACAAATCCACCCGCGTCAGCGATCATCTGTCCTTTCAGGACATGATCCCCCTTCTTCACGACAGGATTGGCTGGCGCTCCTATATGCTGAGAGAGCGGATAAACCATGTCTCCTTTCGGCAAAAGAGGTTTAACTGCCTGGTCTTTCGAGAAACGTTTTCCATCGTCCGGGTGGATACCGCCTTTAAATGTCAAAAGTCCCATTTTACT
>HHCFC02800__coassemble_1456_pt1 | contig 20894 bp, 17 predicted proteins | sample HHCFC02800__metabat2_high_PE_058 | metagenome-assembled genome bin HHCFC02800 | reverse complement strand
ACTTCTGTGTAAGCATATGACACGTGAGCAGCAGCCTGGTTACCGTCCATGGTCTTCATTTTTCTTGCCATTTTCTTGTTCCTCCTTAAGTTCTTACATAGAAAATATAAATATTCACATGTATTTTAATTATATCCCCAAAAATGGCAAAAGTCCATAGAGGGCGGTCGGTTTTTTGTACATTTTGGGGTACAGGGTGCATAAAAAGAGCCCGCCGGGAGCGGACTCTTTTTGTCATTTTTTTAACAGTAATATGATATTTTTGAATAATCGGCTGATTTACATTTCTCATAAAATCAAATCATTAAATGGTTTTTATATTTCTGCTGATCCCATTTATATTCTTTCCCGATAACAGGAATACATCATTCCTCTTCTTCTGTATTCGGAATCTCTGTATACTCTACCTCAACATCCTTCCCCCGATGTCCAAGTCCAATGCAAAGAACCTCTCCTCTCATTCCTGCCATGTACTCTTTTTCCCCGATCTGATCCAGCGCCTCTCCTGCCAGTTCCCTCAGATCTTTCTTTTCATCTTTCGTATACTTGAACTCCATGATAATGTTGGGATGATCTTTCCGACGCGCTTTTAATGCGATATCACACCTGCCTTTTCCCGCTTCACGATTGCTTTTCACCTCATAATCACGGCTCAGGAAAGTGCACATTCCCAGCATCATCATATGATAACTGTTTTCTTCCTTCAGGTCGTAATAAGAAGGGAGCGTCCTTAAGATCCTCCGGTAACCGTCCGTGAAGGCATCCACTTTTTTCTCCGTCAGACGCAGGAACATCTGGGACATGTTTCCCTCCCGGATCCCCAGATAGAGTGAAGTCAGTTCACGGAAAGCTCTCATCACTTCCTGATTGGGAACCCGGAGGATACATTTTCCGTCTTCCAGCACTTTCTCCGCTGTCACCATCCCGGAGCTGAGGAGCAGTCCCCACAGTGTTTCCACATCACTGATCTCATAATATGAACTGTCCATCTTCACTTCCGTGCAATATTCCCCTTTTTCGATCAGTTCTTCATATCCCGGGCGGAACGCCTCTTCCAGTTCTACCAGCGCGGCGCGGATCAGGCTGTTCTCTCCGGTATTCACCCAGAAAGGTTCCAGCCGCTTCCTTTTCGCATAAAATATGACAGACCACGGATTGTATATATGCTCCTCACCAAAACGGTATCCGTCATACATCTGCCGGACCTTTTCACTCAGTTTCAGCCCGCAGGCTTCCAGCAGTTCCTTTGTTTCCTCCTCCGTAAATCCGAAACAGTCTGCATATTCCAGCGAATTGACAGTATATACCGCAAGATTTTTGACCCCAGAAAAAAGATTTTCTTTCGCCACACGCTGGATCCCGGTCAGATATGCGCTTTCCAGAGAGGGATTGCCTTTCAGAAGGCTCCCCAGCATAGCGGACAGGACAGGGCGAACTTTCCCGTAAAACCCCCCAACCATCGCCTGGATAAAAGGCGTATCGTATTCATCGATAAAGACCTTTACCTTCTTCCCGTAATACCATTCCAGCGCTGTACACAGCTCCGTCAGTGACTTCGTAAGATAAAGGTTCCTGTCCGGCGTTTTCCTGTTCCACAGAGACTCATAGATCTCGCTCAACGCTCTGCTCATATTCTCCGGTACTTTTTTCTCCTCCCACAGAAATTCATACCGCATATACTCTTTTCGTACTTCTAATGCCAGAAAACTGAAAAGGAAATCTTCGCTGTCTCCTCTTGCATTTCCAAAAGACAGACTGATGACCGGATAGCGGTTCATCTCAGATACCCACTTCGTCCCCATGATCTCCGTTCCCTCAAAGATATCCGACGAATCTTTTGTGATATCAAAAAACTCCGCCAGCATAGACATATTGAGAGTCTTTCCAAAACGTCTGGGGCGCATGAGCAAAGTCACCTTGTCCCCAGCCTCCAGATATTCTGCGATCATTCTGGTCTTGTCCACGTAATAGTTTCCACTTTCCCGCATCTCTCTGAAATTTTCTATTCCGATTCCCATCCGTATTCTTTCCCGCTGCTCTGCCAATTTCATAAAGACACCCCGTTCGCTCCTCCAAATTTTTCCGCACAGTCGTCATATATCTCCCTCTTATCTGACAGTATAACCCACTATCTTCGGTTTTTCAATTTCCTCCGGGTTATAGAAACAGAAGTCATAGAAAAAGCGCCGGATCTCCGACGCTTTTTATTCAGCAGTTTTCTTTTCTGCCCTTTCAATATCGATCGCATTTATTCATGTGCCAGGATAAACTCCACATTTTTGCTCTCGATCTCCGAGAGGGAACTGTCCTGGAATTCATCTGAATCCGCAGTTCCTTTATACCAGGGCTTGGATTCAAAGTACTCCTGCAGGTCCGAGCTGCCGAAGATCCTCCCGTGCCTTGCGAAGATCTCATTTCTGGCAAGCCTCAGCTGTTCCGACGAAAGCCCTTCCAGGTCTTCCTCGGTCAGGAGCCTCTTGCTGCTCTCCGGGATGATGTAATCTCCCGGATTCTCCTCTGCAAGGTCAGACCCGTCCTTTTTCTCATCATCCTTATCTTCATCCTTCTCTTCCCGGTCTTTCAGCCGGTCTGCAAGAAGGTTTACCCCGTTCTGATAATACTGTTCGGAGTTGTTCTGAACTTCTTCCTCGAACGGCGCATAATTCCTGCCCATTCCGCTGCGGTAGCAGATCAAGCTGCCGTCCTGATAGAAATAGTGTAAGGTCTGCCCTTCGCTGTCCCTCACATAGATATATATAAGTTCTTCTCCATCACCGTAGAGATAAGTGTATGTCGCCCCCTCGGTCTCCTGGACAAACCGGACCGCATTTCCATCTTTGTCACAGTAATCTGTCCTGGTATCGTCCGAATACTGAACACAGTCCGCACTCCTGATAAAGCTGCTGGACTGGTTCCACCTCTCAGCGATCTCATTTACTGTCGCATCCACCTGTCTGGGATCTGCCTGAGCCGTCTGGTCTGACTGTTCTGACTCTTCCCCCGTATCTGATCCATTCTGTGACCCTTCCCGGGCATCAGTCTGCTCCTGGAGTGTCTCAACATCAACCGGCTGCCTGCTTTCCTTCGTCTCTGACTCGTTCTCCAGGTTCAGGTACATGACACACGCTGCTGTGATCCCCGCGACCAGGATCAGGCATACCAGGATCGCCAGGATCAGTGGGACTCTGTTCTTTTTCTTCCGTTTTTCCATCTTCCGTCACTTATCCTTTATCTGACGCATCTATGACGCGTTCATACCGCTTCGCGGTCTGGTTCCATCTTCCTTTGAAACCGGACTCATTTGTCCCTGAATTTGAATATCTTGTCTTTCTTCTTCGGCGGCTTGCTGCCCACGATCTTATCCGGCATGGGTTCGTACTGCTTCTGGACTTTCAGGAGCGGCATGCGCTTATGGTTCTTCCTCAGATAGAGGAGTGCCGCCCCAGCAAAGATCACAACGCATCCCGCAAGGAGCTGGGATACCGGAAGACCGATTCCCGGGAGCAGCAGTTGGTCTGTCCTCAAGCCTTCGATCCAGACTCTGCCAAGCCCATATCCGAAGATATACAGAAGGAACAGTTCCCCTTCGTATTTCTTGTGTTTCCTGTACAGCGCAAGGATGATCAGGAGCACACAGCACCACAGAGACTCATAGAGGAACGTGGGATGCACCTGGATATAGCTGACACCGTCGATCCGTTCGATATGCTGTCTCATCCTCTCCGTCACATCACCGGAGCGCACCGCATCCAGCGGCAGGCGCATGGCAAAGAGACTGTCCGTGTACTCTCCGAACGCTTCCCTGTTGAAGAAATTTCCCCATCTTCCCAGCATCTGCCCGTTCAGGATAGCCATCGCAACAGTATCCAGAATCTGGAAGGGCGAAAGATGCTTTACCTTTGCCAGAATAAACACGGCCAGCACAGCACCGATGACGCCTCCGTATATGGCAAGCCCGCCTTCCCGGAGGTTAAAGATATGGAGCAGGTTGTCCTTATACATATCCCACGAGAATATGACATAATAGACCCTTGCCCCCACGATCCCGGCGATGACGCCGATGATCCCCATATCAAGATAATCTTCCGGATTCTGCCTCGTCCTCTTCGCCTCCGAAGTGGCGATCAGAAAACCGATCAGGATCGCGCAGCCGATGATGATCCCGTAATAGGCGATCTCGAAACCGAAAATACTGATACTCTTTCCTACATGGTCCAGATAGATCCCAAGATGCGGAAAACTGATATCATAATGCATATCTGTACCCCCTTGTTAATACTTCCCCTCACCGTTCCTTTCTCATCCTTCAGATGCGAAACCGGAACAACACGGCCCCCGCTTCCGTCTCATACTCTATACATTGAAGCGGAACAGCATGATATCGCCGTCCTGCACGACGTAGTCCTTTCCTTCCAGGCGGATCAGTCCCTTCTCTTTCGCAGCGTTGTGAGAGCCGCACGCGATCAGGTCGTCGTAGCTCACCACTTCGGCGCGGATGAACCCCCTCTCAAAATCGGAATGGATCTTTCCGGCTGCCTGAGGCGCCTTTGTCCCCCGCTTGATCGTCCAGGCGCGGACCTCCGGCTCTCCTGCTGTCAGGTAACTGATGAGGCCAAGCAGATGATAACTTGCCCGGATCAGTTTCTCAAGCCCGGATTCCTTAAGCCCCAGGTCTTCCAGGAACATTGTCTTCTCGTCGTCATCCAGCTGGGAGATCTCCTCCTCTATCTCCGCGCAGACCACGAAGACTTCACACTCCTCTTCTTTTGCATACTCGCGGACTGCCTTTACGCCTTCATTAGATGCTCCGTCATCTGCAAGGTCATCCTCGGAAACGTTCGCCGCGAAGATCACGGGTTTTGCGGTGAGGAGGTTGTACTCGGCAAGCCATGCCTGTTCATCCTCGTCATCCGTCTTAAAAGTCTTTGCCAGTTTATTTTCTTCCAGGTGCGCTTTCAGCCGTTCCTGGAATGCCAGTTCTTTCGCAGCTGTCTTGTCATTGCGGGAAAGCTTGACCGTCTTTGACATCCTTCTCTCAAGGACTTCCAGATCTGAGAAGATCAGTTCCAGATTGATCGTCTCGATATCCCTCATCGGATCGATGCTTCCGTCCACATGGACGATATTCGTATTCTCAAAGCATCTGACAACGTGGACGATAGCGTCCACTTCACGGATATTTGCAAGGAACTGGTTGCCCAGACCTTCGCCTTTGGAGGCTCCCTTGACCAGTCCTGCGATATCCACGAACTCGATCACCGCCGGAATGATCTTCTTTGTATGGTACATCTCTCCCAGAACGTCCAGTCTCTTATCCGGCACCGTCACGACACCCACGTTCGGGTCAATAGTACAGAACGGATAGTTTGCAGACTCCGCTCCCGCTTTTGTCAGGGAGTTAAACAATGTACTTTTTCCTACGTTTGGTAAACCTACGATTCCCAGTTTCATATATACTCAAATCTCCTTTGTCTTCAATGTTCTACGGCATCCTTATTCTACGGCATCCTTTCTGCCGGCGTATCTCTGTTCAGTCTTTCGTCTCCATCAGTATGACGATACCGAAAGAGAACTCGATCTCCACAGTGTCTTCTTTATATTCATTGCTCACGCAGAGGCTGTCATAGGGCTTCAGGATGTGGTTCTTCAGCGGATATTTCGCGCCTCTGATATTAAAGTCATCCACAGGGATCTCCAGCGGGAACACGGAAAAGTATGGACCGAACGCCTCTTCCTTTTTGAGCGTGATCCCGTGATCCAGAAGCCTGATCTGATTATGACTGTCTATGATACGTGCATCCGCCCCTGCGTCAAGGGCGATCTTAAGGCACTGTACGTTTGCCCACAGATGGTCCACACGCTTGCCGGTCCCTCCAAGGATCCAGATCTCGTGTCTGTTCAGCCCGATGCACAGGCGCAGCGCGATCTCTGTGTCAGATGCGTCTTTCACCGGGTTAAACTCCCGGATCGGCACCTTTGTCTCTTCGCGGTAGTAAGTTACGATCTCGCCGGGGGTGCTGTCAAAATCACCCACGATATAATCGGGCTTGATCCCATGCTCATAGAGAAACACAAGCCCTCTGTCCACGCCGATGATGAACTCTGTATCTTCGCTTTTTAAAATAGGGAGGGCGAAATCTTCTTCCAGTATCCCGCCGCTCACGATCACTGTACGCTTACTCATATCTCCTCAAAATCTCCATGAAATCCTCAGTATTTTTTCTGATATCCCCTTTAAATACTCCCGATCCCGATACGATGATATTCGCTCCCGCTTCCAGCACTTCCGCCACGTTTGACTGATAGATGCCTCCGTCCACTTCGATGTCCGCTCCAAGTCCTCTCTCATCCAGAAGTTCCCTCAGGTGCCGGATCCTTTCCAGCGACTCCGGGATAAATGCCTGACCGCCGAATCCCGGCTCCACGGACATGATAAGGAACAGTTCAGCCTGATCCAGATACGGGATCAACTTCTCCACCGGCGTCTTCGGTTTGATGGATATCCCGGCCTTTACACCGCAGCTGTGGATCATGTCCAGCGCTTTCCCGGGATCCTCACATGCCTCCAGATGGACTGTGACTGAATCTGCACCACACCTGGCAAACTCTTCGACATAACGTTCCGGTTCCGTCACCATCAGATGTACGTCCATCACCTGTCCTGTCGCTCCTTTTATAGAAGAGAGCACCGGCATCCCAAACGAGATACTGGGCACGAACATTCCATCCATCACATCAAAGTGGATATACTGAGCCCCTGCCTCCTCCGTGATCCGCAGCTGTTCCCCAAGGATCTTAAAATCTGCGGAGAGTATGGATGGCGCCAAAATCATTTTCATAAACTAATACCTTTTCCTTTCCTTCAGTTCACGGTACATCTCCGTATAGTCCTCATACCGCACTCTGTGTATCTTCCCGTCTTCCACTGCCGCCTTCACCGCACATCCCGGCTCATGGATGTGGTCGCATCCATTGAAACGGCAACGCCCTTCGTAAGGCGCAAACTCCGGAAAACAATACTTCAATTCCTCTTTTTCAAAATCATTTACATACAGCGAACTGAATCCCGGAGTATCCATGATATAGGAATCTTCCCCCAGGACGAGCAGCTCGGAATGTCTGGTCGTATGTTTTCCCCTGGCGATCTTCCGGCTGATGCTCCCTGTCTCCATCTTCACTTCGGACTGAAGGAGATTGATCAGGGAAGACTTGCCCACCCCGGACGGTCCCGCGATCGCCGTTGTCTTTCCCTTCAGAAGATCTTTGAGTTTCCCGATATTCTCCTCTTCTCTGGCACTGGTAAAAAGGACCGGATACCCGCATCCTCTGTAGATCTGTTCCAGTTCAGTGATCAAAGGCTCCTCCGCGATATCTGTCTTATTAAAACAAAGTACGGTGGGGATCTCTTTTCTCTCCATCATGACAAGGAATCTGTCCAGAAGATTAAAATGCGGGTCCGGCTGCGTCACGGCAAAGACCACGAGCGCCTGGTCAATATTTGCCACCGCAGGGCGGATCAGATCGTTCTTTCTCGGCAGGATCTTCGTGATACTGCCTTCCATATCTTTTTCATCCAGCACCTCGATCTCCACATCGTCTCCCACAAGAGGTTTTATATTTTCTTTTCTGAAAACTCCTTTTGCCTTACACTCATAAACACCGGATCCTGCTACATGAACGTAGTAGAATCCGGCAATTCCTTTTACGATTTTTCCCTGCATCATACCGCCTGTCACTGCTGTATCGTTGTATCTGTTCCGTCACCGGAGGTATCTGTGCCCTCCTGACCTTCTCCCGAAGTATCCTCGACCGGCGGTTCCGGCTCGGAAGCCGGCTCAGGCCCAAGGCTGACCCAGAACTCAACCGTCGTGCCTTCTTCTACCTGGGTCCCCGAACTGCTGGACTGATAAAATACCTGTCCGGCCGGTGCTTCGTTGTATTCCTCTCCCGCAAAGGAAGCGGTGAGTCCTGCCTGCTGAAGTGTCTTCTCCGCCGTATTCCGGTCCATTCCGACCACATTCGGTACACTTACCACTTTTATCTCAGGTCCTTTGCTGACCGTATAGCTGATGGTCGTTCCTTTGGAAACCATCTTTCCTGCCGCTGTTCCCTGGGAAATAACATAACCAGCCTCCACGCTGTCGCTGTACTCCTCCGTAGCGCTTCCGCTCAGTCCGGCATTAGAAAGCGCAGCCTCTGCATCCGACTGGCTCATCCCTTCTATGGACGGCACTTCCGCCGGTTTGGAACCAAGGCTGATAACGAGCTTGACTGTGCTCTCCTCGTCTACCTCCTGTCCCACGCCGGGATCGCAGGAGATCACATATCCTTCCGCAACATCATCGCTGTAGTCTGAATCCTTTGCGACCTTGAGATTCGCATCTGCGAGCATCTGTTCCGCGTCTGCCTCTTCTTTACCGACCACATTCGGCACAGTAGTAGTCTGCGCCTCCTCGCCGCTGCTCAGCGTCACATGGACAGTTGTATGAGCGTCCACCTTCTCTCCGGACGCCGGATCCTGGCTGACAACTTCTCCCTCGGCATACTCATTGGAAGCAACTCTCTCGCTCTCCACCTTGATGCCGAGTCCAAGGCCATTAAGTTCTTCCTTCGCCTCGTCTTCCGTCATCCCGCGCAGATCAGGGACCTCTACCTGCTCTTCTTCCGTCGATGTAGCGAGCCCCGGTCCGCTGAAGATACCGACCGCACTTCCCACAAGGAACATGATCAGGAAGGCGATGATCACCGCCGCAACGATCATAAGGATCCTCATGATCTTTTTCGTGTCCGGATTTACATCCTTCTTTCTCCTGTGGTCATCAAGATCGTCTGACTCATCATCATAGTCGTCTTCGTCATCGTAATCATCATCGTAGTCGTCTTCGTCATCGTAATCATCGTCATACTCATCGTCGTAATCATCATCCGAGCTGTACTGTTCATTCTGGATCCGGTCCAGTTCCTCCGTTGACATGACAACAGTACGGTCGGCACCGGCTGCCGCGGCAGCTCCTCCCGCCAGGACAAAATCACCGTCCGGGTCCACCAGAGAACGTTTCAGGTCAAGAAGAAGTTCTTCGCAGCTGCTGTAACGTTTCTCCTGGCTCTTCTGGGTACATTTCAGGATGATGCATTCCAGGCTGTACGGGATGTCCGGCACTTCCTCTGAGGGAGAGACGATCTCCTCCTGAAGATGCTTGAGCGCCACGGTCACCGTAGAATCCCCGTCAAACGGAACATGGCCGGTGATCATCTCATACATGGTGATACCGGCTGAATAAATGTCGCTGCGCTCGTCCACATGACCGCCCCTCGCCTGTTCCGGAGAGGTATAATGTACCGATCCCATCACACTTGCACTGATGGTCTGCGTCGATGTGGTCGCGCGGGCGATCCCGAAATCTGTTACTTTAACTTTCCCTTCCTTGGAGATAATGATATTCTGCGGCTTGATATCCCGATGGATGATATGCCTGTTGTGCGCCGCCTGGATCCCCGTCACCATCTGTATCGAGATGCTGATAGTCTCCTTTGCCGAAAGCTTTCCTTTCTTTTCGATGTAATCCTTCAGAGTGATCCCTTCTACCAGTTCCATTACCATATAGTAAAGTCCCCGGTCCTGTCCCACGTCGTACACGTTTACCACATTGGGGTGCATCAGCCCGGCAGCAGCCTGCGCTTCGCTGACAAATTTCTGGATAAACACCTCGTCGGAACGATAATCGCTCTTCAGTACTTTGATCGCCACATAGCGGTTCAGCTTGTGGTCTTTGCCTTTATAGACATCCGCCATCCCGCCGGAACCGATGCGGCCCAGTATCTCATACCTCTTCCCTAAAAAAACTCCTTCTTTGATCATAATACACTCACCTCATCCGCGAACGGTTCTACCAGCACAACTCCGATGTTGTCGGTGCCGCCGTTCTCTTTTGCCGCCTCGACCAGCGCCTGACCGGCCTCGACGATGTCTCTTCCTCCCTGCACGATATGGAAGAGTTCTTCATCCTCCACCATATTGCTCAGACCGTCTGTGCACATCAGAATGATGTCTCCCCGCTTCAGACGGTGCTCATAAAAATCCACATCCACGTCGGCTTTTGCACCGATCGCTCTTGTGATGATATTCTTATCCGGGTGATGCTTCGCCTCCTCCGGCTTGATCCCTCCGAGCCGGACCATCTCTTCTACCAGAGAGTGGTCTTTGGTGAGCTGCTGTATCCCCTGATTGATCAGATACAGACGGCTGTCACCCACATTTGCGAAATACATCATCTGGTTGATGATGGTCGCTGCCACCACGGTCGTTCCCATCCCCTTGAGATGGGCATCCCTGGACGCCTCTTTGATGATCTCGCGGTTCGCCGTCTTGATCGCGCCCACGAGCACCCGCTCCACGTCCTCTCCCTCGCTGAGTTTCAGCTCTCTTTGAAGGACTTCCACAGTATATTTTGAAGCGTAGTCTCCGGCCTGGTGTCCTCCCATGCCGTCAGCTACCACGAACAGATTGCGCAGGATACCAAGCGGCCTGTCGGTCGCAAAGACATAATCCTGATTCACCTGTCGTACCATTCCTACATCTGTAATTGAAAATGTCCTCATAGTCTTCTCCTTATATACCGTTTTTCACATAGCGGCGTCTCAGCTGACCGCAGGCTCCATCGATATCAGAGCCCATTTCCCTTCTTATAGTAACATTAATTCCGCTTTTTTCAAGTTTATTTTTGAAATTCAGGGCATTTTCCCGGCTCGGACGGACAAAATCACGTTCTCTCACCGGGTTCACCGGAATCAGGTTCAGATGGCATTTCCGTGGCCTTAAGATCGCTGTCAGTTCCCTGATGTCCTCCTCCGTATCGTTCACGCCGTGGACCAGGCTGTACTCAAACGTCACCCTGCGCCCTGTTTTTTCGAAATATCCGTCACAGGCGGAAAGAACTTCGGAAAGTTCATATTTATTCGCCACCGGCATTAGTTTTCTGCGCTTCTCCTGGGTCGATCCATGGAGCGAGAGCGCCAGCGTGATCTGCAGTTTTTCTTCCGCCAGCTTTCGGATCCCCGGAACGATGCCGCAGGTAGATACCGTCACATTTCTCTGGCTGATGTTCAGACCGTTCTCATCTGTCAGGAGACGGACAAAACGGAGGAAATTATCATAGTTGTCCAAAGGCTCTCCCGTTCCCATGACCACCACGTTGGACACCCGCTCCCCGGTGATCTTCTGGATCTGGTAGACCTGCCCCAGCATCTCTGACGCCGTCAGGTTCCTCTGGAGCCCGCCGATGGTAGAAGCGCAGAAGGCACACCCCATGCGGCATCCCGCCTGTGAAGAAATGCAGACCGAATTCCCATGCTTATACTTCATCAGGACGCTCTCCACCATGTTCCCGTCAAAAAGCCGGAACAGGAACTTGTTTGTCCCGTCCAGCTTTGAGACCTGCCGTTCTTCCATCTGCACCGGCAGGATCTCATATGCGTCTGCCAGGCGCTCCCGAAGTGTTTTGGACAGGTTGGTCATCTCATCAAAACTGTCTGACAGTTTCACATGAAGCCACTCATAGATCTGTTTCGCGCGGAACGGCTTCTCCCCGATCTCCTGCATTTCCTTTTTCAATTCATCAAATGTCATAGAACGAATATCTTTTTTCATGTCCCGCTCTTCCTTCTCACTCTGAACGCACCAGCCGCGCCAGAAAGAATCCGTCACATTTATGTATCCCGGGCAGAAGCTGGATACAGCCCCCGTCCCGGACGTCTTCCCGGAGTTCCGGGCAGAGCCGCCCTTTTATATCATCCAGCCTGAACTCCGGATGTTCCTCCAGGAACCAGTACAGGTTTCCCATATTTTCCGCCTGGTCCACCGTACAGGTACTATAGATCAGAGTCCCTCCCGGCTTCACATAACGGTGTACGCAGTCCAGGATCTCTCTCTGGAGACGGACCAGGCTCTCCGTCCCCTCGGGTGATGCTTTGTATTTCAGGTCTGTCTTCCTGCCAAGGACGCCCAGTCCCGAGCAGGGAAGATCCGCGATCACAAGATCCGCTTTTCCTTCAGAATCATCGTCAAAAACTGTGGCATCCTGTACTTTTGCCTCAATGTTTTCCAGACCGGAACGCCCGATATTCTCCCGGATCAGGTCTGCCTTGTACTCAGTCAGGTCCCGTGCCTCCACATGTCCCGTCCCGCTTAAGCGTTCTGCAACATGGAGGCTCTTCCCGCCGGGTGCGGCACAGACGTCGATCACATATGCTCCCTCTTTCGGGTCTGCGATCTCGCCCACCAGCATAGAACTGACGTCCTGTACTGCAAACAAGCCCTCCTGGAAGCTCTCAAGCCCCTCCAGATAGTCATACCCTGATATAAAGAAAGCATAGGGCAGATAAGGATGGGCTGTGACCGTGACCCCTTCCTGTTCCAGACGTTTTTTCAGTCCCTCCGGCGCGATCCTGTTCTGACAGCACCGGATCGTCAGGGGCTTTTCCTCCTGAAAATCTCTCAGCATAGCTTCGATCACATCCGGCTCATACTCCTGCTGCCACAGTTTCAATATCCACTCGGGGCAGGAATATCTCACTGACAGGGCCGCCAGCCCCTCTGACGGATATTCCACACTGTCCAGTCCCCTCGCCACGCTGCGGAGGACGCCGTTCACATATCCCCGAAGTCCGGAAAATCCTTTTCTCACCGCCAGTTTTACCGCCTCACTGCACACGGCATGGTCCGGCACAGTGTCCATATATTTGAGCTGGTACACTCCGCTCCTTAAAATATTGCGGATGACCGGCTTCATCTTTTTTACTTTAACTTTGGAAAACTGATCCAGAATATAGTCGATCTCGATCATATGCTCCAGCGTTCCTTCCGTCACCCTGGTGATGAAGGACCGCTCTCTTTTATCGAGATACTGGTATTTGGCAAGCACGTCCCGGAGGATCCGGTGGCTGTACGCCCCGTTCTCTGTCACTTCCATGAGGACCGCCAGGACGATCTCCCTCTCATTTATCGATTTACTCATTGTTGTTTCTCCGTCCTCCTATGATCATGAGCCGCAAAAGCTGCAGGATCGCAGATGCCGCGCTGGCCACATAAGTGAGCGCCGCAGCGCGCAGCACTTTCTTCACAGCTCCCACCTCGTCCGGATAGAGCATCCCGGAAGATTCCAGCACCTTTACCGCCCGCCCCGAAGCATTGAACTCTACCGGCAGAGTCACGATCTGGAACAGGACCGCTGCGGAAAACAGCAGGATCCCCAGGTTGATCAGCAGGGATGACATCTCCCCGTTCATCAGAAGCCCGATCAGGATCAGCGGCCAGGATATGGCGGACCCGAAGTTTGCCACAGGCACCAGGGCTCCCCGGATCGACAGCGGAGCATATCCCACAGAATGCTGGACCGCGTGCCCGCACTCGTGCGCAGCTACGCCGATGGCCGCCACCGACGAGGAATTATACACCGTATCGGAAAGCCCCAGAGTCTTCTTCCCCGGGTTGTAGTGATCTGTCAGGTTCCCCGGGATATGGATCACACGCACATCATAGATCCCGTTCATCCTGAGGATACGCTCCGCCGCCTCCTTCCCGGTCACACATGAGCGGCTGCGCATCCGTGAATATCTGGTGAACACGCTGTTCACTCTCGCCGAGGCGAGCAGACAGATCAGTACGCCGATCAGTACCAGTGAATACGTCGGGTCAAAATAGTAATAAAACATGGGCATAGTATCATCCTCCTGAATTGTTTGATGCCTGCGCCCGGACTGCCACGGAAGCTCCCGCCGCGTTTTATCCCCGCGGGCAGCGAGCCAAGCGGACATGCTTTCTGCTAGAACTCATATATCATTCCCGTGTGAACACAGTCCCTTCTTCCAGCGCATACCCCCTCAGGAATGCACCCGTCTCCATCCTTTTCTTTCCCGGGATCTGAAGTTCGTAGACTTTCAGGATCCCGTCTCCTGTCTGTACTGCAAAATGGTCTTTCGCTACAGAACGGACTGTCCCCGGCTCTGCCTTTGGAGCCCCGTTCTCTTTTCCTTCAGACCGGCTGCTCTCTGCCTTTGCCCGCCAGATCTTCACCACTTTCCCGTTCCAGTGGGTATAGGCACTGGGCCAGGGAGCCAGCCCCCGCACCAGGCGCTCAATGCGCGCGGCGGGCTCATTCCAGTCGATATTCCCCAGCTTTTTATCCAGCATCCTGGCATAGGCAGTCGGGCTCTCTCCCTGCTTCTCAAACGACGCCGTTCCGTCTTCGATCGCTTTCAGCGTCTCAACGCACAGCTTCGCGCCGGCATCTGAAAGCTTATCATGAAGGGTTCCCCCGGTCTCGTCCTCCGCAATGGGGACCTCTGTCTTCATGATCATGTCGCCGGTGTCCAGCCCTTCATCCATCTGCATGGTAGTCACGCCGGTCACCGTCTCCCCCTCGATGATCGACCACTGGATCGGCGCTGCACCGCGGTATTTCGGGAGGAGTGACGCATGGACATTGATACACCCGTATGGCGTCAGTTCCAGGATCGCTCTCGGAAGGATCTGCCCGAAAGCGATAACGACCATCACATCCGCCTGATATTTCTTCAGTTCTTCGACACACTGTGGATCTCTGATCTTCTTTGGCTGATAGACCGGGATCCCATGCCGCTCTGCCGCCTCCTTGACCGGAGTAGGCTGCATCTCCTTGCCCCTTCCCTTCGGCTTATCCGGCTGCGTCACTGCAAGGCAGACATCATGCCCTGCATCCACCAGTGCTTCCAGGGTCCCCACAGAGAAGTCCGGCGTTCCCATAAATATGATCTTCATCGGCTATTCCTCCGTTTCTTCCAGGTCATCCTCATCCTCCGGTTCCTCATATGACACATCGTGGAGACCATCCTCCGTTTTATCCACATAGAGCTGCCCGAAGAGATGATCGATCTCATGGCAGAACGCTCTCGCCAGAAGGCCCTCTCCCTCCATCTCGAAAGGTTCCATGTCCTGGTTCAGGGCACGCACCTTCACATGGTCCGGACGGGTCACATAGCCCCATTTTCCAGGGACGCTCAGGCATCCCTCTTCCCCTGTCTGCTCGCCGGATGTCTCGATGATCTCCGGATTGATCAGCACGATAGGACCTTCTCCCACGTCAATGACCACGATCTGTTTGAGGACTCCTACCTGAGGAGCCGCCAGCCCGACGCCGTTCTTGTCATACATCGTCTCCAGCATATCCCCGATCAGGATTTTTGTCCGAAGCGTCATCTTCGGCACTTCTTTACACTTCTTTGTCAGTATCTCGTCTCCGATCTCTCTTATCTGTCTGATTGCCATACTTATATCTCCTTCTGCACTTTCTTCCGGCGAAGCAGATCTCCTGCCGCCGCTTCGCTGTATTTATATTCCCATTGGGTCAAAATCAAACTGGATCCTCATTTTGTCAAATCCTGAATTGATCTCGATATATTTCTCCAGTCTGTCCTTGATCCCTGTGAGTGTATCATATTCCGGCGCTTTTATGTAGAGGACGCGCCGGTAGATATCCTTCACTTTATCGATCCCCGGGCTTGCCGGACCGATGATCTCTGCTTTTTCCTGCCCGGACCGCAGCATGGACTCCCGTCCGTCCGGATCCGTCCGCCGGTCCGCGCTCCCCCGTCCGTGCCCGATCACCCGGAGAGCATATTCTCTCAGATAACGGCACCCTTTGTCAAGGAGTCCCTCATCCTCACAGGATACGAGCACCGCGAGCAGATGTTCCACAGGCGGATACCCCATCAGGTCCCTGTAGCTGATCTCCTGCTCATAAAACGCCTCGTAATCCTGTGCCGCCGCCGTGACCACCGCATAGTGTTCCGGGCTGTAGGTCTGGATCACCGCCTCACCGTGGCGGTCCCCCCGCCCTGCCCTGCCCACCGCCTGGGTCAGGAGCTGGAAGGTCCGCTCCCCGGAACGGTAATCGTCCGTATAAAGGGACATATCCGCCGCCAGCACTCCCACCAGGGTCACATTCGGGAAATCATGCCCTTTCACGATCATCTGTGTCCCCACAAGGATATCCGCCTCCTCACCCACAAACGCCGAGAGGATCTTTTCATAGGAATCTTTCTGCCTCGTGGTGTCCATGTCCATGCGCAGGACTCTCGCTCCCGGGAAACGTTCTTTGACGATATCCTCGATCTGCTGGGTCCCGGCGCGGAATTCTCCGACATGGCGGGAACCGCATTCAGGGCACACCGTCACCCTCGGCTGCGCGTACCCGCAGTAATGGCACCGCATCGTTCCGTCCCGGTGGACCGAGAGAGAGACGCTGCAGTGGGGGCATTTTACCACATGCCCGCACTCCCGGCAGGAGACGAACCCGGAGTAGCCTCTCCGGTTCAGGAACAGCATGATCTGCTCCTTCCTCCCAAGCCTCTCCTCCATCAGTCCCTGCAGTTTCCTGCTTAAGATCGAACGGTTTCCCTCACGGAGCTCCTCCCGCAGATCCACTGTATGCACGTCGGCAAGCCTCTGCATCCGGGAACGGTTCTTCATCTCCAGCAGGACATATTCCCCTTTCTTCGCCCGGTACATCGCCTCGAGGGATGGCGTAGCGCTGCCCAGGACGACACCGGCTCCCTCCATCTGCGCCCTTCTCACTGCCGTCTCCCTGGCGTGATACCGGGGCGTCTGTTCGCTCTTGTATGTGGGCTCATGCTCCTCGTCGATCACGATCAGCCCCAGGTCCGGGAACGGAGTGAAAAGAGCGGAACGCGGACCGATCATCACATCCACCTCTCCGTTCTTTGCCCGCATCATCTGGTCATACCTCTCTCCCGGGGAGAGCCGGGAGTTCATGATAGAGACCCGGTCCCCGAAGTTCCGGTAAAAACGCATCACAGTCTGGTAGGTCAGCGCGATCTCCGGGATCAGGACGATCGCCTGCTTCCCCATATCGACCACAGCCCGGATCATCTCCATATAGACCTCGGTCTTGCCGCTTCCTGTCACGCCGTACAGCAGATAGGTATTTCTTATTCCCTTTTCATAGTCTTGCCGGAAACGCCGGATGGCAGACATCTGTTCCTCTGTAAAGATGATCTTTTTCCCGGACCGCTCCGCCTGTTTCACAGGATTGCGGTAGACCTGCTCCTCCCGGATCTCGAGGACGCCCTGTTCCTCCAGAGCCCGGATCACCGGCAGCGTGATGTTCAGTTTCTTCGTCACGAGTTCATAGTCCAGAACTTTATCATCCAGCAGCGCCGCCATCAGCCTGGCGCGTGCCTTCTGGTTTTTTTCCAGATAGAACTCAAGTTTCCGCTTTCCCTCCTCCTCGGAGAGGATCAGGCACAGGCGGCGTTTCATCCTGGCATTTTCCTTCTGTTTGATGGGAAGGACCGTTTTGAGCGCCTGGATCATGGTCCCGCCGTAATTTTCTTTCATCCACGCTGCGAGGGCGACAAGCTTCGCCTCGATCTCCACGCCCTCCCGGGAAATATCCTCGATCTCTTTGACCTTTGAAAGGTCATAGTCACAGGTCTCGGAGATCCCGGTCACATAACCTTTTGTCCTCCGGTTTCCTTTTCCGAACGGCACCAGCACTTCCATCCCGATCTCCAGTTCTTCTAAAAGCCTCTCCGGGATCCTGTACTGAAATATCTTATCCAGTTTTTCATGTTTAATGTCTATGATTATATCCGCAAACACACGCTCACACCATTCTCATGTCCTGCTGTTCTGCTTTCAGTTCTTCCAGCACTTCCGCGATCAGGACGCGCTCATCCATGGGATACTTCACCCCTTTGATCTCCTGGTAGTCCTCATGCCCTTTTCCGGCGAGCACGATGACATCCCCCGGCTCTCCATGGGCGATGGCGTACTTGATCGCTTCCTTCCGGTCACAGATCTCCACATATTTTCCGTCTGTCTTTCCGATCCCGGTCTTGATATCGTCAATGATCGCCTGAGGCTCCTCAAACCTGGGGTTGTCGGATGTGATGATGGTCAGGTCCGCAAGGCGCCCTGAGACCTCTCCCATCTCATATCTTCTGTCTTTGGACCGGTTGCCTCCGCACCCGAACAGGCAGACAAGACGCTTCGGATGGTATTCTTTCAGTGTCGTCAGCAGGCTCTCCAGGCTCATCGCATTGTGCGCGTAGTCGATCATCAGGGTGAACTCATCAGACACCTTGATCATCTCGATGCGCCCTTTGACCTTTGCCTGTTTTAACGCCTCTTTGATCTTATCCGCCGGCACCTGGAAATGGCGGCACACAGCGATGGCAGTCAGCGAATTGTAAACGCTGAATGTACCCGGGATGTCGATCTCCACGTCGAAGTCCATCAGCCCCGCCACATGGTAGGCAACGCCCAGGTAGCCCGGTCTGGACACCAGCCGGACATCCTCCGCACGGAGGTCCGCTTTCTCCGAGAACCCAAAGGTCTCGATCCGGCAGGTGGAACCTTTGAAGACATCCTCAAAATATTTGTCGTCCACGTTCGCGATCCCCAGCCTGCACTGTTTGAACAGAAGTCCTTTGCACCGCTTATAGTCGTCAAAATCTTTATGTTCGTTGGGTCCGATATGGTCATGCCCCAGATTGGTAAAAATACCGATCTCGAAGGGGATACCTGCTGTCCTGTGGAGCATCAGTCCCTGGGAGGACACTTCCATGACCACACTGTCGCACCCTTCTTTTACCATCTCCGCAAAATACTGGTGGATCGTAAAGGATTCCGGAGTCGTGTTGGCCGCCGGGATCTTCCTGTCTCCTATGATCGCCTCGATGGTTCCGATCAGTCCGACTTTATGTCCCACGCCCTCGAGGATGGACCTGATCATATAAGTCGTTGTGGTCTTTCCCTTTGTACCTGTGATCCCGATGATCTTGAGTTTCTCCGCCGGGTATCCGAAATATGCCGCAGACATGAGCGCCAGCGCATATCGGGTATCCGGCACACGGATCACGGTCACATCCGCCGGGACGTTAATCTCCTTCTCTACCACCAGGGCTGCCGCTCCTTTCTCCGCCACGTCCGGCGCGAACCTGTGTCCGTCAGAGACCGCACCGCTGATGCAGACGAAAACAGATCCTTTCTCCACCTTTCTCGAATCGTTGACAAGAGTCGTCACCTCGGTCTGGTCGCTGCCCTGTACAACTTCGTATTCAAGACGTTCCAATAATTTATCTAATCTCACGGTTACATTCCTCCTGATCTGGATATTCTATACTTATTATTTACCTGTGTTATAGAATACCACAATCTCTCCCGAGTTGCAAAAATTACAATTTTTCTGGACAAGGACCGCAGTTTACGCTATGATATGGAAGCGACTGTATCAGGAAATCACATCATCAGGAATGCCGCGGTCCGGTGCGGACTGCGGTTCAGACATCTGCAAAAATACTCCGAAACAACAAAACAAAAAAGAGGAAAGAGAGGATTTTATATTGTTCACAGATTTTATCAACACACTGAGCGATCTGCTCTACAGTTACATCCTGATCATCCTGCTGTTGGGGACAGGTATCTATTTTTCGATCAGGACACGTTTTGTACAGTTCCGTCTTTTTCTGGAATCGATCCGTGTCGTGGCACAGCCCGGTTCTGACGAGAACGGTCTATCTTCCTTCCAGGCACTGATGGTATCCACCGCCTCCCGCGTGGGAACCGGCAATATCGCCGGGATCTCCACCGCGATCTGCCTGGGCGGTCCGGGAGCTGTATTCTGGATGTGGCTGACTGCTCTTCTGGGAAGCGCGTCCGCCTTCATCGAGAGTACCCTGGCACAGATCTACAAACGGCGCGCAGAGGACGGCAGTTCCTACGGAGGACCGGCATACTATATCCAGGCCGCACTGAAGAAGCACTGGATCGGTGTTCTTTTCGCCGTCTTCCTTATCCTGACCTATATGGGAGGGTTCAACCTTGTCGCCTCCTTTAACATTGCAGATTCTTTCCGGGCATACAGCTTTTTCAACGAGGCTTCCACACCGTTGATCGTAGGCATCATCCTTGCTCTGATATTTGCAGTCTGCATCTTCGGCGGCAGCAAGCAGATTTCCAGGATCACCGGAGTCCTCGTACCCTTTATGGGGATCTTTTATCTGGCGGTATCACTCTTCATCGTGGTCACGCATTTTAACCTGATCCCGCAGATGTTCTCAGATATCTTCACAAACGCCTTTGATTTCCGCGCGATCTTCGGCGGGTTCACAGGCTCCTGCGTGATGAACGGGATCAAGAGAGGACTCTTCTCCAACGAGGCGGGTGTCGGTTCTGCGCCGAACGCTGCGGCCAGCGCAGCGGTATCTCATCCGGTCAAACAGGGACTGGTCCAGATGCTGTCCGTGTTCATCGACACCATCCTGATCTGTTCCGCCACTTCTTTCATGCTCCTCTGCTCCGGCGTAGCTCCCAGCGACGAGCTGAAAGGAATGCCCTGGGTACAGGCAGCAGCGTCAGAGTCTCTGGGCGGATTCGGGACAGTCTTTATCACCATCGCGCTCTGCCTGTTTGCGTTCACCACTCTGATCGGTAACTTCTACTATGCAGAGATGGGCCTGAAATACCTGTGCGGACGCACTCCGGGGAAAGCGCTCCTCAATGCCTTCCGCGTCGTCGCCTCACTGATCGTGCTGGCAGGTTCGGTCATGGAGTTCGGCCTGGTGTGGAGCACTGCGGACGTACTGATGGGATTCATGGCGCTGATCAACCTGCCCGTCATCATCATTCTGGGCGGACCGGCGATCCGGTGTATGAAGGATTATGTGAAACAGAAAAAAGAAGGAAAAGATCCGGAGTTCCGTGCAAAGAGCATCGGACTGAAAGACAAGACGGATTTCTGGAACTGATATTTTGATTTAAGATAAAAGTCCATCCCGCCGTGGGTGTCATATCGCAAAACCGTTCCGCTTTACCTCAAAGATTCGAATGGATGTAA
>HHCFC02800__coassemble_1449_pt1 | contig 21055 bp, 18 predicted proteins | sample HHCFC02800__metabat2_high_PE_058 | metagenome-assembled genome bin HHCFC02800 | reverse complement strand
GCGCATCCGGACCTGATGGATGAAATCTGTCAGCGTAACGCCCGTTTCCTTTTTGAACAGGTTTGACAGATATGTCTTGGACATATTGAACATACCGGCAAAATAGTTCAGGTTCAGATCTTCCGTATAATGGAAATCTATGTAGGAGATGATCTCTTTTGTCACCGCAGAATAGCCTTTCATGGCATGATTTTTTGCGAGAAGGCAGTATTTGTGGATCATCTCGCTGGAGAGTGTGTTCACATCGGACAGGGAACTCACCTCATTGATCAGGACAGCGAACTTGGTGGAAAGATCGTCGATATACAGCGGGTGTACACCGCCTGCTTCGACAGCTTTCCGGCAGAGAGTGTTCAGAACGATGGCGAACTACACCTGTAGACAGTATTAAAAATCCGCTTTCCGGATGTATCAGGGTGCCGGAAGTGGGCGAGATCATTTTAGATGACGAGAATGCGAGAGGAAAGATCCTGGTTGGGAAGGAAACGCAGGAGAAAACATGCTGCTGCGCATAAAGTATGAGATGACAAAGAATGTGAGACCGGAGGAGGTCCCTGCTGCAATGAGGCAGGGATCTCCTCTTTGCCGATAAAATATATCGATAAACAATATTGATATCAGTTCTCATTTAGTGTATTATAGGGATAGAGGTTAGTGCTATCTAACTATTGCGTTGATATAAACACAGGATTCAGGAGGTTCGATATGAGTGTCGTGATCATAGGCGGGCATGACAGGATGGTCTGCCAGTACAAAAAGATATGTAAACAGTATAATTGTAAAGCAAAAGTGTTTACCCAGATGTCGGCAAATCTTAGCAAACAGATCGGGAGCCCGGATCTCATTGTGCTCTTCACAAATACAGTTTCGCATAAGATGGTGCGATGCGCAGTGGAAGAGGCAGGCAGATGCAATGCTGATGTGATCCGCTGTCACACGAGCAGCAAGAATGCCCTGGAAGAGATCCTGGGGAATGCATGTGCCTGAACTTTGGAAATCCGGACAAAGAGATCAAAAAAAGAGTGTTTCCATCTGACGCGGACAAGCGTGTCAGTCGGAAACACTCTTTTATCTATCCCATTCTGTCGGATCACAGTTTCAGGTTCTTGAACAGATCTCCAAGATTAGTCCCGATGTTCTCGCTCTTCGGGATCACGACCTTCTCTTCCGGCTCTTCTTTCACTTCCTCAAGAGCCTTCATGCTCAGGCTGACTTTTCCGTCTTTGATGCCGATGACTTTCACATCAACCTCGTCGCCCACATTCAGGACGTCAGACGGCAGTTTTACACGTTTCTGTGAGATCTGGGAAACGTGTACGAGTCCGGAGAGACCGTTCTCCATCTTGACGAAAGCACCGTAGTTCTGAAGCGTCTCAACAGTACCCTTCATCACAGTACCGACTTTCAGGTTCGCGATCTGCTCTTCGCGTGCTTTTCTCTCTTTTTCCTTCAGGATCTCGCGCGCGGAAAGGACAAGGCGGTTATTTGCCTGGTCCACATCGATGACCTGTACCTCGATGTCTTTGAGGAGGTATGTCTCAAGGTCTTCGATATAAGAGAGGGAAAGCTTGGAAGCAGGAACGAATCCTCTTAAGCCTTCCACCATGGCGATAACGCCGCCGTTTACGACACCTTCGACTTTTACAGGAAGTACAGTCTTGTTATCCATATATTCCTGAACCCTGTTCCAGGGATTCGCATCGTCAAAATGCTCTTCGTAATCAGCCATCGTCTCGCCTGATCCGGCTTCTGCCGTTTCTGAAGCTGTCCCTTCAACCGCCTCAGCAGTTTCGTTTGTCTGTAATTCTTCTCTCATTTCTTCGCTCATTGTGCAGCACCTCGATTTGATTTCTTTTTTTGTTCAACACGACTAGTATACCATAAACCATTTAGAAAAAACAACAGTTGAAGAAATTTGGGTTGACGAAAATGCAAAAAAATGGCAACCTATTGATAGAAAATCAGACATCAGAGATTGGAGACTGAATTTATGAACAGGGAAAAAGAAAGAAAAGTATATGTAGTAGGACATAAAAATCCAGATACGGATTCGATCTGTTCCGCCATCGCTTATGCGGCGCTGAAGACAAAAGTGACCGGGAGACCCCATGAGGCGCGCCGGGCAGGTCAGTTGAATGAGGAGACGCAGTATGTGCTGGAGCATTTTCATGTGAAAGTCCCAAGGCTCCTGACTGATCTGAGAGAGCAGATCAAGGATGTGGAGCTCAAAGAAGTGGAAGGCTTGAGGAGCAGCATCTCCATCCGGACGGCATGGGAGAAGATGAGAGAATCTAACATACATACCCTTCCGGTGACCCGCGACGGGAAGCTGGAAGGTGTTATCACGATCGGGGATATCGCCAAGACATATATGGAAGTCTATGACAGCATGGTGCTCTCAAAAGCAAGGACGCAGTACCGGAACATCGCCCGGGCGGTGGACGGTGAGGTCATGACCGGAAATGAACACAGTTATCTCCTGAAAGGGAAGGTCGTGATCGCAGCATCAAGCCGGATACTCATGTCAGACTTTATCGATAAAGACGACCTCGTGATCATGGGTGACCGAAAAGATGCCCAGAGGTGCGCGGTCGACCGGCACGTGAGCTGCATGGTGGTCTGCCAGAGCGCGCCGGTCTCGGAGGAGATCATCCGGGAGGCGGAAGAAAAGCAGATCGTGATCATAAGCACGCCGCTCGATACATTTACAGCGGCGCAGCACATCAATCAGAGTATCCCTGTCAAGTATTTTATGACAAAGGGGAATCTTGTCACGTTCAAGATGAAAGACTATGTGGATGACGTGAAGGAAGTTATGGCGAGAAAGAGGTTCCGTGATTTCCCGATCGTGGACAACAAAGGAAAATTCCTGGGGCTGATCTCGCGGCGCCGTCTTCTCAATGTGAGAAAGAAGGAGGTCATCCTGGTTGATCACAATGAGAAGAGCCAGGCGGTGGACGGTGTGGAGGAAGCGGATGTCCTTGAGATCATCGACCACCACAGGCTTAGCAGCATCGAGACTATGGGACCGGTGTTTTTCCGGAACCAGCCGGTGGGCTGTACAGCTACGATCGTCTATCAGATGTACCGGGAGGCAGGAGAAGAGATCGATCCGGTCAATGCAGGCCTTCTCTGTTCCGCCATCATCTCGGATACTCTGATGTTCCGGTCGCCGACATGCACTCCTCTGGATGAGCAGACGGCGCGGACACTTGCGGGGATCGCAGGGATAGATATCGAGTCTCTGGCGCAGGCGATGTTCAATGCGGGGAGCAACCTGAAAGGAAAGAGCGCAGAAGAGATCTGCTTCCTTGACTTCAAACAGTTCACGGTGAACGATACCGTGTTCGGAGTGGGACAGGTCAATTCTATGAGCGGGGAGGAACTGGAGGAACTGAAGCGGATCGTGGAGCCGCATCTCGAAAAGGCGCGCCACAGCCACGGGCTGAACATGATCTTCTTTATGCTGACCAACATCCTGACAGAGTCCTCTGAACTCCTCTGCTGCGGACCGGAAGCCAGGGAGAAGATCCTGGGAGCATACGACATTCCGGAAGACACGGATGTGATCATGTTAAAAGGCGTGGTATCAAGGAAAAAGCAGCTTGTACCGACTCTGGTCGGGGCGCTTCAGCAGTAAGCCTCTGACGGATCGCAAAGAAAGGGAGAAAATATGGGTAAACAGGTTTGGAAACCGGGAAATATGCTCTATCCCCTGCCGGCAGCTATGGTCAGTACGGCGGATAAAAGCGGGAATACGAATATCCTGACGATCGCCTGGACGGGGACTGTGTGTACGAATCCGCCTATGGTATACATTTCAGTCAGACCGGAGCGGTACTCTTATCATATGATCGAAGAGAGCGGAGAATTTGTCATCAACCTGACGACAGAGAAACTTGCAAGGGCAGCGGATCTCTGTGGGGTGCGCTCGGGACGTGACATGGATAAGTGGAGAGAATGCCGGCTGACGGCGTCACCTGCGCAGACTCTGGATCATGCTCCGTGCATAGAAGAGGCGCCGGTCAATATTGAGTGCCGCGTGGTAAAGAAAGAAGAACTGGGGAGCCATCATATGTTTCTGGCTGAGGTCACAGCAGTGCAGGTGGATGATCTTTATCTGGATGAAAAAGGGAAGTTCGAACTGAACCGAACCGGACTCCTTGCATATTCTCACGGAGAGTATATGGGGCTGGGAAAAAAGCTGGGAACCTTTGGATACAGTGTGAGAAAGAAAAAAGAGAGTGGGAAGAAAAAGCGGATCCAAAGAAAAAAATGAACTTAAAGAAAAAGTATAAAACAAAACAAAATGGGCATGATAGTCATGCAAAACAGAAATGCAAAATATAAAATGATAATCAATCTCAATAACCGGATTGAATAAAAGGCTTGATTATGTTATGATACATATGGTTAGTTAAAGCTAACACATGTGGACAAATCATGCGGGCTCCTCTGTCCCGTAATACCTGAGCCGGGATAGAGGATGCTTCCATGGGAAAGGATGAAGAGATCATGGATTATTTAGAGATTGAAAAAGTGATAGGAAGAGAGATCATTGATTCCAGGGGGAACCCTACTGTTGAGGCGGAGGTACATCTGGCGGACGGGACTGCGGCGAGAGGTGCAGCTCCCAGCGGCGCGTCTACAGGAGAGTTTGAAGCACTCGAATTAAGAGACGGGAATAAAGAGAGATTTGGCGGAAAAGGCGTCTCGAAAGCCGTTGAGAATATCAATACCGTGATCAATGATACCCTGCAGGGAATGAGTGCGGGCGATATCTATGCAGTGGATAAGGTGATGATAGAAGCTGACGGTACAAAAGACAAATCAAAGCTGGGTGCCAATGCGGTCCTTGCTGTATCGATCGCCTGCGCGAGGGCGGCTGCGAAGTCTCTTGAGATCCCGCTGTACCGCTTCCTTGGGGGTGTGAACGGAAACCGTCTCCCGGTCCCCATGATGAATATCTTAAACGGTGGTGCGCACGCTGGAAATACAGTAGATGTGCAGGAGTTTATGATCATGCCGGCGGGAGCGGAAAGTTTTGCGGAAGGGCTGAGATGGTGTACGGAAGTGTTCCATACCCTTCAGTCCCTGCTCAAGTCAAAAGGACTTGCGACCGCTGTGGGAGATGAGGGAGGTTTTGCACCGGATCTTGCAAGTGATGAGGAGGCGGTCGAATACATTCTTGAGGCGGTCCGACAGGCGGGATATAAACCTGGAAAAGACTTTGTCCTGGCGCTGGATGCTGCGTCCAGTGAATGGAAAGGAAGCAGAAAAGGAGAATATGTCCTTCCGAAATGCGGAAAGAGGTTCACATCAGGAGAACTGGTGGATCACTGGAAAAAACTTGTGGAGAGATACCCGATCTATTCCATTGAAGACGGATTGGACGAGGAAGACTGGGAAGGATGGCAGATCATGACAAAAGAGCTGGGAGAGAAAGTCCAGCTCGTCGGGGATGATCTGTTTGTCACCAACACGGAGAGGCTGAAAAGGGGGATCGAGCTCGGGTGTGGAAATTCGATCCTGATCAAGCTGAATCAGATCGGTTCTGTTTCTGAGACTCTGGAAGCGGTCAAAATGGCACACAAGGCAGGATATACAGCAGTCACATCCCACCGTTCCGGCGAGACGGAGGATACTACCATAGCAGATCTTGCCGTTGCACTGAACACCTGCCAGATCAAGACGGGAGCGCCGAGCCGAAGTGAGCGCGTGGCGAAATACAATCAGCTATTAAGGATCGAGGAGGATCTGGGCGGAAGTGCAGTGTATCCTGGATTCGGAGCATTCAATGTAAAACGGTGAGAAGACAGACAATAAGAAGATGGCTGGACAGAATGCGATGGATGGAGTAAAATACCCTGTGGCTTAAAATAAACACAGGAGGAACTTCAACCATGGTACAGCTTCTTTTGGTCATCATATATATTTCATTTATCAGCCTGGGACTTCCGGACGCCCTTCTCGGCTCAGCCTGGCCGTCCATGTACAGGGAGATGGGAGTGCCGGTATCCTATGCAGGGGTCATCTCCATGATCATCTCTTTCGGGACTATCATATCCAGCCTCCAAAGCGACAGGCTGACAAAGAAACTGGGCGCGGGGATGGTAACAGCCGTCAGTGTCGCCATGACCGCGGCGGCACTTTTTGGTTTTTCTGTCAGCGGATCCTTTCCTGTTCTCTGCCTGTGGGCTGTCCCTTACGGGCTGGGAGCAGGCAGTGTGGACGCGGCGCTGAACAATTATGTGGCGCTCCACTATACCAGCAGGGACATGAGCTGGCTTCACTGTATGTGGGGCGTGGGAACGATCGTGGGACCGTATGTCATGGGATATGCGCTGACAAACGGCATGACGTGGAACCGGGGATACTTTATCATCTCCGTGCTCCAGATAGTCTTAAGCGCTGCGCTGTTCTTCAGCCTTCCTATCTGGAGAAAGATGGAGAAGAAAGGGACAGAGGGACAGCATGAGAGCGGAACGGAGAGCAGGAAAGCCCTGCGCCTGAAAGAGATCATACGGATCCCCGGTGCGAAAGAGATCATGGTCACTTTTTTCTGCTACTGCGCAGTGGAACAGACCGCCATGCTCTGGGGCAGCAGCTATATGGTGCTGCACAACGGGCTGACAGCAGAGGAGGCGGCTTCCTACGCCAGTCTGTTCTGTATCGGGATCACGGTGGGAAGGTTCCTGAACGGATTTTTGATGATGCGTTTTCAGGATGATCAGATGATCCGTGCAGGGCAGGCTGTCATCATCGCAGGGATCGTGATCCTTCTTCTGCCTTTCGGAAAAGTGACGGCTGTCGGCGGGCTGATCCTGATCGGACTGGGGTGCGCACCGGTCTATCCCTGCATCATCCACTCTACTCCGGCAAACTTCGGCGCTGACAGGTCCCAGGCGCTCATCGGCGTGCAGATGGCAAGTGCATATGTGGGCAGCTGCCTGATGCCTCCGGTGTTCGGACTGCTGGCCAACCATATCTCAGCGTCGCTTCTGCCGTGGTATCTGCTGGTGATCATGCTGCTTATGGTGATCATGTATACGAATGTCATAAAAAAGACCCGTCCGAACAGAGAACGGTGATCTTGAGAGGGGCTGGAAAAAGAAGGGGCACCGCACTGCAGAAAAGCTGTGCGATGCCTCTTATCTTATGCGGAATTCCTTTGGGCTTACCCCGAACTCTTTCTTAAAAGCCTTATGGAAATTGGAATAGTCGCTGAAACCGCAGCACATGCAAGCTTCTGTGACAGGGGTGCCCTCCTGGATCAGATTGCGCGCAACAGTCAGTCTTTTCTTGATGATGAACTGGTAAATGCTCAGTCCGGTGTACTGCTTGAACTGGTGGGACAGATAGGATTTGCTGATGTAGCAGACCTCTGCAAGCCTGTCCAGAGTCAGGTCTTCCGCAAGATTATCGTTGATATATGCGACCACCTTGTTGATCTTTTCGTTCTCTGTGATGTCCTCCGGGATGATATCCGGTGCTGCGAAATAGGCACGGTTCAAAAAGACCATAAATTCATTGAGATAAATACATTCCAGCGTGGAACTGCCGTATTCATCACTCTCCCGGCACTCCAGGATCTTGTCGAGAATACTCTTTAAATGTGCGACCGCCCTGCTGTCCGGACGGATCCGCTTGTATTCCTTCCGGCTGGCGTCCTTGAAGCAGTCAGTCAGGCTGGGGCCGTACCTTTCCTGCGCGTGGAGAAAATCCGGAGTGATCCATACCACATATCTCTCATACGGCTTGCCCGGACGGACTTCCGGCTTATGGATATCCTTGTTGTCGGTGAGGAGGATATCGCCGGGGCGGAGCAGGTATGTACGTCCCTCAATGTTGTAAGAGACATTGCCGGAGAGAAAGAAGAAAACTTCATAAAACTCATGTTCGTGAAAATCCACCTCGGGCGGTACCGGGTCCAGATAATGATAGCATTCAAAATCAGTACGCACCATAGTCTGATGCGAAGAAGAAAATTCGTCCTTTTTGTGCAGATTGGACAAAATATCACCTCACTTTTTTCTCTGTACCTATCATAGAGCATTTATTACCATGTTTCAAGCAGGAAATACTATGAGAAATGCACAGAAACACGATACAATATTCATCAGAAAGAGCAGGAGAAAACAAAACTCCTGACAGAGAAAAAGCAAAAGGAGGAAAGAATCATGAAGATGTCTTTTAGGTGGTACGGAGAGTCCGATCCGATCTCTCTGGAGTATATCTCCCAGATCCCCGGAATGCGTTCGATCGTCTCTGCCGTATACGATGTAAAGCCGGGCGAAGTGTGGCCGGAGGAGAGCCTTGCCAAGATGAAAGCAGACTGCGAGGCGCACGGGCTGGTATTTGACGTGGTAGAGTCTATCCCGGTATCCGAGGATATCAAACTCGGGACGGAGAAGAGAGACGAGCACATCGATGTTTACTGTGAGAACATCCGCCGCTGTGCAAAATACGGGATCAAATGCGTCACATATAACTTTATGCCCGTATTTGACTGGACACGTACACAGCTTGACAAGGCAGCTCCGGATGGATCTACAAGCCTTGTGATGTACTGGGATCAGATGAAAGGTCTTGACCCGCTCAAGGACGACATCAACCTGCCCGGATGGGATGCGAGCTACACTCAGGATGAGGTGCGCGGACTGATCCAGGCATACAGCGAACTCGGCGAGGACGGGCTGTGGAAGAACATTGAGATATTCCTTAAGAAAGTGATCCCGGTCGCAGAGGAGTGCGGCGTAGTGATGGCGCTCCATCCGGATGATCCGCCGTACCCGATCTTCGGGCTTCCGCGTGTGATCACCTGTGAGGAGAACCTGGACCGTTACCTGTCTATCGTAGATTCTCCGTCAAACACTCTGTGCCTGTGCACAGGATCTCTGGGATGTGCGAAATTCAATGACATTCCGGCTATGGTGCGCAAATATTCATCCATGGACCGGATCGGATTCATGCATATGAGAAATGTCAAGATCATGGAAGACGGGTCTTTTGAGGAGAGGGCTCACCTTTCATCCTGCGGATCCCTCGACATGTATGAGATCACGAAAGCTCTGGTAGAGACAGGATTTGACGGATATGTACGTCCTGACCACGGAAGGATGATCTGGGGCGAGACGGGGAAACCCGGATACGGGCTGTATGACCGCGCGCTCGGAGCAGCTTATCTGAACGGTCTTTTCGAGGCATGTGAGAAAGAACTGGGAAAGAAATAAAATGGATCGATAAAACGGAGAGGAGAATTTCAAAATGGAAAAAAATGTACTGAACACGGATCTGACTGGTAAAGTATGTGTGATCACAGGTGCAGGCGGAGCGATCTGCGGAATGTTCGCAGAGAAGCTGGCGGCAGCAGGCGGAAAGGTTGCAGTCCTTGACCTGAACGAGGAAGCTGCACAGAAGGTCGCTGACAAGATCGTTGCAGACGGCGGGATCGCAAAGGCATATAAGGCAAACGTCCTTGAGCGCGAGAACCTGGATCAGGTTCATGAGCAGATCCTGGCTGACTTCGGTCCCTGCGATGTGCTGATCAACGGGGCTGGAGGAAACAATCCCCGTGCGACAACGGACAATGAGTTCCACTATGAGGCAAAAGACATTGAGAACTGCAAGACATTCTTTGATCTGGACAAGTCCGGCGTAGAATTCGTGTTCGCTCTGAACTGGCTGGGAACTCTTCTCCCGACACAGGTATTTGCAGTGGATATGATCGACAGGAACGGAAACATCCTGAACATCGCATCTATGAACGCATACACACCGCTGACAAAGATCCCGGCTTACTCTGGAGCAAAATCAGCGATCGTGAACTTCACACAGTGGCTGGCGACTTACTTTGCAAAATCTGGTATCCGTGTAAATGCTATTGCTCCGGGATTCTTCGTAGGCAACCAGAACAGAGGGCTTCTGTTCAACGAAGACGGAACACCGACGGCACGTACAGCGAAGATCCTTGCGGGAACACCTATGGGACGCTTCGGCGAACTGGAAGAACTGGTTGGAGCGGTTCTGTTCCTGGTCAATAACGACGCTGCCGGATTTATCACCGGCGTCTGCATCCCGATCGACGGAGGATATGCTGCATATTCAGGAGTATGATCCTTACCGGGAAAAAGATGTTTTAATGGGATAAGATACTTCGGAAGGGTGCTGCGGCTTTGTGACCGCGGTGCCCTTCTTTTGCTGCCGCTCTTTTGTTAAAGCCCTTACTGCACTCAGTTTCAAAAAATTGTATCGAACGGCTCGACATGTGATACCCATCCGGTGATATATAGATTATACTGAAATAAACACCTGTATGGAAGAAACTCTCAACGGTGCATCGAAATGAAAAAGACCAGGGCTGCATGTTATAAAAAAGCCAGCTGGAAAGGGATGGAGAGCTTATGGAAAAAGAAAGGACAACAGATATGACCCGGGGACCGGTCTTAAAGCAGATGGCGGTGTTTGCCCTGCCGGTCCTCCTCGGCATGCTGTGCCAGAGGATCTATAATTTTGCCGACGCTTATATCGTCGGCAGATTTCTGGGAGACGGAGCGCTTGCCGCGGTGAGCATAGCCGGGACAGCGATGTATATGATGACCTCGGTCATGATGGGGGTAACAACGGGCGTCGGTATCGTGGTCTCTCAGTTTTACGGAGGAGGACAGCAGGAAAAGATACGGGAAACTTTTGCCGCAGGCATACACGTATCTTTCTGGATGACGGTGATCATCACGGCAGCCGGGATGGCGACTACGGCGCCTCTTCTGCGGCTTCTCCAGACCAGCAGTGAACTGATGCCTGATGCATATGATTATCTCCTGATCATCTATGCGGGCTGCGGTGCGACGATGCTGTATAATTTTGCGTCCGCGGTCCTGCGTGCCATGGGAAATTCCGTGGTGCCTCTTATCTTTCTGATCGTCTCCAGCATACTGAACGTGATCCTGGATGTGGCGTTTGTAGCATGGATCCCAATGGGAGTGGCAGGGGCTGCCATCGCCACAGTACTGTCCCAGCTCATATCAGGAGTCCTCTGTGCCGCTTATGCGCTGAGGATCATGCCGGTCCTGCGCCCTGGAAAGAAGGACTGGAGACCGGATCTGTACCTGATCGGGCAGATCCTGAGGTACGGGCTCCCGACCGGGCTGCAGATGAGCATCATCTCCATCTCGGACATGACGCTGCAGGCGGTCATCAACACCTACAGCACGGCACTTATCGTGGCATATGGCGTGGCGCTCAAAGTAGAGGGACTTGGCTTTCAGATCGCGGATGCGATCGGGACGGCGATGGGGACTTTCGCAGGGCAGAACGTGGGAGCCGGTGATCTGGGAAGAGTAAAGAAGGGAGTCCGCAGCGCATATCTTCTGAACCTGATCTGCTACGGCGTTTTCTGTCCGGCAGTGTTTTTACTGGCAGGACCCATCATGCGGGCGTTCACGGATAACCTGGATTCCATTCGTTACGGAGTTGAATACATGAGGATTTTTTCAGCCTTTTTCCTTGCAGGAGGAATCCTTGTGGTTTATCATAATATCTTAAGGGCATCCGGCGATGTGGCTGTGACCGTGCTGATGGGCGTCAGCGAGGTGGTCACGAGGATCGGATGCGCTTTTGTACTCCCTGTGTTCTTCGGATACAGAGGCCTGTGGTTTGTCTCTCCGATCACCTGGGCGTGTGCGGCGCTTGTGGGCGGCATTAGATATTATTCCGGGGGATGGGAGAAAAAGGCGGCACTGCTCGCAGATCATGACACGCAGGAGGAAAAACAGCAAGGCAGGTGACAGGATATGAGCGGAAAAAAGAAAAAACCGAAGATGGAATTCCGGTATTATAAGATGCCGGAAGGGAGAAAGGTCTTTGCACTGCTCGGAGAAAAGTGGATACAGCAGTATGGAAGGGACATTGATTTCCTGCATTTTCATAATTATATGGAGATCGGCTACTGCTACGAGGGGAGCGGTGTGCTCACTCTGGGAAAGGAAGACTGCCGGTTTGAAGGAGGGGAATTCTCAGTGATACCGAAGAATTATCCTCATACGACAAACAGCGATGAAAATACAGTCAGCCGGTGGGAGTACCTTTTCGTCGATGCGGAGGGTATCCTCAGGAATCTGGCGGGAGGGGAGCATCCCATGCGCACCGAGAGGATGATCAGAAGGCTGAATTCGAGAGCGCTTTTCCTGAAAGAAAAGGATCATCCGGAGCTGGGCGGGCAGGTGCGGAAAGTCCTTGACACCATGAGGCTGGCGGAAGACTATTATCAGGAGGAAGCGACAGGGATCCTGGCAGCGTTCTTTGCGGGGATCGCCCGGGAAAATGCGGATTATTCCGAACAGGTTGAGAGCGGGGTGGACGACAGCCGGTTTTCTCTCATGCTCACGCAGGTTCTGGAATATATCAATGTACATTACGGGGAACCGATCAAAGTGAAAGAACTTGCGGATATGTGCCATATCAGTGAGACCCATTTCCGGCGCATCTTTTCTTCCTACATGGAGATGAGCCCTCTGGAATATATCAACCAGGTGAGGATCCGGATGGCGTGCGAACTTCTGAACCGGACGGACGAGCCTGTGGCTGATATCGCGGTAAAATGCGGGTTCTCCACCAATTCCACGTTTAACCGGAATTTCAGGCAGATCATGGGCGCGACGCCGATGGAGTGGAGGAGGCGTCCGGAGAACTACGAGCGGGAGCTGCTGAAATTTGATATACACTCAGAGGAAGGATGGTAGAAAGAAAATGTATACGGATTATAAGATCGTGACTCAGGTGAGCAGAAAGAAAAAGAAGATGAGCGGACTGCTGAAGGTCTTAATGATCGGTCTGGTAGTGCTCTTTGTCCTTATGGGCATCGTTTTTTCCAGAGGGTTCATGCTCCCGGGATTTCTGATGACTCTCCTTTATCTGATATATGACGTCTTCAACAAAAAGGACTATGAATATACACTGGAGGACGGCGTGCTGACTGTAGATGTGATCTACGGGGGAAGATACCGGAGGAATAAACATCAGCTGAACCTGCAGGAACTGGAGGTCCTTGCTCCGAACTGGCATGACGCGGTGGCCAAGTACCGGATCAAGGGCGGGACAGTCCGTCTGCGCAAATACGACTATACTTCTTACGATGACGACATACCGTACTATACGATGATCATCATGGAAAATAAAAAGAAGATCAAACTGCTGCTCGACCTGACAGATGAGATGCTCCGGAAGATCAGGCAGATGTGTCCGGGGAAAGTCTTTTTTGCATAAAAGGATTAAGAAACTTTGAACAAACTATTAATCCTATGTGATGGGAAAAAGCAGATTTGATAGAAAAACCGGCAAAATATGTCTAAATATGACGAAGCATATTGATTTTGTCATAAATTTATCAATATAAAATGAATAAAAAATGAACAACTCATCTCTGAAAATAGTGCAAAATTTATAATAATGTTCGAAAATGCACATTATCCGAACGGTTATGCAAACAATTGCAGCATATGCTTTGCTATAATATAGTGCATAGGGCAATTCAGATAAAAGGCAGAATTTAGAATTGCTTTTTATTGAGAAAAGGAGGACAAGCATTATGAAGAGAAGAGTATTTGCAGCGTTACTGGCAGGCGCTATGGCACTGTCACTTGCAGCTTGCGGGAGCGGCGGAGGAAGCGGTGATTCCTCAGGAAGCGGAGATTCCGCATCAGGTGGAGACGAACATACGCTGACACTGTACGCATGGGATCCGAACTTCAATATCCCGGCGATGGAAGCAGCGGCTGCTGACTACAAAGAGAATGTAGACCCGGATTTCAATCTGGAGATTGTTGAGCAGGCATCTTCCGAGGACGTTGAGCTGGCTGTCACAAACGCGGCTTCAGCAGGAGATTACAGCACGCTTCCGGACATTGTCCTGTTCCAGGATCACTACATCCAGCGTTATATTTCCGATTACCCGGACGTATGGACACCGCTTGATGATGTAGATGTCAACTGGGATGACTTCTCAGCTGAGAAGCTGGATTATTCCACGATCGACGGCGTGCATTACGGAATGCCGGTGGACAACGGCACAGTAGTCTGCGCTTACCGCGTTGACCTTCTGGAGCAGGCGGGGCATTCCATCGATGAGCTGACAGGATGCACATGGGATGAGTTCAAAGAGATCGCCCTTGATGTGAAAGAGGCGACAGGCAAGTACATGATGTGTATGAACAGCGATGGAAACGACCTTGTCTATATGATGCTCCAGGCTGAGGGAGTATCTCAGTTTAAGGACGGCAAGCCGTATATCACTGAGAACGAGACTCTGGTACAGATCGTTGACACGATCGTTGACTTTGTAAATTCCGGTATCTGCCTCCTTCCGAACAGCTGGGAGGATTACACAAACACAGCAATCCAGGGCGACCAGGTTGCAGGCGTTATGAACGGAAACTGGATCATCCCGACGATCGAAGCTGTTGCAGAGAACAGCGGTAAATGGGAGATCACAACTATGCCGACATTCTCCGGCGAAGAAGGATATGCAAGTAACGGAGGATCTTCCCTTTACATCACATCCAACTGCCAGAATGTTGACCTTGCAAAAGATTTCCTTGCAAAGACATTCGGAAGCAGCACTACAACATATGACAATGCCCTGAGAGACGGCGGCGTGATCGCTACATATGTGCCGGCGGGCGAGACAGAAGTATACAACGAAGGCGTTGAATACTTCAACAATCAGCCGATCTATGCGGATATCGTAGAGATGGGAAGCCATGTGGCTATCGTTGAGCAGAGCTCATTCCACTACTCCGCACGTAACTATGTCGGATCCGCGATCATCAACATCATCAACGGAGCAGATACGGCATCTGCACTCCAGGAGGCGGAAGACCAGCTCAACTTCGAGATGGGCAACTGATCTTAAGATTCACAATAAAAGAAATGCCGACAGAGTAAGTGAGAAGCAGGCGGGGGGCGGATCAAGTCCGTTACCCTGCCTGTTTGTAAAAGGAGGGGCTCTACTTGAATAAGAAAAAGAAAATGACGCTACTGCAGAAGCAGTCGGCGGCAGGCTGGGTATTCCTGCTCCCAGGAACCATCCTGATCGCGATCGCTGCGTTCTGGCCTATGATACAGGCGTTTATCATGTCACTTCAGACAGGGTCCAGCGCCAATATGACCTGGGCTGAACCTATTTACAACAATTATGTGCGAATGTTTTCAGATAAGCTGTTCCTGCGTTCTGTGGGAAACACTTTTCTGTATCTTATAATCCAGGTTCCGATCATGCTGATCCTTGCGATCCTGCTGGCTCAGCTTCTGAACAACAGAGACCTGAAATTTAAAGGGCTGTTCCGTACCTGCGTATTCCTGCCCTGTGCAATCTCGCTGGTATCTTACTCCCTGATCTTCAAGTCACTGTTCGCAACGGAAGGCCTGATCAATACGATCCTGGTCAATATCGGGATCTTCCAGGAAAACTACAACTTCCTTGGTAATGCGGCAAGCGCAAAAGCCGTTATCATCATCGCCCTGATCTGGAGATGGACGGGCTACAACATGGTATTCTATCTCGCCGGACTGCAGAACATCGAGTATTCTGTATATGAGGCGGCAAAGATAGACGGCGCCAACGGATGGAAGACATTCTGGGGCATTACAGTGCCGCTTCTGAAACCTACGATCATTATGACATTTATCATGTCCATCAATGGTACGCTGCAGTTGTACGATGAGTCTGTAAACCTGACAAACGGAGGTCCCGCGAATGCGACGATCACCATGTCACACTATATTTACAACAACTCACTGGGACAGGGTGTTGCAAACTTCGGATATGCGACCGCAATGTCGTTCTTCGTATTCATTGTCGTCGGCATCCTGGCATTAATCAACATGAAAGTAGGTGATACACGTGACTGAGAAAAAGAACAGAAGCATGATCCAGCGCAGGCTGATCCCAACTTATATTTTCCTGATCATCGTATCATTCTTTTCAGTATTTCCGTTTTACTGGATGATCTCTGCGGCGACAAACCAGTCTATCGACGTGGCGCGCGGAAAGATCATACCGGGTGCTTACGCGCTTGAGAATTTTCAGAATCTGGTGCAGAACACCAATCTGTGGGGCGCGATGGGAAATTCTGTCCTGTACGCCCTTGTGCAGACGATACTTGCCCTGCTGATCTGTTCGCTGGCAGGATTTGGCTTTGAGCTATATCATGACAAAGGAAAAGATATCCTCTTCACGATCCTGCTCCTTGCCATGATGATCCCGCAGGTAGCTACGATGATCCCTCTCTTTAAAATGCTTTCTACAATGAAACTTTTAAACTCTGTATGGGGATTCATCCTTCCGCAGATTTCAACTCCGTTCCTGATCATGATGTTCCGGCAGAATTCGAGAAACTTCCCTGTAGATACGATGGAAGCGGCGCGTATCGACGGTCTGAACGAGTTCCAGATCTTCTATCGGATGTACATGCCGATGATGAAAGCGACGTATGCCGCTGCTGCTGTTATCACATTCATGAACGCATGGAACGCATACCTGTGGCCCAGGGTTATCCTGACAAATCCCGATGCGCAGACGATGCCTATGCTGATCGCAAACCTTGCATCAGGATACGTTACAGACTATGGTCTGCTGATGATGGGAGTGCTTTTCTGCTCTGTTCCTACGATGGTAGTATTCTTCATCCTTCAGAAACAGTTTGCAGAAGGTATCACAGGTGCGGTCAAATAATGATCATTGCAGAGACAAAAGAAAGAGCTGCCGCTTTTGCGGAGCTCTTTCTTTTATGCGGGCATGCAGGTGCCGGGGAGTTTTTAGTTCAGCCTGCGAAATTCCAATGGCGTGAACCCGGTGTGCTTTTTAAAGATGGCGATGAAATGGCTGGGGTCTGAAAAGCCGGTCCTTGCGGCGATCTCACGGACCTCAAGCTGAAGGTTCATGATCAGCAGTTCTTTTGCCTTGCTGATCCGGACTGAAGTGAGATATTCATAGGGAGAGCAGTTCAGGAAGCGGCGGAAAAGCCTGGAGAGATACTGCGGGGTGATAAAAACCCGCCGGCTGAGTTCCTCCACGGTGAGTTCCTGGGAGTATTTTATTTCAATTTCTTTTATCACAGGGGCTACATATCTCTGATAGAGAGGGTCTTCCGCGAGGCGGCGGCTCTGTACTCCATCCATAAAATTCATCAGCAGGCTGTAGCAGTCAATGGAAAGGCTCTTTTCATCGATCGGGCGGACATCATATTTTTTCAGGCTCTCTTCCAGGAGAGAGGCGATGCGTACTCCACGGTCCTGTTCGATAAAGATAACGCGTCGGTTCCCAAGCATCTGGGGGATACTGCTCTCGATGGACCCGGTGATCGTTGCGAACATCGTTATCCATTTATCACCGGTCTTTTCATAGGAGTGGCGCACGGCAGGGGCGAAGAGGATCCCCTCGTTCTCGCGGAGAAGATAGGTCTTTCCATCGACAGAGACCTTTCCCTCGCCGGCTTCGGTCTGGAGATAATGGTAGAACGGATAGCCGTTGGGACGAAAAACACTGTCCTGTTCCCAGCCGTTCCCGAGAGAATCAAAGGCGAGGGGTTCGGTCACCGGTGTGCTCCTGAAAAATATGGACATAAAGATCACCGCCTGTTTCAAAATGTTATATTGTTTAGTTTAACATATGATACCAAAGACTGTCTATCTGTATTATACTGTAAATATCAGGACACTGAGTCAGACGATCGATAAGGAGGAAAAAAAGACATGAGCAGATTTGACTACCAGAAAGTGAAAGATCCGCAGTATTTCCGTGATGGGAGGCTGGACGCTCATTCGGATCATGCGTACTATGCTTCTGCAGAGGACGCGGCGGAGAAAGAATGTGTTTTTACAGAAAGCCTGAACGGGCTGTGGAAATTCCATTATGCAAAGAACTATATATCAGCAATCCCGGGATTTGAAGCAGAAGACTATGACTGCCACAGCTGGGATGATATCCATGTTCCGGCGCATATCCAGCTGGAGGGGTATGATGTACCGCAGTATGCGAACACACAGTATCCGTGGGAAGGACATGAAGAGATCGGACCGGGGGAGATCCCGGAGCGGTTCAATCCTGTCGCGAGCTATGTAAAATATTTTGAAGTACCGGAACGGATGAAAGGGAAAAGGCTTTTCATCTCATTCCAGGGAGCGGAGAGCGGGATCGCGCTCTGGCTGAACGGTGAGTTCATCGGATACAGTGAAGATACGTTCACGCCCTCGGAATTTGAGCTGACAGACTATGTGAAGGATGGAGTGAACAAGCTTTCGGCGCAGGTGTTCAAGTGGACCTCCAGCAGCTGGTGCGAGGACCAGGACTTTTACAGATTCTCGGGGATCTACAGGGATGTATATCTTTATACCGTGCCGGATGTACATATCCGTGACCTCAGGATCCGCGCGGTACCGGATGAGACGCTCACAAAAGGAGAACTTGAGATCCGTGCGGAAGCCTGGGGCGAAGGAAAGGCAAAGGTCAGACTGACGGGGGGCAATGTCTCTTTCGAAAAGGAGTTTTCTCTGAAAGACGGAGGCATCACAATGGAGGTCGAGAACCCGGCTCTCTGGAGTGCGGAAGATCCGAAACTCTATGATCTGGAGATCGAGGTGTACGATACCGAAGGAAAACTTCAGGAATTCATTCCCGAAAAAGTAGGATTCCGCAGGTTTGAGATGAAGAACAGCATCATGACTCTGAATGGAAAGCGGATCGTGTTCAAAGGAGTGAACCGTCACGAATTCAGCTCTGTTACCGGCAGAAACGTGTCAGAGGAAGAGCTGATCAAAGATATCGTGACCATGAAGCAGAATAATATCAATGCGATCCGCACCTGTCACTATCCGGACGCGTCACCGCTGTACAGGCTTTGCGATGAATACGGACTGTACCTGATAGATGAAACGAACCTGGAGTCCCATGGTTCCTGGGATACTGTACATGAGACCGGAGATACGTCAGGGATCGTCCCGAACGACAGACCGGAATGGTTGGATATGATGCTGGACCGCGCGAATTCCATGTACCAGAGAGACAAGAATCATCCTGCGATCCTGATCTGGTCCTGCGGAAATGAGTCCTATGGCGGAAAGGATATCTTTGAGATGTCACAGTTCTTCCGTAAAGAAGACCCGACCCGCCTTGTACACTATGAGGGAGTCTTCCATGACCGCAGATACAATGATACCAGTGATATGGAAAGCCAGATGTATCCGACTGTGGCTTCGATCAGAGAATTCCTGGCAAAAGACAGGAGCAAACCATTCATCTGCTGTGAATATGCGCATGCGATGGGAAATTCCTGCGGCGCGATGCACAAATATACGGATCTGACCGATACAGAACCTCTGTATCAGGGGGGATTTATCTGGGACTATATCGACCAGACGCTCTATAAGAAAGACCGTTATGGGAAAGAGTTCCAGGCATACGGCGGAGACTTTGGAGAGCGCCCCACCGACTATGAGTTCAGCGCCAACGGTATTGCATACGGCGGAGAGAGAGAACCGTCCCCGAAGATGCAGGAGGTGAAGTTCAATTATCAGAACATCACTGCAGAACCCGGACGGGAAAATGTGCGCGTGATCAACAAGAATCTCTTTGTCAATACAGATACTTTCGACTGTATCGTTACAGTACAGCGTGACGGCAGGCTGATCCGGGAGGCAGTCCTTGAGACAGATGTGGCTCCTCTCAGCGAGAAGACTTATGTGCTGCCTGTGCCGGCGGAAAAAAGAACGGGCGAATATACAGTGACAGTGTCCTTCCGTCTGAAAGAAGACAAGATCTGGGCGAAGGCAGGCCACGAGGTGGCATTCGGACAGTATGTCTATGAGGTAGAAGAAGAAAAGAGACCGTGCACCAAAGAGATCGAAGTGATCCGGAGCACCCATAACATCGGTATCCGCGGAGAGCATTTTGAAGTGCTGTTCTCCGGGCTGAACGGAGGACTTGCTTCTTATAAATATGCGGGAAAAGAGATGATCGAATCCATCCCGAAGCCGAACTTCTGGAGAGCGCCCACGGACAATGACAACGGCAATCATATGCCGGCAAGGTACGCCCAGTGGAAGATCGCCAGCCTTTACGCGACGCACAAAGACTACAGGGAGAATACTTATGCGAGCATCCTGAAACCAGAACTGGAGGTGAACGGAAATACTGCGAAGATAACGTTTACCTACCTGCTTCCTACAACCCCGGAGAGCAGATGCACTCTGTCTTATGAGGTCGACGGGGAAGGAAAAGTGAAGACGACGCTCTCCTATGATCCTGTGAAGGAACTGGGAGATATGCCGGAGTTTGGCGTGATGTTCAAGATCAATGCAGATTATGACCATCTGGAATGGTATGGACTGGGACCGGCGGAGACATACGCTGACAGGAACAGAGGGGCAAAGCTGGGTATCTACAGAAACCTGATAAAGGACAACCTCGCAGCTTACATCGTTCCTCAGGAGTGCGGAGCAAAGACCGGAGTGCGCTATGCGAAAGTGACAGACCGCAAAGGCAGGGGAATGCTCTTTGAGATGGATGAGAAGAGCGGTCCGATGATGTTCTCGGCACTGCCGTACACGCCTCATGAGATGGAAAACGCAAGGCATCCGTATGAACTTCCTGAAGTACATTATACGGTGATCCGTGCGGCAATGGGACAGATGGGCGTTGCGGGAGACGACAGCTGGGGAGCGCCGACCCATCCAGAATATCTGCTGAAAGCAGATGCGAAGATGGAATTTTCCTTCTCATTTAAAGGGATCTGATAATCTCATTATACTAAAACGAATATAGTACGAAAAAGAAAAACATACTTCCATTTTGGAGGTGTGTTTTTCTTTTTATTTTGCTTTTTATGTTTGAAAATGCAATATAGAGGTTTTTCTGTGCGCTGCTTCTGAAAGGTGTAGAATGACGGCGGAAAAGAATTTTATATGGCGCGGTTCGTATGGAAGTGGTACAATATCTGTGGTATGGAGGAAAGAGAAAATGAAAGAAGAGTTACCGCAGAAAGAGAAGCAAAACAAAGTAGAG
>HHCFC02800__coassemble_1436_pt1 | contig 21278 bp, 16 predicted proteins | sample HHCFC02800__metabat2_high_PE_058 | metagenome-assembled genome bin HHCFC02800 | reverse complement strand
GATCGCACGGGATATTTACCAGTTATCATCCCTTCTGACATTCACAGGCGGCGTGTCTGCTTTTGCGGTAGCGTTCTACTGTTGGAAGTCAAAGGCGGAAAATCTTGAAAAAATCAAGAAAAATAACCCGGAGATCATAGCAAGCCTGACAGATTTTTCGGGAATGAGTTCACAGTGAGGTATAAAAGAATGAACAGTGCATTAAAAAGTGAAGTCGTGGCGGCAGCCGCGGCTATTATTTTCGGGAACGAAGGAAATTACACTTCTGTAAATGCAGACGATAACGGGGCATTAAGCGTGGGGAAAGTGCAGTGGCACGGAAACCGCGCTTTATCTCTGCTCAAAGAGATCATCGAAGAGACAGGGCAGACAACAGCAACGACAATCTTAGGCGCTGATTTATGGAAGGAGATCAAAGAAAGTTCCGATTGGACAAGAAGGACCGTAAACACGGACGAGAAGAACCGGATTGCAAAAATATTGGGAACAACTGATGGAAAAGCGGTTCAGGACGAACAGGCAGAGAAAGACATAACAGAATATGTGGAACACGGTATCAAGATCGGGATTGAGGACACGCAAAGCCTAGTATATTTTGCAGACCTTGAAAATCAAGGAGGCGCGGGGGCTTCCGGCAGAGTAGGAAAGACGGCAGTGGCAAAAGCCGGGGGAGCCGCCAGGGTAACACTTGCTATTCTTCACGCTGCGGCTCTGGCCGATAGCGTGATGGGTAGATATACAACCCGCAGGAATGAAACGTATGCAGCGGCGGCAGCGTTATTCAATGCGGAAGAAAATCATCAAACAGGAGGTAACGTATTCATGAATGAAATGCAGGTAAGACAGAATGTAGTAAGCACAGCCAGAAAGTATAAGGGTTGTAACGAAGCGGACGGGTCGCACAGGAAAATCATCGACGGGTATAACAGTCATAAGCCGCTTGCCAGAGGTTATGCCGTCAAATATACGGACGCATGGTGCGCGACGTTTGTTTCCTTCATTGCAATTCTGCTGGGATACACGGATATTATCCCTACAGAGTGCGGGTGCGAACAGCAGATCAATCTTTTCAAACAGAAAGGCAGATGGCAAGAAGACGGAACCGTAAAGCCGCAGATTGCGGATGTAATTTACTACAACTGGGATGATGGAACACAGCCAAACGACGGGTACGCAGACCATGTGGGATATGTGGCCGAAGTAAACGGAAACACAATGAAAGTGATCGAAGGAAACTATTCTAACGCCGTAAAAGAAAGAACGCTCACAGTAGGAGCGGGAAATATCCGGGGGTATGGAAAACCAGATTACGCAAAGAAGGCAACTTCCGGCGGAAGTTCCAGTTCAGGAAGCACATCTTCCGGCGGTTCCGGTAATGCGTCAAGCGGGGAACAGACCTACACCGTGAAGAAAGGAGACACACTTTCCGGTATTGCCGCAAAATACGGAACCACATATCAGAAATTGGCAAGCTACAACGGAATTGCAAACCCGAACAGCATTACCGTTGGTCAGGTTATCAGGATTCCGGGAAGCGGAAGCGCCTCTTCCGGCGGTTCCAGTAATGCGTCTGGCGGAGAACAGACCTACACCGTGAAGAAAGGAGACACACTTTCCGGCATTGCCGCAAAATACGGAACCACATATCAGAAGCTGGCAAGCTACAACGGAATTGCAAACCCGAACAATATTTCTGTCGGTCAGGTTATTAAGATTCCGGGAAGCGGAACAAGGACATACACAGTAAAGAGCGGCGACAGTTTGTGGGCGATCGCAGAAAAACAGCTGGGAGACGGCACAAGATACAATGAGATCAAGACATTAAACGGGCTGAAAAACGATACCATCCACGCCGGACAGGTATTGAAACTGCCAAACGCATAATAAAAGACAGAGAAAAGAAAGGAAGTACAGATCATGAATGAGATTATTTTTCTTGCGATTCAGTTAGCAGTAACCATAGGGGCTTTTCTTGTGGGAAAATATGTTCTGCCGAATATTCCAACAAGCGCCTCTGAAAAGCTGGAAGAACTTTCCGGATGGGCGGCACAGTTTGTAGTCTGGGCGCGTGAGTTCATGCAGGGCAGCACCGGAGAAGAGAAGATGAACAAGGTTGTTGAACTTATGAAGGAGATTGCGGAAGAATCAGAAATTGACGTGACGGAAGATCAGCTGAAAGCAATCGTTCAGAACGCATATGAAGCAATGAAAGCCGGAGAAGCCCAGGTAAACGCAACCGTGGCAGCACAGACGGCAACGCCTGCGCCTACAGTGGCGATTTATAACAATATGGCAGGAGCCGCAGAAGAGACAGAAGAAATGGACCTTGTGGCTACGGACGAAGTACCGGAAGGAGCCACGGAGCCGGACGAAAACGGGAACGTGAAAGTTTTCAACGAAAAGATGGAGCAGGTCGGAACAATCACAGAAGAGGAAGCAAAGAAAGCAGAAGAAAAAGCGGTACAGGCGGCAACGCATATTAAAGTAGAAATCAACCAGCCTGCAACGGAAAAAAAGTAAAAAAATACTCAGTAGGCATTGCACCTGCGGGGTGTTTTTGATTTCAATTATGCATTTTCGTTTTCGATTACTCATTTCAGGAATAAAACCCCGGAAGCAAGCCTTCCGGGGTTTGTTATACTAATGATACATAACCCACCGGAGCGCTGGACTCCCGGTCCACGGACGAACTGCTGGATCTCTTTGCAAGGATCAACCGGAGAGGGCAGACGATCCTCATGGTGACCCACTCCGTGAAGGCGGCAAGCCGGGCGGGAAGGGTCCTGTTCATCAAAGACGGCGAGGTGTTCCATCAGGTCTACAGAGGGAACATGTCCGATGAACAGCTCTATCAGAAAGTGTCAGATACTCTGACCATGCTCGCGACAGGCGGTGACAGAAGATGAGGGGCGGTTTTTATATCAGGCTTGCAGCCACGGGGATATCGAAGAACAAGAAACTTTACTATCCGTATATCCTGACCTGCATCTGTATGGTCATGATGTACTATATCATCTCCTTTTTGTGCAGGAGCGAAGAGTTCAAGAAAGTGCCGGGTGCGGCGACGCTGCAGAGTATCCTGGGATTTGGCGTGATGGTGATCGCGATCTTCTCCCTGATCTTTCTGTATTACACGAATTCCTTCCTGATCCGGAGACGGCAGAAGGAGTTCGGTCTTTACAATATCCTGGGAATGGGAAAGCGGAATCTGGTGAAGATCCTTCTGTGGGAAAATCTTCTGACCGCTCTGTCCTCTCTGGTGCTGGGACTCGCCTGCGGCGTGCTGCTGTCAAAAGCCGTGGAGATGGGTGCGACAAGGATCCTGGGCGGGATGGCGGATTTTGGATTTTCAGTGGATCTGAGTGTTTTCCTTGACACGATCGTTTTGTTCGTCGGGATCTTTTTTCTGGTCATGCTGAGGATGCTTGTCGCGATCCTGCGTTCCCGTCCGGTAGAGATGCTGAGGAGCGAGAGTGTGGGAGAGAAGCCGCCGAAGGCGAACTGGATCCTCGCGCTGCTGGGAACTGCACTGCTGATCTATGCATACTATGCCGCGGTGACGATCGACGACCCGGTGACAGCTGTGGCTGGGTTCTTCGGTGCGGTGGTCCTGGTGATCGCGGCAACCTATTTTCTGTTCATCGCCGGCTCGGTGACGCTGTGCAGGCTGCTGCAGAAAAAGAAATCTTATTATTATAAAACGAAGCATTTTGTTTCGCTGTCTTCTATGACCTATCGGATGAAGCGCAATGGAGCGGGACTCGCATCAATCTGCATCCTCTCTACTATGGTGCTTGTCACAGTGTCATCCACGTCCTGCCTTTTTCTTGGCTCGGAAGAAGGGATACGGCAGAGATATCCGAGGGATATCGTGGTGAATATTTACCCGGAGGAAGGCGAAGACGTGGAGCCGCTGTATGATGAGATCGACAGGATCGTTGAAGAACATGATGTACAGATGGAAAATGTGATGCAGTATACCATGCTCAGTGTGGCAGCGCTCCAGTCGGGAGATATGCTTTATTTTGATTCGGGAGAGGCTTACAGGACGGGAAAGGTGAATGTGATCCAGGATATCAGGCAGATGTATATCTTCCCGCTGTCGGATTATAACCGGCTGATGGGGGAAGAGAAGACCCTGAGCGACGGCGAAGCGCTCCTGTATACGACAAAGATGGAATACGAGTATGATACCATCTCTCTGGAGAACTGCGGTACATGGAAAGTGAAGGAAAAGGTACCTGATTTTATCTCTGTGGGAGGCGACGTGGCAAATGTTTCATCCGGTGTGTTCCTGTTTGTCAAAGACGAATCTGTGATACGGCAGATCGAGCAGGGAGAGGCGGAGATCTATGGAGACAATATGTCCAGTGTTGAAAAGTGCTATGCCTTTGATCTGGACTGCAGTGAGGAAGAGCAGATCCGGATCGCGGAAGAGGTCGGGGCGCTGACAGGCGCGCAGAGCGGTTATCCACTGGCGAGAGTGGAGTGCAGGGAGTCTGAACGGGCAGGATTTTACGGTCTGAACGGAGGTCTGTTTTTCCTGGGGCTCCTTTTGGGGATCGTCTTCCTTTTCGGTACTGTACTGATCATGTATTACAAACAGATCTCGGAGGGATATGAGGACCAGGCGCGGTTCGATATCCTGATGAAGGTAGGGATGACAGGGAGAGAGGTGAGACAGAGCATCAATTCCCAGGTGCTGACCGTGTTCTTCCTTCCTCTCATGGTATCCGGTGTCCATACGGCGTTCGCATTTCCGATGATCTCAAAGATGGTGGTGATAATGGGAGTGACAGACCAGAAGTTTCTGATCACTGTGACGGTGGGATGCTTCCTGATCTTTTCCCTGTTCTATGTCCTGATGTATCTGGTGACCTCACGGGAATATTTCAAAATAGTCAGTAAAAAGAGGTGAAAAGAGAACAATTATCTGTCCCTTCTTTCTGTGCCTGTGGTATAATGACTGCATAGGATAACTACTTAACATTTGCGGGGGCGCAGAGAGGAGTGGCAGATATGATGAAACATACGATCATTACCATTGGAAGACAGTTTGGCAGCGGCGGACACGAGGTTGGCAACCGGCTTGCAGAGCGGCTTGATATCCCGCTTTATGATCACAACCTGATCCATATGGCAGCGCAGGAACTCCGGATCAGCAATGAAGACGCGACCAGAGTGGATGAGACGGTCCTTGGGAGATTTTTATCGGCGTATGCGGCGGGGAGTGTAGAGTACCGGGCGTTCGTGACCAGCGATGAATCGGGAAGACCACTCACGGACCGGGTGTATGAACGGCAGTCGGCGATCATCCGGAAGCTTGCAGATCAGGGACCGGGGATCTTTGTCGGACGGTGCGCGGATTATGTCCTGGGGGATTACTCCAACTGCATCAATACATTTATCTATGCATACAAGGAAGACCGGATCCGCAGGATCATGAAGCTTTATAATCTGGAAGAAAAGAAAGCGATCGACAAGATCAAAAAGACAGACAGAGAACGCCGGATCTATTATGAGTCAAGGACGGGAAGAGAATGGGGCAGCATTGAGGCGAACAGCATGATGTTCAATGTGAGCCTGCTCGGGATCGACGGGGCGGTGGATGCCCTGGAGGCGATCTACAGAAAATGGGAAACACGGTAAAATGACAGGACCGGTCAGCGGTGCCGTCGGAGGAGACGGATGCTGACCGGTCCTCCGGTTTTTAAAGTATAGTCTCTGCAAAAAGGACGACAGCCGGTATCGTGACGATGGACAGGACGGTTGTCATGGCAAAAAGTTCGGAGGAATAAGTATAATTCTGATCGTAACGGATCGCCATCATGGTACCTGTGGTGGCAGCCGGACAGGCGGCCCCGATCAGGATGGCAGCGGCGACTTCAGAGGGCAGCGACATGAGTTTTAACACAGCGGTCATCAGCACAGGGATCAGGAGCAGTTTGATAAAAGCGATAAAATATATCCTGGCATTGAGGAGCATTTTTTTCAAATCTGACTGGGCGACGGAAAAGCCCGCTACCATCATGGCGAGAGGCGTGTTCATATCCGCTACGTAGTTCATGGTGTCGAGCGCCACAGACGGGATATGGACCCGGAGGAAAAACAGTGCGACTGCCGCTGCCGTAGAGAGGAACATGGGGGAGAGGATGCCTTCTTTCATACTTTTGAGAGAGCATTTCTTCTCCATGAGGATGATCCCGTGGGTCCAGGTAAAAAGGTTGAACACGACCATATATGCCGTGATAAAGAATACGCCGCTGCTCCCAAGGACACTGTTCACCAGCGGGATCCCGATAAAACCGCAGTTGGAGTACATGCTGTTGAACCGCTCGATACTGCAGCCCGGTCCGGAAGAAGAACGGATCAGGAATGTGGAGATGAGGATCCCCAGTATGTGGGCAGCAAGAGCTGCCGCGAATGCCAGCAGCAGCCCTCTTACCATGTTGGGGTTATATTTCGTGTCCTGGTAGACCGTGATGATGAGCAGCGGGTTGACGACCATGAGCAGCAGATTGGATATGGAACGGTTTCCGTTCTGATCCACAAGTTTTATTTTGTAACAGATAAATGCGAGCAGCATAATGAAGAACATCTTCAAAAGCTGCTCGAAGATCAGTATAAACATGGGAAACGAAACCTTTCTACTCCATAAATGAGGCTACAAGCCCGTTGACAACTTTGCCGTCTGCTTTTCCTTTTACTTTGGGCATCAGTTCCTTCATGATGCGCCCCTTGTCCTTCGGGAGAGGCTTCTTACTTCATCAATCTTACTCATTTATGATTACCTCCTTGATCATTGTGAAACGACAGGTATTTTCCTGAGCGTTATGCATCGGTTTTTATGGTGTATATCAGTATGCACCGCTTTTCAGCGGTGTATGCCTGCCTGCAGTTCTTCCGCCCAGGTCTGCAGGCTGTAGGTGTGCCCGTTGAACAGCTTCAGGATGACTCCTGTAGGGTTGTCCTCATTTGCAAAGGCATTTGCCTCGTCCGTATCCACATGCATGGCGAGGGAATAGGAAGGACTGACCCGGACTACAACATCGGAAAAGATGAGGGAGCGTTCGTAGCTGGTGGTGATGACAAAGACGATGTCATTGTCCTTGACATGCGCCCGCAGCGCATCGACAGGGGTCATATGGATATGGCGTTTTGCGACGATGACGCCTTTTGACAATTCGATCTTTCCCTTTGGACCGATCAATGTACAGCCTGGAGTACCCTCCAGGTCGCCTGACTGGCGGATGACACTTTTGATCCCGAGGCGCCTCGCGTCTGTCACGGAGATCTCAACCTGCGTTTCGCTCCTGCACGGACCGAGGATGACTACCTTTTCAAACCTGCCTTTGGGACCGGCTACGGTCAGCCGTTCTTTACAGGCGTACTGTCCCGGCTGGCTCAGTTCTTTTGCAAAAGTCGGTCTTGCGCCGGGACCGAACAAAATCTCGAAATCTTCCTGTGTGATATGGATATGCCTTGCGGAAGTCTCGATCGGTATCGTTAAACTCATGGATGTTCCCACTCCTTTATCTGAACTTATGCCCACGTTAAGATTTTAGCAGAATAAAGTGATGTTTTCAATAGGAAGGAGAAAGGTTAAAAACGGGTAAAGATCGTGTTAATAAAATATAAAGAAAATGTAAAATTTCATTGACACAGCTGACGGGTCCATGCTAGTTTAATAATGGTGCGTTAAAACGCATGGACAATTTAATAAGGAAAATAATAACAGTTATCACTAAAGGAGAAACAAAGGAGAAAGAGAAATGGGTATAACAGACGTCCTCTCTTTGCTCGGCGGGCTCGCGCTGTTCCTCTATGGAATGCAGACGATGAGCAACGGGCTCGAGGCAGCCGCCGGGAACAAAATGAAATCGATCCTTGAGAAACTTACTTCAAACCGTATCAAAGGTGTTCTTGTCGGTGCGGTGATCACAGCCGTGATCCAGTCCTCTTCCGCAACTACGGTCATGGTCGTCGGCTTTGTGAATTCCGGCCTCATGACGCTGAAACAGGCAGTCTGGATCATCATGGGAGCCAACATCGGTACCACGATCACGGGACAGCTGATCGCGCTCGATATCGGAGCGATCGCTCCGCTCTTTGCGATCGGCGGCGTTGCGGTGATGATGTTCGTGAAAAATGAGAAGGTGCATCATGTCAGCAGTATCTTTGCAGGGCTTGGTATTCTTTTCATAGGTATGGACATGATGGGCGCGGCGATGGAGCCGCTTCAGGAGTCGGAAGCGTTCATCAGTATGATGACCAAGTTCAGCAATCCGCTGATCGGTATCCTTGTGGGTGCGGTATTTACGGCGATCATCCAGTCCTCCTCTGCGTCGGTAGGTATCCTCCAGGCGCTGGCGGCGACAGGGATGGTGCCTCTGTCAAGTGCAGTGTACGTGCTGTTCGGACAGAATATCGGTACCTGTATCACAGCGGTCCTTGCATCCATCGGAATGAAGGTAAATGCAAAGCGTACGACAGTTATCCATCTGATGTTCAATATCATAGGTACGATCATCTTTACCATTATATGTATGGTCACGCCGTATGTGGAGCTGATCGAGTCACTCACGCCGGGAAATCCGGTGGCACAGATCGCGAATGCGCATACGATCTTTAATATCGCGACGACCCTCCTGCTCCTGCCGTTTGGAGCGCAGATGGCAGAGATCGCTGAAAAGATCCTGCCGGACAGCAAAAAGGCGGACGACGAAGACCTCAGGCTCAAATATATCCGCCCGTTCGAGTCTTCCTATGCGATCGGAAACAGTGCGGTTGCGGTTTCCCAGGTGAAGGATGAAGTTGGCAGGATGAGCCAGATGGTTGCGAAGAATATCTCGGATGCATTTGATACGCTGATCAGTTATGATGAAAAGGCAAAGGCAAAGATCATCGAGAGAGAAGAGTACATTGATTACCTCAATAAAGGCATCTCTGAATATATTGTGTCGCTGATGGCAAACGAGAGGTCTATGGATGACTCCAGAAAGATCAATGGATATTATGCGATCGTCAGCAATCTGGAGAGGATCGGGGATCATGCTGTGAACATTGTCGAGTATGCTGATGACATGAAAAAATGGGATCTCAAGTTTTCTGACAATGTGCTGGATGAACTGGCTGAGATGAAGAAACAGTGCCTTGACTCACTTGACAATGTAAAAGAAGTGGATGCCGGAAATGCAGAGGCGGTGCTCAAAAACGCAGTCGTGCTGGAACAGAAGACGGATGATATGCGCGATAAGTATTTTAAAAAGCAGATGCAGCGGCTGAAAAAAGGAAAATGCAAGCCGCAGAGTGGTATCGTGTTCTCAGAGATCCTGACGGATTTTGAGAGAATGGGAGACCATGTGCTGAACATTGCCCAGGAATACCAGGGCATGGAATAAGCGCAGACTTCGCAAAATAAGAGAAACGAATATTTTCCTCCGTTTTACAGATACTACATTTAATGACAGAAAAAGTAAGGATGTAGAATCTTGTAAGACGGAGGAATTTTTATATGAAAGCAACAGGGATAGTGAGACGGATCGATGACCTGGGGCGGGTCGTCATCCCGAAAGAGATCAGAAGGACGCTCCGGATCCGGGAGGGCGATCCTCTGGAGATCTTCACGGACCGGGAGGGGGAGATCATCCTGAAAAAGTATTCTCCGATCGGGGAACTGGGAACTCTTGCAAAGCTGTATGCAGAAAGTCTTTCCCAGACACTTGGATGCACTGTGTGCATCACGGATATGGACCAGGTGGTCTCAGCGTCGGGGACCGGGAAAAAAGAACTTCAGGATCAGTTTATCAGCAGAGATGCTGAGAGATTGATCCAGGAGCGGGGACAGCTTCTGGCGAAGGCGGGGGATCCGGGGTATATCAGGATCACAGCGGATATGGGAGCGTATCTGGATGAGACTGTCTGCCCGATCATCTGCGAGGGGGATGTTATCGGTTCCGTGGTACTTCTGAACCGGGATGAGAAGAAAAAGTTTGGCGAACTGGAACAGAAAGTAGCTCAGAGTGCTGCAGAGTTTCTTGGAAGACAGATGTCGTCGTAGCCTGAATGGAAAATGTAAAAAATCTGCAATGATACGGGCTGCGTTTTTTTCTCTATTTTGTCATAATCTTACGGTCCTGTTCATAGAATCTATTCAGGAGGACAGGATTTTTGGAAAAATCCTTTTGAATCTGAGAGAGAATATTTTTGGACAGGGCAGAGCGGCCGGGAGACAGCTGCTCTGCCGGATGTGAAAGATCAGGAGGGACATGAGATGGAGAAAAAGGCGGGTGCTAAGACCGGAAATGCAGGGAAGAGCGGGGAAGCAGGGAACCGGGGGATGGATCTTTTGAAGGCGCTTCTGTGCGCATACGTGATCACGGGGATCCTGCTGCTGGTGCTGAGCCTTCTGCTCTATAAAATGGGGCTGAGTGAGGAGAATGTAAATGCAGGCATCATATTGATCTATGTGATCTCTACGTTTGCCGGAGGGTTCGTGATCGGAAAGCTGACCGGATCGAGGAAGTTTCTGTGGGGACTCATTGCGGGGGTACTGTACTTCGCGCTTCTTGTCCTGATCTCGTTCGGGATCTATCATTCGATCCAGTCCGGAGCGGGAGATATCCTGACAACGTTCCTGCTGTGTGCCGGCGGAGGGATGCTTGGAGGGATGGTTTCGTAAAAAAGTCTTTAAAATCCTGTTTCCATGTGATATAATACTACGAGCAGATTGTGCGGTCAGCACAGAAGAACAGGAGGTTAGGACATGAAACACATCAAGACATTGAATACACAGACACTGAACAATACAGTGAAAAGAGGCGGATGCGGCGAGTGCCAGACATCATGCCAGTCTGCATGCAAGACATCCTGCACTGTAGGAAACCAGACATGTGAGCAGAAGAAATAAGAGATTTCTTCTCCGATGAAAAGAGAACAAAGATGAGGGCAGCGGTCGAAAGCCGCTGCCTTACGCTTGTCCGCGGAAACATTTTGTGGAAGCAGGACGGGACAGCAGGCCGGAAGACCTGACGTAAAGATGAAAGAGAGGTATCTCTGGTGATACATCAGTACCAGAACAACGGATATAATATCGTCCTCGATGTGAACAGCGGCGCTGTCCATGTTGTGGACCAGGAAGCATACGACGTGATCGGCGTTCTTGCGGAGCAGAATGAGGAACATACGCCGGAGACGCTGAAACAGCCGGAGACGGCAGCATATTTAAAGGAGAACCTGGGAGGGAAATACCCTCAGGAGGACCTGGATGATATCCTTGAGGCAGTGACAGAACTGGCAGAACAGGGAAGGCTGTTCACAAAGGATGTCTATGAAGATTTTATCGACGTGGTCAAACAGAGAAAGACTGTGGTAAAGGCGCTCTGTCTCCACATCGCGCACGACTGCAACCTCGCCTGTAAATACTGTTTCGCGGAGGAGGGCGAGTATCACGGCAGAAGGGCTCTGATGTCCTTTGAGGTGGGGAAGAAAGCACTGGATTTCCTGATCGCAAATTCAGGGAACCGTAAGAATCTGGAGGTGGATTTCTTCGGCGGAGAGCCGCTCATGAACTGGCAGGTCGTAAAAGACCTTGTGGCTTACGGGCGTGAGCAGGAGAAACTACACGATAAACACTTCCGTTTCACATTGACTACTAACGGCGTCCTCTTAAACGACGAAGTCCAGGAGTTCGTGAACCGGGAGATGGATAACGTGGTCCTGAGCCTGGACGGCAGGAAAGAGGTCAATGACAGGATGCGCCCATTCCGCAACGGAAAGGGAAGCTATGACCTGATCGTTCCAAAGTTCCAAAAGCTTGCCGAGAGCAGGAACCAGCAGAAATATTACATACGCGGTACATTTACAAGAGAGAACCTGGATTTCTCCGAGGATGTGAAGCATTTTGCAGATCTGGGATTCGAGCAGATATCCATCGAGCCGGTAGTGGGCGATGATACAGACCCGTATGCGATCCGGAAGGAAGACCTGCCGGTGATCTTTGAAGAGTATGACAAACTTGCAAAATATATGGTAGAGCGGGAGAAGAGCGGGAGAGGATTTACATTCTTCCATTTTATGATCGATCTGGAAGGCGGACCGTGCGTGTCAAAGCGTCTGTCAGGATGCGGGTCGGGAACCGAATATCTTGCTGTGACGCCATGGGGAGACCTGTATCCGTGCCATCAGTTTGTGGGGCAGGAAGAATTCCTCATGGGGAATGTGGATGAGGGGATCACGAAACCGGAGATCGCGGAAGAGTTCAGAGGATGCAGCGTGTACTCAAAAGAGAACTGCAGGACATGCTTTGCAAGATTTTACTGCAGCGGGGGATGCATGGCGAACTCTTATAAGTTCCATCACACCATCAACGATACCTATGAGGTGAGCTGTGAGATGGAGAGAAAGAGAGTGGAATGTGCGATCATGATAAAGGCTGCTTTGGCAGACCAGTAAGCAGAAAGGAATGGTTGACATGAAGAAGAGCAGAGGAATCTTAAGCCTGATCCTTGTTGTGGCGGTCATTGTCCTTCTCGGGCTGACCACTGTCTTCGGACTGAACTCAAAGGGAATGGGCTCTGCAAAGAACATTAATCTGGGGCTTGACCTTGAAGGCGGCGTGAGCATCACGTACCAGGCAAAAGAGGAAAACCCTTCCCAGGAGGATATGGACGATACGGTCTATAAACTACAGAGACGTGTGGAGGAGTACAGCACAGAAGCCCAGGCGTATCAGCAGGGCAGCAACCGGATCAGTATCGAGATCCCGGGAGTCCAGGATGCAAATCAGATCCTGGAAGAACTGGGACAGCCCGGAAACCTGTACTTTATCCGGGAAAATGACAGCGAAGGCAATGCAAACTACACCGTTAACGCAGAAGGGACCGGGTATGAACTGACAAAGACCATCGAGGAGATCCAGGAGGACGGCTCCGTTGTCCTGACCGGTACCGAGGTGGAGAGCGCATCTGCCGGAAGTTATTCAGACAGCACCACAGGCGCGGCACAGTACGCGGTAGAACTGAACCTCAATGACGAGGGGACAGAAGCTTTTGCTGCTGCTACTCAGGAAGCTTATGACAATAACGAGACCATCGCGATTTATTATGACGGGGATCTGATCAGTGTTCCCAGCGTGAACAATGTGATCGAGAACGGTCAGGCACAGATCACGGGAATGGAATCTTATGAAGCGGCAGAAAACCTGGCGTCAACGATCCGTATTGGCGGACTGAACCTGGAACTGGAAGAGATCAGCTCTGAAGTTGTGGGAGCTCAGCTTGGAGAAGAGGCGGTCAGCACCAGCCTCCTCGCCGGAGTTCTCGGACTGGCGGTTGTCTGCCTGTTCATGATCTTTGTATACCTTCTTCCGGGATTTGCAGCCGGTCTTGCTCTGATCATCTATACCGAACTGATCCTTGTGCTGCTCAATGCTTTTGACATCACGCTGACCCTTCCGGGAATTGCAGGTATCATCCTTGGAATTGGCATGGCAGTGGACGCAAACGTGATCATCTTTGCCCGCGTAAAAGAGGAACTCTCTGACGGGATATCTGTGCACGGCGCCCTGAAGGCAGGGTTCCACAAGGCAATGTCCGCCATCATCGACGGCAATGTTACCACACTGATCGCCGCTGCGGTGCTGTGGCTGAGAGGAAGCGGAACAGTCCGCGGATTTGCGCAGACGCTTGCTCTGGGTATCGTGGTGTCCATGTTTACTGCGCTTGTCGTTACAAGGCTGATCGTGTTTGCGTTCTATGCAGTGGGGATCCGGAACAGGAAAGTATATGGAAAAACACTCAAACAGCGCAGGGCATTTGATTTTGTCGGAAAGAGGAATATCTTCTTTGCGATCTCCGTCGTTCTGTGCCTGAGCGGTTTTGTGTTCATGGGTATCAACCATGCAAGAGGCATTGGGACCATGAACTACGGACTTGACTTTGTGGGTGGAACATCAACTAACGTGACGTTCAATGAAGAATATACATTGGAAGAGATAGACAGCGGGATGATCCCGGATCTGGAAGAGATCACCGGGGACCCGAACATCCAGGTGCAGACTGTCCAGGATTCCACTCAGGTCATCTTCAAGACCCAGACACTGGATCTTCAGGAGCGTGAGGAGTTCGCACAGTACATGGAAGAAAACTACGGAGTGGCAGCTGAGAGCATCACGACCGAGAATATCAGTTCCACGGTCAGTTCCGAGATGCGTGTGGATGCGGTCATCGCGGTGATCATCGCCACGGTTTGTATGCTGCTCTACATCTGGTTCCGGTTTAAGGACATCCGGTTCGCGACAAGTGCAGTCCTTGCTCTTGTGCATGATGTGCTGGTGGTGCTTGCGTTCTATGTTATCGCAAGGGTTTCTGTGGGAAATACATTTATCGCATGTATGCTTACCATTGTCGGATACTCCATCAATGCGACTATTGTTATCTTTGACCGTATCCGTGAGGAACTGAAAGTAAGGACACGGGGCGAGAGCCTGAAAGAGCTGGTGAACCGCTGTATCATGCAGACTCTGACCAGAAGTATCTATACGAACCTGACTACGTTCATCATGGTCGTCTTCCTCTATGTCCTGGGAGTGAGCTCCATCAAAGAGTTCGCAGCTCCTCTGATGGTAGGTATCGCCTGCGGCGCTTATACTTCCGTCTGCATCACCGGCTCACTCTGGTATGTGATGAAGACGAGGCTGGGCGCTGAAGCGAAAGAGATCGCGGCAGAGGAAGCGGCAGCTCTGGCAAGGCTGGAGAGCGCATCATCAGATGCTGCTGGTCTTGAAGGAAAGGCGGCTCCGGAACTGGAAAGGACAGATAGAAATCCTGCAGGGAAGCTTGCCGGTGCGAAAGCGAATTCAAAGCCGAAGAAAAAGAAGAAAAAGAGAAGACAGTAGATCAAAGGCGTGAGAGACAGCACGCCTGCAGGAAACTGCTGCAGATAGTGACAGACAGAAAGCCCGCTCCGGGGATATCAGCCGGGGCGGGCTTTTCTGTGCGGTCCTTTTATGGTAGAATGTTTGGGGAAAATAACGGCGGAAGGAGCATACACATATGGAAAAGTGGTTTATCACTATGAAAAAAGCGGATTTTAACAGGATCTCGGAGAAATACCATATCTCTCCGATCATTGCGCGTCTGATCCGGAACAGAGACATAGTGAAGGACGAGGAGATCGATCTTTACCTTAACGGGACCATCGCAGATCTGTATGACGGGATGCTCATGAAAGATATGGACAGGGCTGTGGAGATCCTGGCAGAGAAGATCCGGGAGGAGAAGCTGATCCGCATCATCGGTGATTATGATATAGACGGCGTGAATGCCACATATATTTTACAGGAAGGGCTTTCTGCGCTGGGAGCGGAAGCGGATACGGATATCCCGGACCGGATCAAAGACGGATACGGCCTGAACCGGATGCTCGTTGACCGTGCGATACAGGACGGTATCGATACGATCATCACCTGTGACAATGGGATCGCGGCTTCCGAGGAGATCGCATATGGGAAAGAAAACGGGCTGACTATCATCGTGACGGACCACCACGAGGTGCCGTTTATCGAGGCGGGCGGAGAAAGAGAATATCTCCTGCCGATGGCGGATGCAGTGGTGGATCCTCACCGGGCGGACTGCGAATATCCCTTCAAAGGGCTCTGTGGGGCTGCGGTAGCCTATAAGCTGGTAGAAGCACTCTTTAACGTGATGCAGAGAGATCCGGAAGATGTGGATCATCTCATGGAAAACGTCGCTATCGCCACGGTGGGCGATGTGATGGACCTGACCGGGGAGAACCGGATCTTTGTAAAGCAGGGGCTGGAGATGCTCAAGCGTACGAAGAATCAGGGACTGAAGGCGCTGATCGAGTGCACCGGGATCGATGTGGAACGGCTTTCTGCCTACCATATCGGTTTTGTGCTGGGACCCTGCATCAATGCCAGCGGGAGGCTGGATACAGCGAAGCGAGCCCTGGAACTTTTGAACGCGAAGACACGCAGGGAGGCTGTGGTGCTGGCAGAGGACCTGAAAGCACTCAATGACAGCCGCAAGGAGATGACGGAGAAGGGTGTTGAGGAGGCAGTGCAGATGATCGAGAGCACTCCTCTGAAACATGACAAAGTGCTGGTAGTGTATCTCCCGGACTGCCATGAGAGCATTGCCGGGATCATCGCGGGCAGGATCCGTGAACGGTATTACAGGCCGGTGTTTGTCCTGACCCGTGCGGAGGAGGGAGTTAAAGGGTCCGGAAGGTCCATTGAGACTTATGATATGTTTGCCGAGATGTGCAGGTGCCGCGCTCTGTTCACAAAGTTCGGCGGACATAAGATGGCGGCGGGGCTGTCTCTGGAGGAAGGGAACGTGGAGCGGTTCCGGGAGACTATCAATGAACTCGCAGATCTGACTGAAGAGGACCTTCAGATGAAAGTGTCCATCGACATGAGGCTTCCCTTTCCCTATATCACGGAAGAACTGATCCATGAGCTGGACCTTCTGGAACCTTTTGGAAAAGGGAATACAAAACCTCTGTTTGCGGAGCGGAACCTGAGGGTGATCAGCCCCCGCATCTTCGGCAGGAACCGAAATGTGCTCAAATGCCGTTTGGAGGATGCGGACGGGAACCAGATGGAGGCGGTCTATTTCGGGGATGTGGCAGAATGCCTGAGGGTGATGGAACAGAAAAAAGTGATGTCCTTTACCTATTACCCTTCTGTCAATGAGTATATGGGACGCAGGACACTGCAGCTTACGATCGTGAATTATAGCTGAGGTTGTGAACAAAAAGTTTGAAAATCTCGAAAATAGTGATATACTAGGTAATATTATGAAGGTTTAAATTGCGGGAATCCGCGGATCCCCGCGATAAGGAAGACAAAAGATGAGAGGAAAGGGGTAGGAGATCATGGCAGGAACTCTGGAGTATGAACAGCTTAATAAAAATCTGGAGATGGTAGACGGTCATGCTGTAAAGGCTCCGGAGGACTATCAGGATCCGGAAGAACTCTACCAGGCTCTGGTTGCCCGGGTCAGGAAATACCATCCTTCTGCGGATATCTCTCTGATCGAGAAAGCGTACCGGATCGGGAAAGAAGCGCATAAGGACCAGGTACGCAAATCGGGCGAACCCTATATCATACATCCTCTGTGGGTCGGCATCATCCTTGCGGACCTGGAGATGGACAAGGAGACCATCGTCGCGGGCATGCTGCACGATGCGGTGGAAGATACGGAGATGACGCTTGAGGATATCACGCGGGAGTTCGGCGAGGAGGTGGCGCTCCTGGTGGACGGCGTGACAAAGCTGGGACAGCTCAATTACTCCCAGGACAAACTGGAAGTCCAGGCGGAAAATCTGCGCAAGATGTTCCTTGCTATGGCGAAGGATATCCGCGTCATCATCATCAAACTGGCGGACCGTCTCCACAATATGCGGACACTGGAGTTCATGACTCCGGCAAAGCAGAAGGAGAAGGCGAGAGAGACGATGGATATCTATGCGCCCATCGCCCAGAGGCTCGGTATCTCCAAGATCAAGACCGAGCTGGACGATCTCTCTTTGAAATACGATAAACCGGAAGTCTACTATCAGCTTGTCAAGGACCTGAACGCCCGCAAGACCGAGCGGGAGGAATTTGTCCAGCAGATCGTGGCGGAAGTATCAAAGCATATGAAGAATGCTCACATCAATGCAAAGGTTTACGGAAGGGTGAAGCATTTCTTCAGTATCTACAAGAAGATGGTGAACCAGAACAAGACGCTGGACCAGGTGTATGACCTGTTTGCGGTGCGCATCATCGTGGACTCGGTGAAGGACTGCTATGCTGCGCTCGGCGTGATCCACGAGATGTATACCCCGATCCCGGGGCGGTTCAAAGATTATATCGCCATGCCGAAACCGAACATGTACCAGTCTCTCCACACCACGCTGATGGGACCCTCCGGACAGCCTTTTGAGATCCAGATCCGGACCGAAGAGATGCACAAGACGGCGGAATATGGTATCGCGGCGCACTGGAAATATAAAGAGAGCGGGGACTCTACAAAGACTGTGAAGACCCGCGAGGAAGAGAAGTTAAGCTGGCTCAGACAGATCCTGGAGTGGCAGAGGGATATGTCTGACAACCGGGAATTCTTAAATCTCCTGAAAGGAGACCTGGACCTGTTCCAGGAAGATGTGTACTGCTTCACGCCCAACGGGGATGTGAAGAACCTTCCCAACGGATCCACTCCGGTGGACTTTGCCTATTCGATCCACAGTGCGGTGGGCAACAAGATGGTGGGCGCCAGGGTCAACGGGAAGCTGGTCAATATCGACTATAAGATCCAGAACGGAGACAGGATCGAGATCCTGACCTCCCAGAACTCCAAGGGACCCAGCAGGGACTGGCTGAACATCGTGAAGAGCACCCAGGCGAAGAACAAGATCAACCAGTGGTTCAAGAGAGAGTTCAAGGAAGAGAATATCGTGCGCGGCAAGGAACTGATCATGTCCTACTGTAAGACAAGGTCGGTCAACTTGCAGGATATCCTGAAACCAAAGTATCAGCAGACGGTACAGAAGAAATACGGATTCCGCGACTGGGATGCAGTCCTGGCGGCGATCGGGCACGGCGGGCTCAAAGAGGGGCAGGTCGTGAACCGGCTTCTGGAAGAGTATGAGAAGGAGCACAAAAAGGAGATCACGGATGAGACGATCCTGGAGAAGATCTCGGAGGCGAACAGCCAGAAGGTGCATATCGCCAAGTCGAAGAGCGGCATCGTGGTCAAGGGGATCGATGATATGGCTGTCCGGTTCTCAAAATGCTGTAATCCGGTGCCGGGGGATGAGATCGTCGGATTCGTGACCCGGGGACGGGGGATGTCGATCCACAGGACGGACTGCATCAATATGCTCCATCTCTCCGACGAAGAGAGGGCGCGCCTGATCGATGCGGAATGGGAGGATACGGCGGATACGGAAGAAGGAGGACAGTATCTGGCGGAGCTTAAGATGTACGCTCATGACCGCCAGGGGCTGCTCATGGATATTTCCAAGATCTTTACCGAGGCAAAGATCGATGTGAAAAATATGAATGTCCGGACCAGCAAGAAGGGAACGGCAACGCTTGACATGGGGTTCATCGTGCACGGAAGAGATGAACTCAACGCTGTGATCGAGAAACTCCGGCAGATCGAGAGCGTGATCGATATTGAGAGGACGACAGGCTGAGGAAGGAAATGCTATGAAGATAGACAGATTTGTGATCGGTCCGGTGGGGACCAACTGCTACATCGTGAGAAATGAAGCATTGAAGGAGTGTTTTGTGATAGATCCGGCGGTGTGCCCGCCGGAACTGGTCAGCCATATCAAAAAGGAAGGGCTGTCTGTGAAGGCGGTCCTGCTGACACACGGACATTTTGACCATATCATGGGACTGGATGACTTCCTGAAAGAGTTCCCTGTTCCGGTCTATGCATGTGAGGCGGAAAAGGAACTTTTAGAGAGCGCGGAACTGAACTCATCGCGGGGGATGTTTGGCAGTCCCTATACATTTTCCAGAGCAGAGTATGTGAGCGACAGACAGGTCCTGCATATCGCAGGCTTTGAGATCCGGGTGATCCATACGCCGGGGCATACCGCAGGAGGCTGCTGTTATCATATCCCGGAGGAAAATGTACTTTTCAGCGGGGACACCCTGTTCCGGGCGTCGGTCGGCAGGACAGATCTTCCCACAGGGAGTATGGGAGAACTGGTACGTTCTGTCCGGGAGAAGCTGATGGTGCTGCCGGAGGAGACGAAGGTCTATCCGGGGCATATGGAAGAGACGACGATCGGATATGAGAAGAGGTACAATCCGTTCCTGTGACGGAAGGCACGGGGCGCAGATATGCGGTGAAAAAATGAAATGTCTGTTTTGCGGCGCGGGCGCGCGGCAGAAGATCAAAAAGGAGATATGGGCTGTGTGGAGCAGCCCGTTTTCGATGTTCGGAGGAAATGATGATCAGGATCGAGAGCAAAAGAAATAAATTTACTTACAATATATACCATATCGTGAAAGCCTTTTATCCGGGGGAAGAGGTGGAACAGAACGTGGATGGGGAGCAGGAACCTCTGGTGGCGCTGTATATGCCGGATGGTTCCTCTTTTTTCGTCCGTTCGGAGGAGATCGGCATCCCGCCCTGCGAGAAGCCGGATGAAGAGCAGCTCCAGAAGGAAAAGTGGGAGGTGACCCGACGGGTATACCGCTACCTTGCCGAGGTGAACAAAGGAGGTCTCGCGTGGGGGATCCTCACGGGAGTGCGCCCCACCAAGCTGATCATGCAGAAGCTTGAAGCGGGAGAAAGCCGGGAGGAGATATTAAGGTCTTTCCAGGAGGATGATCTCGTCAGTCCGGAGAAGGCGCAGCTGTCCTATGAGATCGCATGCCGGGAACATGAACTTCTGTCCCGGCTGGACTGTGCGGAGGGGTTCAGCCTGTATGTGGGCATCCCGTTCTGTCCCAGCGTGTGTTCCTACTGCTCCTTCAGTTCGTCTCCCATCGATGTGTGGAGGGACCGGGTGGACGGATATTTGGACGCACTGGTCAAAGAACTGCGCGCGCTGGGGAAGATGGCTGAGGGGAGAAAACCGGATACAGTGTACATCGGCGGCGGTACGCCGACCACCCTGGAACCGGAGCAGCTGGACCGGCTGCTTGGGACCATAACGGAATGCTTTGATATCAGCCAGGCTCTGGAGTTTACCATCGAGGCGGGACGCCCGGACAGCATCACGGAGGAGAAACTCTGCGTGATCCGGAAATATCCTGTGACCAGGATCTCGGTCAATCCCCAGACCATGCAGCAGAGGACGCTGGACCTGGTAGGGCGGCACCATACGGTGGAGGATGTGGAGAAAGCCTTCCATATGGCGCGGAGACTGGGATTTGACAACATCAACATGGATCTGATCGCCGGGCTCCCGGGGGAGACTGCAGAGGATATGAGGGATACGCTGGCAAAGGTGGAGGCCCTGCATCCGGACAGTCTGACTGTCCATGCCCTTGCCATTAAGAGAGCGGCGAAGTTTGGACAGGAGGGCAGGACGGCGCAGCTTCATTCCGAGATCTCACAGATGGTGGAAGATGCTTCGCAGAGTGCGAGAAGGATGGGGATGGTGCCTTATTATCTTTACAGGCAGAAGAATATCGCCGGAAATTTCGAGAATGTGGGCTATGCAGAGGTTGACAAAGCCGGAATTTACAATATACTAATTATGGAAGAAAAGCAGACCATCCTTGCCGCGGGCGCGGGAGCGTCCAC
>HHCFC02800__coassemble_1433_pt1 | contig 21447 bp, 21 predicted proteins | sample HHCFC02800__metabat2_high_PE_058 | metagenome-assembled genome bin HHCFC02800 | reverse complement strand
CTTACATCAAATATCAGGACAAAGACCCTTCAGAGATCTATCGTATTTTTCCCTAATCTGGTAAGTACTGTTGCGGTCGGCGTGGTGTTCACAGCGCTTATGCATCCGTCGAAAGGTTTGATCAACAAGGCTCTTGCAGTAATCGGGATCACCGGACCGGACTGGCTGGGAAATCCGGATCTTGCTCTGTTCTCTGTTATTGCAGTGGATGTGTGGAAAGGGCTTAGTATTGCGACGGTCATCTTTATCGCCGGAATGATGTCCATTGACAAGACATATTATGAGGCGGCGATGATGGATGGGGCAAACTTCTGGCAGAAAGTGAGATTTGTCACAGTGCCGCTGGCAAGATCCTCTATCAACTCAGTCATTATCCTCTCTTTTATCGGAGGTCTGAGGAGTTTTGACCTGATCTGGGCGATGACAGGGGGAGGTCCGGGATTTGCGACTGACGTTATGGCTTCGATCGTTTACAAACAGTATGCGGCAGGATATTATGGATTGTCCACAGCCGGGAACGTGATCATGTTCGTGCTCATTGCAGTTCTTGCATTCCCGCTGCAGAAATATCTGCTCAGTAAGGAGGTGGAGTAAATGCAGAAAAAAAGAACAGTCAGGACGCTGATCGGAGATATCGTCGGGCTTCTGGTGTGCTTTGTGGTATTCGTTATCCCGTTTCTGTTTATGCTCATCAATTCCCTGAAGGAAAGGCGTGAGGCAAACCGCCTGAGCCTTTCACTTCCGGAAGCGTTTGAGTGGAGCAACTTCGTGGAAGTGTTCCAGACGAATGATTATCAGATCCTCACCGCATTTAAGAACAGTATCATCCTTACAGTCGGGTCTGTTGTGATCCTCGTGTTCTTCTGCTCCATGGCAGGGTATGTGATACAGAGGAGAAAGGATCGTCCGGTGACGATCGCGAATACGATCATCATGACCGGACTGATGATCCCGGCGGCAGTCCTTCCTACGATCTGGGTGATGCAGACACTCCATATTTATAAGACTATGCCGGGGATGATCCTGGTGGAAGTGGCACTCCACACGCCGTTTACGATCATGCTGTACCGTGGATTTATGAGTACGATCCCGATCGAACTGGAAGAAGCGGCGTATATTGACGGATGTGGTCCGTTTCAGGTGTTCCGTATGGTCATTTTCCCGCTTTTAAAGCCGGTGACTTCTACAGTTATCATTCTTGATGCGGTTACGATCTTTAATGACTTTACAAACCCGTTGTACTTTTTCCCGGGAAATGATAATGTAACTGTGCAGGTAACACTGTATAACTTCATGGGACAGTTCTCCAGCGCGTACAACTTGCTGTTTGCAGATGTCCTGATCATTACGGTCCCAATGCTTATCATTTTCCTGATCTTTAATAACAAGATCGTTGACGGAATGGTGGCAGGATCTGTAAAAGGTTAGGGAAAGACAGCCGGAACATGTCGATGCGGGAAACAGCCCATAGCGCAGGAGGAAAAAGACATGAAATTCCGGACCAGGATAACACTTGTATATGCAGCTCTGGCTCTGGCGGTATCGCTGGGGCTGGGCGTGTTTTATAACCTTTATATAGTACAGCAGTATGAGACGGCAGCGTATAACCGCTTTGGAATCCTGTCAGAACAGATCCTGAACAATCTGGACGGGGAACTGCAGAAGATGACGCAGGTGACTCTTTCTATTTTGTCGGATCAGGAAGTTGTGCAGACGATCCGTGAATTGTCAGTGGAGATGGCGGACCCGGAAACAAACGCGATGGACATCAACAGAGGAAAGAGCCTTGTGCGAGAATCGATCTATACGGCATACAATCTGGACAATTTTTACCGTGTCGTCGTATTCAACCGCTACGGATACATTGCGGCGAGTGCAACGATGCAGGAACGGTTCGTGGACACAGAGAAAGATGTGGGAGAGATTGAATGGCTGGATGACGTGAAGGGGACAAAAGGAGACGGCATCCTGATCGGTCTTCACCCAGATGACTGGGCTGAGGCGGGGACAACGCAGCAGGTATTTTCTCTTGTAAGAGAGATACAGGGAGATAATCTCGGGTTTATCGAGGTGCAGCAGTCGTCGGAGTATCTGACAGATATCTTTGCTGTTCCGGATGAAACCCTGAAGGTGATCGCAGTGAAAGATGGCGGGGAGGTCCTCTATGCTTCAGAGGGAACGGATCCTGAGGAATACCGCAGCCTTTTCGAGGAACCTGTCCAGATGACAGAAGAGAAAAACACTGTTACGGGAGAGGATGAGCTGGTCTCTATAGGAGAATCGGAAAACTCCGGAGTCAGGCTGCTGCTCGTTCAGGAGCGGAAAGATGCTATGGCGGATATGCCTGATCCCTGGCTTACGGCAGCAGGAGCAGCGGTGCTTGTGTTTCTCCCGTCCCTTGCCTTCGTTATCCTGATGGCGGAAAGGCTGACAAGACCTTTGCAGGCGCTGAGAAAACGGATGGAGAAGACCCAGATCTCCAATCTGACTGACGAGATCGTGATAGACAGCAGGGATGAGGATATCAGGGCGCTGACAACGGCGTATCAGAATCTGATGTTCCGTCTGGATCATTCTCTGAACCTGGAGAAAAAGCTGAACCTGCTCCAGCTCCAGGCACAGTTTGATACACTGCAGGCGCAGATCAATCCGCATTTCCTCTATAACGTGCTCAATGTGATATCCAGCCGTGGAATGAAGGATAATGATGAGGTCATATGCGAGATATGCGGAAGGCTGGCAGATATGCTCCGGTATTCGACAAATACGAAGACGAGATATGCTTCTATAGAGGAAGAAGTGACTTATACAGAGCAGTATCTGTACCTGATCAAGGTCCGCTATGCAGATAAGATCTCGCTGGATACAGAGATGGATGGAGGGATCCGGGCGCAGATCGTACCGAAGACAGTGCTGCAGCAGATCGTGGAAAACAGTATTAACCACGGGTTTGAAAACAATACGGGCAGGATGGAGATCACTCTGAGAGGATTTCAGAAAGACGGATACTGGTTCCTGTCAGTGAAAGATAACGGTCAGGGGTTCCGTGAGGAGACGCTGAAGGACTTGAATGAAAAATTTGAGAAGACGAAGAAGAGCCTGTTTGAAGACCGGAGCAATATTGAACTGGAGATCGGCGGTATGGGGCTTGTCAACACCTATGCAAGGCTGCTTTTGATCTACAGCGATTCGCTGGTTTTCGAGCTGAAGAATACGGAAGACGGATCTGAGGTACTGTTCGGAGCAAAAATGTCTTAAAAGGAGGAGCTATGTATCGGGTGATCATTGCGGATGACGAGCCGATAGCCCTGGAGCATATCAGTTCGATCATTGAGATAAAATGTCCACAATATGAGGTGGCAGGAACCGCTGAGAATGGAAAAGAGGCACTGGAAAAGGTGGCTCAGTATCATCCGGATCTTCTGATCACGGATATAAAGATGCCGCTTATGAGCGGGATCGAGCTTGCCTCCGAGATCCATGAGAAATATCCGGATACTTACACTTTGATCGTGAGCGGGTATTCGGATTTTGAGTATGCAAGGAGTGCGCTGCAGTCAGGGGTATGCGATTATATCCTGAAACCGGTCATACCGTCGGCGATGGCAAAGTCTCTGGAGGAGATCGCGCGGAAGATCAGCCGGAACCAGTATGAAAAAAGGAGCAGGATCATACAGGAACTGTGCAGGGACAAAGAGTGTGATCCCGAGATGCTTTCCCAGTTTTTTGTGCATGAAAAATATTACTGTGCGATCATAAGAAGAAACGGGCTGCCGAGGCGCTTTGTGGCAGGACGTTCGATGGAGACGTTCTCGGAAGCCAGTGAATCGTATACCGTATATGGCAGGGATGAGATGGAACAGCTTTATATCATCCCGGAAATCCTGTTGAGCGGGAAAAAGATCTCTGCCTATATCATAGGGCTCTCCCAGAAAATGCACGTGGATACAGATTACATGACCATTGTGTATGACCGGGAGACCTGTGCCAGGGAAGAACTGCAGTCTCATATAAAACGTCTGTATCGCACCCTGGACGCTGTCAGTGTCGTGGGAATGGACCAGATGCTGGGGCTGGATGGCAACAGTGAGGAAGTGGAGATCGAATATGACTATAAGGCCATCAGGGAAGTGATGAACAATCTGGAGTACATGCTGAAAAACCAGAGGATCGGTCAGCTGAAAAAAGAGATCAAAAGGCTTTACCTTCAGTGGTCCTATGAGAAGAAGCCGCAGATGTGGATGGAATATGTCACCAGGCAGATCCTGTTCCTGCTGAGAAAATACGAGGAAAGTTCCCAGACTGCATCGGAGTGTGAATATATGCTGGAAGATGCATTTTTCTATGCGACGACAGCTGATGAACTGCTCAGCAGCCTGTTCGATATCCTGTTCCAGTATATCAGGACAACGCCTGCAAATGCCAAAGTGGACTCGCCAGAATTTGTTGATTCCATAGAAAAATATATAAAAAGCCATCTCGCGGAAAATCTTTCCCTGAAAAATATCAGCAGGGAATTCGGGATCTCACAGACCTATATGGGAAAACTGATCCGAAAATACCGGGATGATTCGTTCAGCCATTATCTGACCCGGGTACGTATGGAAAAGGCTACCGGTCTGATGAGGGATAAGCCGGAACTCTATATCAAAGACATCGCGGAGATGGTAGGATACAGCGATCAGCTTTATTTCAGCCGCATTTTCCGTTCCTACATGGGAATGTGTCCTTCGGATTACATGGAAAGTATCGGGGAGGTCTGATCCGAGCGGAACTGCTTTGGTGTACAACCGTATTTTTCAAAAGCATTGCGGCTCTTTCCAGTTTCAGTTCCAGGATGACTGCGATAAAAGTCTTTCCGGTATATTTTTTCAGCAGCCGGCTGAAATAGTTGGGATAAGGTTTGATTTTGACATAAAACAGAACGTTTTACTTCATTGAATAAGAACGGCAGGAGAGATAACATAGCAAAAAAAGCGAATGATAAAATGAAAGGAGATGTCCAAAAGTGATCATCAAACATTTAAAAACAAATCATCTGGAGAATCCGCTGGGGTATGACCTCCGGAAACCGGTCTTTTCCTATGTTGTAGAAGAGACGGAGTCGAAAAAACAGATAGCTGCGAGAGTGACCGTGGCGCTGGATCCGGAATTTACTGATGTCGTCTATGACAGCGGGGAGAGGGAGGATATTGTCAATACTGCTTTTGAACTGCCCATTGAGACAGAGCCCCAGACAAGGTATTTCTGGAAAGTACAGGTGTGGGGGGATGCAGGAGACACGGCGGTCAGCGACACGGCGTGGTTTGAGACTCCTCTCGAGACGAAAGCAGTGCAGATGCATCTGGAGGCAGACTGGATCAGCCCGGCTCTTCCGAAAGAGGTCCAGGTCACTCTCGTAAAGAGATTTTCTGTGGACCGTCCTGTGAAAAAAGCGAGAATGTACATGGTGGGGCTGGGGCTCTACGAGCTTTATCTGAATGGTGAGAAGCAGGGAGATGAGTGCCTTCTCCCGGGCTTCTGCGATTATGATACATGGATCCCGTATCAGACGTTCGAGATGGAACTGGTCCAGGGAGAAAATGAGATCGAGGTCATGCTGGGAGACGGCTGGTACAAGGGTGTATATGGCATGAGGACCGTTGTTGAGAATTACGGGGACCGGCTTGCGTGCATCGGCGAACTTCGTGTCTGGTACGAAGACGGAAGCTGTGAGGTGATCCCGACGGACCTGTCCTGGCAGGCGAAGAAGAGCCCGGTCGTATTCAGCGGCATCTATCCGGGAGAGGTTTACGATACGACGGTTTACGACAGCGAACGGTTCCCGGTGGAAGTGATCGGTCTTGACAAAAGCAGGCTGACTCCGAGGCTGAACCCGCCGATCACGATCCATGAACATATCACTCCGGTCGAAGTGATCCACACCCCGGCGGGAGAGACTGTCCTTGATATGGGGCAGAACATGGTAGGCTGGCTTTCTTTCAAATGCAGTGCTCCGAGGGGGACGAAACTGATCTTCCAGTTCGGGGAGATCCTCCAGGACGGTAATTTCTATAATGATAATCTGAGGACTGCAAAGGCAGAGTTTACATATGTTTCAGACGGGGCAGAGAGGGTCGTGAGACAGCACTTTACGTTCTACGGGTTCCGGTTTGTGAAAGTCACCGGATGGGAGGGCGAGATCGACCTGAATGATTTCGAAGGTCTTGTCATCCATTCGGATATGGAAGAACTGGGACAGATCGAGACGTCAGACCCGCTGGTGAACCAGCTTTTCCACAATGCAAAGTGGGGGCAGAAGGGCAACTTCCTTGACGTTCCGACAGACTGCCCGCAGAGAGACGAGCGTTATGGATGGACCGGGGACGCGCAGATATTTAGTGGAACGGCAAGTTTTAACATGGATACGTATGCCTTCTATACTAAATACGGGCGGGACGTTTATGCAGAGCAGAAAAAGCTGAACGGAAGCGTGCCGGATGTGGTTCCCGTGGCAAACTATCCGGGAGACGGATCTACCGCATGGGGAGAGGCGGCGACTGTGATCCCCTGGAATGTCTATCTCCACTACGGCGATAAGCAGATACTGGAACGGCAGTATGACAGCATGAAGGCCTGGGTAGATTATATGAAGAGGGAGGACGATAAGTACGGAGCAAAACGGCTCTGGCAGAGCGGATCCCACTATGGAGACTGGCTGGCACTGGACGGCAATATCAAGGGCGGTGTGTACGGCGCCACAGATCCATTCCTGATCTCGTCAGGGTATTACTATTATTCCACCTCGATTGTTGCAAAAGCGGCGGCGGTCATAGGGAAAGATGAGGATGCGGCATACTACAGTGATCTTGCAGAAGAGATCAGAAAAGCATTTATCGCAGAATACTTTACCCCGCACGGCCGCCTTGCCGTGGATACTATGACAGCATATGTGGTCGTTCTGTACATGGGGCTGACCCCTGACTATGCATATGAGAATGTATGCGAAGGGCTGATGAACAAGCTTAGAAAGAACAGATATCATCTTGAGACAGGATTTGTGGGGACGCCGTATCTGTGCCAGGTGCTTTCTGAGAATGGGATGAATGACCTCGCCTATCACCTGCTTCTGGAGAAAGGATATCCCGGATGGCTGTACGAGGTGCTTATGGGAGCGACTACAGTCTGGGAGCGCTGGAACTCTGTGATGCCGGATGGAAAGATCAGCGGCACGGAGATGAACTCCCTGAATCACTACGCATACGGCTCGATCGTGGAGTGGATGTACCGGGAGATGGCAGGAATCCGGCCGTCGGAGGAGGATGCGGGATTTAAATGCTTTACTATCGCTCCGAAACCGGATTATCAGATCACGTCGGTAAATGCCTCTTTGAGATCCGCGGCGGGGATGATCAGGAGCAGCTGGGAGCTGAAAGACGGTACCCTGCATTTTCATGTGAAAATACCTTTTGACGCAGAGGCTGTCCTCATCCTTCCGGACGCACAGGCGGAGGTGATCTCAGGGCAGTGCGCAGACCAGGACGGTGCAGGAGAAGCGGTACAGAAGGGAAGTGACGTGTCTGTAAAACTTGAGGCAGGCGCCTATGGGTTTACCTATGTGCCCACTGTTCCATACCGTAAGACTTACAGCATCGATTCACCTTTTGAAGAACTGAAAGAAAACAAAAAGACAAGGGAGATCCTTGATAAACATTACTTTACAGTTTATAAAAAGCTTCCATTTGAGAAGGAACTGTATACCTTCAGGGAGATCCTCAACGGACCGTTCACAGGACTTCCCTATGATCAGCAGGAGAAGCTTGATAAGATGCTCCGCGAAGTGGAGGACTAAACTTGAAACAGCCCGATCCCGGGCGGATAAAAAGTAAAAACGAAGAAAAGAACAGCAGAGATTCCTGCGAGAATCCAGATCAATATCTGAAAAAGCTGGGGCCTTAGATCAGCCCCAGCTTTTTCAGTGCGTTGGGAACCCCTCCCTCCCAGAGGGGATCTGTCACCAGATCGGCTTCGGCTTTCAGTGCATCCGTCCCGTCACCCATGGCGACGCGGGTACCCGTGACGCGGAACATGGGGAGGTCGTTGTTGCTGTCGCCGAATGAGATGGTATCTTGTTTCTCTATTCCAAGGACGCCGCAGAGGACGCAGAGAGAAAGCCCTTTGGAACAGCCTTTTGCAACAAACTCGATCGTTCTGGCGGCAATGCCGCCTTTGTGGATGATGTAGTCATACCAGGGGGAGAGCATGCGGCAAAGCTGTTCTGGCGTGCATCCCGGTGTTTTCTTTGCGCTTATCTTATTAAAATGAAGATTGTCCTCGTTCCCGCGGATGGGACGGTGCCGGTTTTCGAGGTCGCGGGTGATCAGATCAGCGAACCAGTCGATTTCTGTGGTATATTCTTCCGGATCATAGTAGGTATATTCCACACCTTCAAGGACGGGGACAAAACGGTTAGCGCGCAGGATCTCCACGGTTTTCCGGGCGGTTTCCGGATCGATCTCCCTCCGGAAGAGCTCTTTTCCACGATATTCCATATAGGCGCCCAGATTTGTGATCATTCCATCAAAGCCGATCTTCTCCACGCCCGAGGTGATATAGGAACGGCCCCTTCCCGTACACAGAAAGATCCTGTGCCCGTTCTGCTTCAGCTGAAAAAGGGTGTCCGCTGTGTCAGCGGGTACGCCCTTTTCGATGTCCAGTATAGTACCGTCTGCATCAAAAAATATATTTTTTCTTTTCATCTTTATCTGTCTCCGATAAATCCCAGAAATGCTTTTGCCGAGTGGTTCAGTATCAGCTGATACGGGACGCCGGCCAGTTTCGCGGCTTCCTCGGCGTATGTAAAATCTCCCACGTGCTTTTTTCCGTGGCTGTCACTTGAAAATAAAACGGGATAATCAAAATGTACGGAAAGGTTCAGGATCAGAAGATCGTTGAACTTTGTGTTCCCTCTGTATCCGTCCGGGCTTAACGAACTGTTGTTGATCTCAAGCAGCACATGATTTTCCATAGCGGCTTTGAAGAGTTTGAAATAATCCACCGGGAATCTGGTGTCGTCACAGTGTCCGATCACAGAAACGTAAGGGTTCTCCATCGCGGCGATATAGGCACGCGTATTTTCTTCCTCTGTACCGGGACGGATCGTGGGTTTGTGCATGCTTGCGATGACATAGTCCAGGTTTTTCAGGATGGACTCGGGCAGATCCAGCTTTCCGTTGTAGTCCAGGATGTTTGCCTCGGCTCCATAGAGCATACGGATGCCCAGCCGTTTTCTCTGGGCATAGGCGAGATTCATAAAATAGGAAGGCCTGCCTCCGCCCAAAGTAGCGGGACCGTGGTCAGAGATCCCGAGCGTGGTCAGTCCGGCAGCAGATGCCGCTTTCGCCATATCGGTGATAGTAGCGCTGGAACCGTGCCCGCTGGCGATGGTATGTGTATGTATATCAAATTCGTAAGAAGACATGACGTGGCGTCGCTCCTTTCGGGAACCTGCCGAAGGTCTCTGGGACCGGATGCTGCGGCAGGAACGCTGTATCTTCTATAAGTATGAGGGATTCTGTATAAAAAGTCAATGGAGAAAAGAGAAAAACAAAGTAAAACAACATAATAAATGTGGGATGTGTTGAGAACCGTATATGCAGGGAAAAAGAGGGCGTTGGTTTGCGTTGACTTATACATATATATAAAGTATAATAGAGTCAGTTACAGGCATCCGGAAAAAGCGCCGGAAAATGCCGCAACGGAGGTTACAGAATATACTGTCACGATACCATATTTGATGACGGGTTCGGAGTGGCTGGCAGTTTCAGCGGAAAAAGAGGAAATATCAACTAAAACAACATCTGAATATGTTGACTAATGTGGGATTGTGTGGTAATATTCAACCAGAAACAACACAAAACAAAATGTTTTGTCAAAAATCCAAGGAGGAGAAGAGATGCAAAACGAATACGAAATCAAAAAAGAAATGTGTGAGATCGGAAGAAGAGTTTACAACCGCGGGATGGTTGCTGCCAATGACGGTAACTTTTCCGTAAAACTCAATGATCACGAGTTCTTATGCACACCGACAGGTGTCAGCAAAGGTTTTATGACACCGGAATATATCTGCAAGGTTGATGAGAACGGAAATGTCCTTCAGGCGAACAAAGGATTCAGACCTTCATCCGAGATCAAGATGCACATGCGTGTTTATCAGAAGAGACCTGATGTCAAATCTGTTGTTCATGCACATCCGCTGTATGCGACAACATTTGCTATCGCAGGAATCCCGCTGACACAGCCGATCATGCCGGAAGCAGTCATCGCACTGGGATGCGTTCCGATCGCTCCGTACGGCACACCTTCTACAATGGAGATCCCGGATGCGGTAGAGCCGTATCTTGAGCACTTTGATGCAGTTCTCCTTGAGAACCATGGTGCGCTTACTTTCTCCGACAGCCTTCTTGCTGCATACATGAAGATGGAGTCTGTAGAGTTCTACGCTCAGCTGTTATGGCAGACGATGCAGATCGGCGGACCGCAGGAGTTCAGCGAAGAACAGGTACAGAGACTGTACGAGATCAGAAGACAGATGGGACTTCCGGGCAAGCATCCGGCAAACCTCTGCCCGAATGCAAAGGCTGGCAAACCGAGCTGCCACACATGCAGCGGATCCTGCGGCAGCAAGACAGTTGCATCTTCCGTTTCAGGAAACACAGATGCTGATCTGGTAGCATCCATCACAAAGAAGGTTATGGAGCAGCTGGGAATGTAATATCGTTCCGCAGGACAGAAAATGAACATGAAATGAGGCACAGCTATGAATGAACAGGATATCACCAGTGCGGTGAGAGCGGTACTGGACCAAATGAAAGAGACGGCGCCTCAGACAGAAAAAAAGCATGTCTGTAAATGTAAGAAGCGTGTGATGAGCCTTGCTCTTGCCAATGCGCTGATCGAGCGTGTGAAGGCGAAAGCCGGCAAGATGGGGGTCAATGTCGTCATCGCTGTCTCGGACAAGGCAGGAAGACCCGTCGCTGTCCAGTGCATGGATGACGCATACATAGCAAGTTTTGACATTGCGATCAACAAGACTTATACTTCGGCGAGCCTGAAGATGTCCACAGAGACACTCAGCCACCTGAGCCAGCCGGGGCAGGATCTCTACGGGATCCAGTTTACGAACGGCGGAAAGATCGTTATCTTTGGCGGAGGAGAGCCTCTGGAGTATGAAGGAGAGATCATCGGAGCGCTTGGAGTGAGCGGCGGGAGCGCGGCGGAGGACACCGCCATCGCGGCTTACGGGAAGGAAGTCTTTAAGGAGGTATTAGAGTGTCTGTAAATGAACAGATGATTCAGGACATCGTGCAGGAAGTGATGGCGAAGATGCAGATCGCATCCGATGTATCGGGAACACACGGCGTGTTCGGAGATATGAATGAAGCCATCGAGGCTGCGAAGAAATCGCAGAAGATCGTTGCAAGGATGACCCTGGACCACAGAGAAAAAGTGATCTCCAATATCCGTAAAAAGATCAAGGAGAATGCAGAGATCCTGGCGCGGATGGGCGTGCAGGAGACCGGCATGGGAAATGTCGGACATAAGATCCTGAAACATGTACTCGTTGCGGAGAAGACTCCGGGAACAGAGGATATCACGACAACAGCATGGTCAGGAGACAGAGGTCTCACGCTTATCGAGATGGGACCGTTCGGAGTGATCGGGGCGATCACACCGTGTACAAACCCCAGTGAGACAGTCCTGTGTAATACGATCGGGATGTTCGCGGCAGGAAACACGGCAGTGTTCAATCCGCATCCGGCTGCGATCAAGACTTCGATCTACGCAGTCAACCTTTTGAATGAAGCTTCTCTGGAAGCGGGCGGGCCGGACAATATCGCATGTACGGTAGAGCACCCGACTCTTGAGACGAGCAATATCATGATGAAACACAAAGCGATCCAGCTTATCGCGGCGACCGGAGGTCCGGGAGTCGTAACAGCAGTCCTTTCTTCCGGAAGGAGAGGCATCGGAGCCGGGGCGGGCAATCCGCCGGCACTGGTAGATGAGACGGCAGATATCAGGAAGGCGGCAGAGGACATCGTAAACGGATGTACATTTGACAATAACCTTCCGTGTATCGCCGAGAAAGAGATCGTGGCAGTTGATTCTGTTGTGGACGAGCTGATGCATTACATGATCAGCGAGCAGGGATGCTACCTTGCTTCCAAAGAGGAGCAGGATGCATTGATCTCCGTAGTGCTCAAAGACGGAAAGCTGAACAGAAAATGTGTCGGACGTGATGCGAAGACGCTGCTCGGAATGATCGGCGTGACAGTCCCGGACAATATCAGATGTATCACATTTGAGGGACCGAAGGAGCATCCGCTGATCGCGACGGAACTTATGATGCCGATCCTCGGTGTCGTGAGGGCGAAGGATTTCGACGATGCTGTGGAGCAGGCAGTATGGCTTGAACACGGCAACCGCCATTCTGCTCATATCCACTCAAAGAACGTTGACAATATCACAAAGTATGCGAAAGCCATCGATACGGCTATCCTTGTAAAGAACGGACCGTCCTATGCGGCTCTGGGCTTCGGCGGCGAAGGGTTCTGCACCTTTACGATCGCCAGCAGGACAGGAGAAGGACTTACGAGCGCGAGCACATTTACAAAGAGAAGACGCTGCGTGATGACCGACAGCTTGTGCATACGATAAGCCGTGCGGAATCGGGCTGGCACGGCGGAAACGCTGATGCAAAAGCCCGTGCACAGTGGAAACGCTGATGCAAAATAGGAGGTAAATGACATGGAAATGAATTCTGCTAATGTGGAAGCCGTCGTAAAACAGGTACTTGAGAGCATGCTGGACAAGAAGATCCCGTCCCAGTCAGCTCCGGCGGCAAGCCAGGCAATCCCGAAGACAGCACGTGTTGCCATGCTGACTTCACTGGAGCATTATGATATCAAAGAGTTCCCGATCCCGGAAGTGGGAGACGGAGACATCCTTGTAAAAGTAGAAGGATGCGGCATCTGTGGAACAGATGCACATGAATTTAAGAAAGACCCCTTCGGACTGATCCCGGTCGCACTCGGACATGAGGGAACCGGCGAGATCGTGAAGATGGGTAAGAACGTAAAAGTTGACAGCGCAGGAAAACCACTGAAGGTTGGCGACAAAGTCGTTACATGTATGATCTTCAAAGATGACCCGGATATCGAGATGTTCGACCTGAACAAAAAGAACATTGGAGGCGCTGATGTATACGGACTCCTTCCGGATGATGATATCCATCTGAACGGATGGTTCTCAGATTACATCCTGGTCCGTGAAGGTTCCTCTATCTTTAATGTAAGCGATCTGGATCTTGATTCAAGGATCCTCATCGAGCCATGCGCAGTTCTTGTACACGCAGTAGAGAGAGCGAAGACGACAGGGATCCTGAGATTCAACAGCAGAGTCGTTGTTCAGGGATGCGGACCGATCGGTCTGATCTGTATCGCGGTTCTCCGCACAATGGGTATCGAGAACATCGTAGCGGTGGACGGAAATGAGCAGAGACTTGAGTTTGCTAAGAAGATGGGCGCAGACAAGTCAGTAAACTTTATGGAGCACAAAGGCATCGAGGCTCTTTCCGGAGCAGTGAAAGAGACGTTCGGCGGCCATCTTGCAGATTTCGCGTTCCAGTGTACAGGCTCACCGGCAGCGCACTCGAACATCTACAAGTTCATCCGCAACGGCGGCGGACTTTGCGAACTCGGATTCTTCATCAACGGCGGAGATGCTACGATCAATCCGCACTTTGATCTCTGCTCCAAGGAGATCACACTGGTAGGATCCTGGGTATACACACTGAGAGATTACGCGACAACATTTGATTTCCTGAAGAGAGCACAGGCGATCGGTCTTCCGATGAAAGAACTGATCACACACAGATTCCCGCTCGACGAGATCAACGAGGCTCACAGGACAAATCTTGCACAGAAAGGCCTTAAGATCGCGATCGTTAATGAATAAGGTGATTCGTTATGGGAGAAGCAGTAGGAATGCTGGAGGTTTTCGGGCTTGCCACAGCGTTTGCGGCGGCGGATGCCGGATGCAAGGCGGGAAATGTAACGCTTGAGACCTTCGACAAAAACAAACCGGCGAATGCAGATGAACTGCCCGTACCACTGATCGTCATGGTCAAATTCCGCGGAAGCGTATCCGATGTCACGGCGGCGCTTGAAGCGGCAAAAGTAAGAGCCGAAGAACTTGCAGGCGTTGTGAATGAGTATAAGATCGCAAGGCCGACAGAGGATACGGAGAAGATGCTGAAGCTTACCGGATTGGACAAAGGTGAACCACATATCATCAATGAAAAAGATATTGAAGAGATTTAGGAGGAAATAAACAATGGCACAGCTTGCATTAGGAATGGTTGAAACAAGAGGACTCACAGCAGCGATCGAGGCTGCAGATGCGATGACAAAAGCAGCTGAGGTTACTCTGGTAGGAACAGAGAAGATCGGAAGCGGACTTGTAACAGTAATGGTACGTGGAGACGTAGGAGCTGTTAAGGCAGCGGTCGAGACCGGTGCGGACGCAGCAGGCAGACTGGGTGAACTGGTTGCTACACATGTGATCCCGAGACCGCACAACGATGTTGAGAAGATCCTTCCTACTGTATAATTCATGCCGGGTGAAGGAAATCTTCATAATTGAGTAAAGGAGCAGTCCCATGGGAAAAGCGTATGGGTTTTTTGAAATCCCGAGTGTAACGGCAGCGGTGGTCGCTGTAGATATCATGTGCAAGACTGCGGATGTGCAGTTTGTTACATGGGAGAAAAAACTGGGCGGACGATTGGTCACGATCATCATCCGCGGCGATGTATCCGCTGTGAAACAGGCTGTCGAGGCTGCCGAAGCAGGCGGAATCAAAAAGCCTGTGTGCGCTGTGGTGATCCCAAGTCCCCATGAGGAGATACTTAAGATCATAAACAACAGTGCAAACAGGGTGAGTTAGGAGGCAGTTTGGGATGGCAGAAGAAAAGAAAACAACAGCCAAAGCGCCGGCGAAAACTGTACGCAGAGTAAGAAAGACGGCGCAGAAGGCAGAACAGGTACAAGAACAACCTACAATTCAAAAGGAGGAACGAAGAATGTCACAGGAAGCATTAGGAATGGTTGAAACAAGAGGACTTGTAGCATCGATCGAGGCAGCAGATACAATGTTAAAGGCTGCAAACGTAGTTCTGGTAGGAACAGAGAAGATCGGAAGCGGACTCGTAACAGTAATGGTTCGCGGAGATGTAGGAGCTGTTAAATCAGCTGTTGAGTCTGGGGCAGAAGCTGCGGGAAGACTTGGCGAACTGGTAGCTACACACGTGATCCCGAGACCGCACAACGATGTTGAAAAGATTCTCCCGGTACTGAAATAAGAGACTGATGCGGGTTTGGCCACATCGCTAGGAAAGACTGAACTGTAATTAAATATTCAGGGAACTGCAAAGGGATCTCTCTTTGCAGTTCCCTGTAAGTACAAGGAGAATTGAAATATGGATAACAGTAATGTGGCATTAATTACAAAACTGGTCCTGGAAGCTGTTGAAAAGCAGAAAACTTCCGATGACGCAGGATATCTGGTCCCGATCGGGGTGTCCGCAAGGCATATCCATCTCACACAGGAACATGTAGAAGTATTATTCGGAGAAGGTCATCAGCTTACAAAGAGAAAAGAATTGATGGGCGGGCAGTTTGCATCTAATGAGACGGTTACTATCGTAGGACTCAAGCTTCGTGCCATTGAAAATGTCAGAGTTCTCGGACCGGTCAGAAAACAGACTCAGGTGGAGATCTCAGCGACAGACGCGATCAAGCTTGGTGTCAAGGCCCCTATCAGGGAGTCGGGAAATGTTGCCGGGTCAGCGCCGATCGCGGTTGTAGGACCTAAAGGTGCAATCTATCTTGACGAAGGATGTATTATCGCAAAAAGGCACATCCACATGTCACCCCGCGATGCTATGGCTGCAGGTGTACATGACGGTGATATCGTTTCTGTAAAAGCGGACAATGAGCGAGGAACAATTTTTAATAATGTACAGATCCGTGTAGACGACAGCTTTACACTGGAAATGCACATTGATACAGATGAAGCAAATGCTGCGAAGATCGCGACCGGAGATACAGTGAGGATCATATCATGCTGATAGGTAAGGTTGTAGGAAGCGTTGTTTCAACACGCAAATGTGAAAATCTGATCGGCAATAAATTTATGATCGTAGATGTTCTGGAACACATGCAGTCCGGTGCAAAGCAGCTCATCGCAATCGATAAGATCGGTGCCGGTATCGGAGAATATGTGCTCGTAGCGCAGGGCAGTGCGGCAAGGATCGGAAGCGGTATGCCGGACGCGCCCGTTGATGCGGCGATCGTTGGAATTATTGACGATGGAACAGGACTGGAGTAGTGAGATTATGGATATGAAAGAATTGAGCAGCATCCTGCAGCAGAACGGGATTGTCGGTGCAGGCGGCGCCGGCTTTCCGACATATGCGAAGCTGGACGAGCGTGCGGAGACGATCATCCTGAACTGTGCAGAGTGTGAACCGCTGCTGAGATTACATAGACAGCTGCTTGAAAAGTATGCTGAGGAGATAGTAGATACCTTCCATCTTATCGGAGAAGCCGTAGGTGCGAAGGAGATCATCATCGGTATCAAAAAAGCATATAAGAAAACGATCCAGGCAGTAGAGGCCGTGATCGGTAAATATCCGGAAGCGCGTCTCGGGCTGCTGGATGAAGTATATCCGGCGGGAGATGAGGTTGTCCTGATCTATGAGGTGACCGGAAAAGTCGTCAGACCGGGGGGACTTCCGATCGAAAGCGGGGTCGCAGTGTTCAACGTAGAGACCGTATACAATGTATATCGGGCGCTTAATGAGCAGACTCCGGTGGAGGATAAACTGGTGTCTGTTGTAGCAGAGGTGGAAAATCCCATCACAGTGCGTGTGCCGATCGGTACTCCGCTGGATGAGGTCGTAGCTCTTGCGGGACACGTGACCACGCCTAATCCGGTGTATTTTGTAGGCGGTCCTATGATGGGGAATATCGGGACCGGAGCGCAGCCGGTGACAAAGACAACCAATGCGATCCTGGTACTGCCGGAAGACCATTATATCATTCAGAAAAAGTTAAAGAAGAATTCGATCGATATGAAACGGGCAGCGGCATGCTGCTGTCAGTGTTCCATGTGTACGGACCTGTGCCCCAGACATCTTTTGGGACATCCGATCGAGCCCAATAAATTTATGCTTGCAGCAACCTGCAAGGATATCCAGGAGCCGAACATATTTGTGAATACGATGTTCTGTTCTTCCTGTGGTGTCTGTGAACTTTATTCCTGTTTCCAGGGACTTTCGCCAAGAAGCCTTATGGCTGAGTACAAAGCAGGTCTCAGGGCGAACGGCATCCGTGCTCCGAAAGTGGAAGCAAAGCCGGTGGGTCCGGAAAGAGAGTACAGGAAGGTTCCGATGGAGAGGCTCATGGCAAGGCTTGACCTGACAAAGTATAACAGGGAAGCTCCGCTGGATGAGTCGGAAGTACCGGTGAAGAAAGTAAGGATCCTGCTCAGTCAGCACATTGGCGCACCTGCGTCTGCGGTCGTAAAGGCCGGAGACAAGGTGACAAAAGGTCAGATGATCGCTGAACCCGGCAAGGGATTGAGCGTAGGCATTCATGCATCGGTTACTGGAACCGTGACAGAAGTAAACGATAAATATGTTATCATAGAAACTTAGGAAGGACGTGCAGGCAATGAGTAAGGCAATTGGAATGGTAGAATATAAGACTGTTTCAGCGGGTATCACTGCTGCAGATGCAATGGTAAAGACCTCTGAAGTCAGTATAATAGAAGCACAGACCGTATGTCCGGGCAAATATATTGCGATCATTACAGGAGACCTGAGTGCCGTTAAGGCTGCAGTTGACAATGCCAAAGAACTGCACGGATTCCATCTGATCGACAGCTTTGTGCTCGGAAATCCTCATGAGTCTATTTTTCCTGCGATTTATGGGGCGGCGAAGATCGAAGATGTATCAGCGCTTGGGATTTTTGAGACATATGACGCATCCTCGATCATTGTTGCGGCAGATGAAGCTGCAAAGACAGCGATCGTTGATCTGATCGAACTGCGTATTGCAAGAGGTATGTGCGGAAAATCATATATGCTTCTTACCGGAGAGGTTGCTGCTGTGGAGGCAGCGATCGAGAGAGCGAAAGAGGCGGTTAAGGACAGAGGAATGTTCCTCGACTCCTCTGTTATCGCTCATCCGGATGCTCAGATCCGTGATGCGATCTTATAATTGAAGAAAGCGACAGTATGACAGGCTCTCCCCCTGCTTTACATGCACTCTTGCGGCAAGTGTGCCGAAAGCATGATATGAGCGGCCGGAGGGTCTGTTTTGTTACAGGCAGGAGGCAGTGATATGCTAGCGATAGAGAGACGAAATGAGATACTTGAAAAACTGCAGACCGACAGAAGAGTTGTTGTGAGCGAGCTGAGCCAGATCTATGATGTCTCCGAGGAAACGATCCGGAGAGACCTTGAGAAACTGGTCAATGACGGGTACGCCATCAAGAGTTACGGCGGAGCCGTCATCAATGAAAATATTAACATTGACCTGCCGTTTAACATCAGAAAAAACCGTAACATAGTAGGAAAACAGCATATTGCGTCTCTGGTCGCTGAGAGAGTGAGAGACGGGGACAGCATCATGCTGGATGCGAGTTCTACTGCAGTTTACATTGCGAAAACGCTGCAGGAGAGGGGAAAGAAGAACCTGACGATCATCACGAATTCGATCGAGATCATCATTGAACTCTTTGATGCACAGGACTGGACGATCCTTTCCACGGGGGGCGTTTCAAGAGAAGGGTCCTTCGCTCTGGTGGGACCGCAGACGGATAAGATGCTGAAAAATTATCATGTCGATAAGGCGGTCATATCCTGCAAGGGAATCGACATAACAGCAGGCTTTACGGATTCTGATGATCTGCATGCAAATAATAAGAGGACAATGCTTCAGTCAGCCAGAGAGAAGATACTGGCTGTTGACAGCACTAAATTTGACAAAATCGCATTTACAGAGATAGGAAATCTGGAAGAGATCACAACTGTTATCACAGACGAAAAGCCGGAAGCAAAATGGCTTCAGGCATTTGAAGATTCGGGGATCGAATACGTTTATCCCGAATAGAGGAAGGTCAGTTATGAAAAGCTTTGACATTAAAACGAAAATTTATTTTGGAGACCAGGCTCTGGACCGTCTTGCGGAGATCCCGTACGACAAAGTCCTTATAGTCACTGATCCGTTTATGGCGGAAAATGAGATGCTGGAACTTGTGACAGCTCCATTACAGCGCGGCGGGAAAGATTATGACATCTTTAAAGATATCGTGCCTGATCCGCCGATCGAAAAGATCAGTGAAGGGGTAAAGAAGATGCTGGAATACCGGCCGGACGCCATTGTGGCAGTGGGGGGCGGCTCCGCGATCGACTCTTCAAAATCCATCCGTGAATTTGCGCTGCGGGTCGATCATTATGGGGATGTGGGACTGATCGCGATTCCTACGACCAGCGGTACAGGATCTGAAGTGACGTCCTTTGCGGTCGTGACCGATCCTGCTGAACAGGTGAAATACCCGCTGGTGTCATATTCCATGACGCCGGATGAGGCGATCCTGGATGCGGAGCTGGTGAAGAGCGTTCCTCCGGCGGTGACGGCGGATACGGGGATGGATGTGTTTACCCATGCACTTGAGGCATGTGTGAGCATCAACCGGAGTGACTTCTCCACAGCACTCGCCGAGAAGGCGATCGAGATCTGCGGCGTCTTTCTGCTGAGGGCGTATCTGGACGGAAACGATACGCATGCAAGGCAGAAGATGCATTCTGCGTCCTGTCTGGCAGGACTGGCGTTTAACGCTGCGTCGCTGGGGCTGAACCACGGGATGGCACATCAGCTTGGGGCAACGTTCCATATTCCTCACGGGCGCGCCAATGCGATGCTGCTCCCTCATATCATTGAGTTCAACAGTGATATCAATAAGCACAGCAAGAGCCGTTCCGAGTATCTGCCTGCGGTGAAACGCTATTCTACGGTGGCGCAGATCCTGGGGCTTAGCAGCTACAACAAGATCATGACGGTGCGGTCTCTCGTGAACTGGGTACAGTTCATGCTCAAAGAGATGGATATCCCGCTGTCGATCTCGCAGATCGGAACGATCTCAGAAGAGGAATACTTTGGAGCGATCGACAGGATGGCAGATGCTGCACTTGCGGATGCATGTACGGCGACAAACCCGAGAGTGCCGAGTAAGGCGGATGTGATCAAGATCTATAAAGACCTGTGGTAGATACAGATTCTAAAGACCGGAGCAGATACTCCTGAAGAAGGAGATCTGCTCCGGTCTTTTTATCCTATAAATGCTGCAGGAGAAGAAAGGTATTCGGCTTCCAAGGGTGCTAAAAACCCTAAGGGCGTGATGGCTGACGTCATCGGCTCAGTAATAACTTCTGTATTCGCTCGGAGTCATGTGGACGGAGCGCTCAAAAGCCCGCATAAAAGTAAGGGGTGTCTTAAATCCTACCTGGCCGGCGATCGAACTGACGGAGAGCTGGCTGTAGGCAAGAAGCTCTTTTGCCTTGTTAATGCGAAATTCGTTTACATACTGGTGTACAGTGATCCCCATCTGCTTCTTAAAGATTTTGCAGAAATAGTACTTGGAAAAACTGATCTCATTACATATAGTGTCGATATCGAGTTCATTTTTATAATTTTCGGAAATATATTTCAGAGCCATATTTACAACGGTCTCCTGAGCAGGAGTGATTTCTTTTATTTTTCTGATATTGTGCTCGAGTTCATAAAGCGTATTAAAAATACTCTGGATCAGGAGAGACGTATTCAGGTGGAGCCAAGTGTCCTTGGCGGGCGACTCCGTGTTGTAAAGGATATTATACAGTTCCATGCAGCTGTCGAGTACATTTACAAAAGGGTTGCTCAAAATGATGTTGTTTTGTGTACGGACAAGGTTGTAAAAAAGTTTTGCATGGCTTCCACCAATGATGAAGTAATAAAATATCCAGTCCCGTGACACTCTGGTGAACGTCAGGGGAGTGTTGCACGCGGACATCACGACAGAATGCGGCTGGATATAAACAGTGGTCCGGGTCTTTGTGTATCGGGCTGTTCCTTCTATAGAGTAAAGCATTAGATAGTCATTATAACTGTAATGTTTTCCGGGAACGAATTTCCTTTCGCTGCAAAATCCGCACTCCTTGATGAAGAAGGGGAAGGATTCCGCGAGCGCACTTGAAGGCATGACACGGACGCCGTATTCGACAGGAAATGATCTTTTTGGTGACTGCATATAAAATCCTCCTCTTAAAAATATATAAAATAGTTTTATATAAAAAGAAATGG
>HHCFC02800__coassemble_1408_pt1 | contig 22183 bp, 19 predicted proteins | sample HHCFC02800__metabat2_high_PE_058 | metagenome-assembled genome bin HHCFC02800 | reverse complement strand
CAAGGTAAAACGTAACTTTTACAATAAAAAAAGATGGTAGTTTTGACACTACCATATTCTTACAGAGGGAAAAGAAAATGAAAATTGTGATTATCGGAGACGGAAAAGTGGGGTATAAACTGGCAAAACAGCTTTCCGTCGAGAACTATGATGTTGTGATGATAGACAACAATGAAAAAAAGATGCGTTTTGCCGTAGACCGGCTTGACATCGCCTGTGTAACAGGAGATGGAGTCAGCGCGGATGTGCAGAAGGAGGCGGATGTGCCTCATGCGGATCTGGTGATCGCATGTACATCGGCGGACGAGTGCAATATGCTGAGTTGTCTGATCGCGAAGAGGCTTGGAGCAAAACATACGATCGCACGTGTCAGAAATCCGGTCTATTTCCATCAGATCGGACTCCTCAAAGAGGACCTTCATCTGAGCATGGCGGTCAATCCGGAACTCATTGTAGCGGATGAGATCAGCAGGCTCCTGCTGTTCCCGGATGCGAGCAAGGTTGAGACGTTTGTAAAGGGAAGGGTAGAGCTGATCGAATTCCCGATCCCGAAAGAAAGCCGGCTTGTCGGTATGTCTCTTGCAGAAATGTATAACAGATTCCAGATCAAGATTCTTGTCTGTGCAGTGGAAAATTGTGATCATGTTATTATACCGGACGGAGATTATGTGATTCGCGAGGGAGATAAACTACATATTGCGGCTTCGCACAGTCATTATCTGCGGAGGCGGAAGAGTAGCGTATTATCTTTCTGTCCAGCTTTGTTCTATTGGAATGCAGGTCAAGATCATAGAGCGGGATGAAGCGAGATGCGAGGATCTGTGTGAACTTCTCCCGAAAGCCACGATTATAAACGGCGATGCGACAGATCACGATCTTCTTATTGAGGAAGGGATCGAGGATGCGGATGCTTTTGTTGCCCTGACAGGGATGGATGAGGAAAATATCATCACCGCACTGTTCGCAAAAAGCCAGGGGATCGATAAGATCATAGCAAAAGTCAATGAGGACAGGCGGGCGCGCATGGTGGAAGAGTTTGGAATCGACAGTATCGTGTCGGCAAAAACTGCTACGGCAGATGCGATCCTGAGTTATGTAAGAGCAAGAAAGAACTCTCAGGCAAGCGCCAATATCGAGACGATGTATCAGCTCGTAGATGAGCAGGTGGAGGCTCTGGAATTTATCATCAAGTCGGAGACGCGCTATACAGGGATCCCGCTCAAGGACCTGTCGCTGAAGTCAAACAACCTGATCGCATGTATCGCGAGAAAGCGCCAGATCATCATCCCTGGCGGAGATGACCATATGGAGGCTGGTGACAGCGTGATCGTAGTCACGATGGAAAAAGGAATTGAAGATATAGAAGACATACTGATGTAGGTGCAGAAAAATGAATAAGAGAATGATAGTCTATATACTGGGAAAGATGCTGGGAGTCGAGGGTGCCGTCCTTCTGATCCCTGCTCTGGTATCGCTCATTTACGGGGAGAAGACAGGAGCTGCGTTTGTCATCGTCGGAGCGGTGCTGGGAGTCATCTTCCTGATCTTCGGCAGAAAACGCCCGAAGAATACCAGGATCTACGGCAAGGAAGGTTTTGTCATCGTAGGGCTTGCCTGGATCCTGTGGTCCCTGTTCGGGGCGCTTCCTTTTTATATCACGGGATGCATCCCCAGTTACATCGATGCGTTCTTTGAGACGGTCTCCGGGTTTACCACAACGGGGTCAACGATCCTTCAGGAGATTGAGAGCCTTCCGATGGGGATCAATTTCTGGAGATGTCTCACCCATTGGATCGGAGGTATGGGAGTGCTCGTCTTTGTCATGATGATCACCTCCCTTGACGATGAGAATTCCATGCCCCTTATGAGGGCTGAGATGCCGGGACCGGAGGCGGATAAGCTGGTTCCAAAGGCAAGGCAGACGGCAAAGATCCTCTACGGGATGTACTTTGCCCTGACGGCAGTGGAAGTGATCCTTCTTATGTTCGGAGGGATGAACCTGTACGATGCTCTGGTTCATTCGTTCAGTACTGCCGGAACAGGAGGGTTCTCCAACAGGAACGCCAGCGTCAGCTTCTATGACAGCGCATATATCGACGGCGTGATCACGATCTTTATGATTCTGTTCGGAGTGAATTTCAACCTGTATTTCCTGCTCCTCTTAAAGGACTGGAAGAGCGTGTTGAAAAACGAAGAGCTTCGTGCCTATCTGGGAGTGATCGCGGCTGCTATCGCAGTGATCACGGTAAATATCCTGAACATCTATGGAAATGTACTCCATGCATTCCGTTATGCGTCGTTCCAGGTCGCATCGGTCATCACGACGACCGGATTTTATACGGCGGATTACGAACTCTGGCCGGAACTTTCGAAAGCGGTCCTTCTGTCGATCATGTTCATTGGGGCATGCGCCGGATCTACCGGAGGCGGTATCAAAGTGTGCAGGTTTGTGGTACTTTGTAAATCCATCCGCCAGGAGATCCGGAAGATCCTTCATCCGAATGCAGTGACAGTGATCAAGCTGAACGGGAAAAGAGTGGGCGCAGAAACGCTCCGCGGGATCAACGTATATTTTGCGGCGTATGTATTCATACTGGTCGCTTCCGTGATCATCGTTTCCATAGATAATTTTGATTTTGCTACATCATTCAGCGGCGTTCTGACAACAATAAATAACGTGGGACCGGGAATCTCGAAAGTAGGACCGGTGGAGAACTTCCATATGTTCTCACCTCTGTCAAAGATCGTTTTCAGTTTTGACATGCTGGTGGGGCGTCTTGAGATCATCCCGTACCTTCTGATGTTCTCGCCGGATCTGTGGCGCAGGAGATTCTGACACGGTATCCTGCAAAGAAAGGAAAAGTGAATGAAAAAGTTAAAAACAAAGGTGCTCATAGCAGTCCTTGCGGTCCTCTTGCTGGGAATCTACTATTACGCAGCTCTGCCCGCGATCAATATCCATTCCACGGAGTTCTGGATCTTTCTTGTCATCCTGATCATCCTTGCGGCACTGATCTTTATCAAAAAGAAGAATCTGGACCGGTATGGACTCAGAGAGTCGAAAGGGCTGAAAGTGATCCTGGGGCTTCTCGCGGCGGTGGTCATCGTGTATCTTGCCGGGACGCTGCTGTCTTCTCCTGTGATCAATGCGAAAAAATATCAACAGCTCATGGCAGTGGAGACCGGGGAGTTCACAACAGATATCGAAGAACTCTCGTACGATCAGATTCCTCTCCTTGACCGTGATTCGGCTGCGCTCCTGGGGAACAGGAAGATGGGGAGCATGGTGGATATGGTGTCCCAGTTTGAGGTGGATGAACTGTATTCCCAGATCAATTACAAGGATCGTCCGGTCCGGGTATCGCCTCTGAAATATGCCAGCCTGATCAAGTGGTTTACCAATCAGAGCGAGGGGATCCCGGCGTATATCACGATCGATATGGCAACTCAGAACACGGAACTGGTCAAACTGGACGAGGGAATGAAATATACGACCAGCGACCATTTTAACCGGAATATTTACCGGCATCTCAGATTCCGGTATCCGACTTATATTTTCAATGATCTCAGTTTTGAGGTGAATGAAGAAGGCGTACCGTACTGGATCTGTCCCGTGAAGCAGTATAATATCGGATTGTTCGGCGGGGTTACGATAGGTAGGGTTGTATTGTGCAACGCAATAACAGGTGAAACGGAGGACTATGCTATAGAGGATGCGCCCCAGTGGATCGACCGGGCTTATTCAGCGGATCTTCTCGTGCAGCTCTATGATTATCACGGGACGCTCAAACACGGATTTCTTAACAGCGTGCTTGGTCAGAAGGACTGCCTTGAGACTACGGAAGGATATAATTATCTGGCGATCAACGACGATGTGTGGGTCTATACCGGTGTGACATCGGTCAGCGGAGATCAGTCCAATGTCGGGTTCGTACTCATGAACCAGCGGACTATGGAGACAAGGTTTTATGAGGTGGAAGGAGCTACGGAGGCTTCTGCCATGTCCTCGGCGGAAGGGCAGGTACAGAACCTGCATTATACTGCTACATTCCCGCTGCTGCTCAACATCTCCGGGGAGCCTACGTATTTCATCGCGCTGAAAGATGACGCGGGTCTTGTGAAGATGTATGCGATGGTAAACGTGCAGAAATACCAGATCGTTGCTACAGGGGATACGGTCAGTGAATGTGAGGATGCCTACACGGATCTGATGTATGAGAACGGGATCAGGGAAACAGCAGAGGATACGAGAGAGGTCCTGACGATCACGGCGCCGATCACCAGGATCGCCCAGGGAGTCATCGACGGTAATTCCCACTATTATATCATGCTGGAAGGCTCTGACGGGATCTTTGATATCCCGGTCGTGGATTTTATTGACATCATCAGGTACAATGTGGGAGATGAGGTGACCATAGAATATAAAGAAGGAGAGCGGAGTAACACGGTACTGTCGCTCAATGGCGTGGAGAAAGCGGCGCAGGAACAGTGAATCCGTGGATCGGACAATATATTTTGTGAAAAAAGAAGGGGTGTCCCAGGAACTGTATGGCTCTTGGGACACCCTCTTTTGGTCGATTTTGAGATCTAGCAGATAACATTGCAGCCGGATGCATCTAAATCCGGTATATCTTTCTTCTCAGCGCCGATGCTGAGGTAGAAATCAATGTTGTTTTCAGTGGAGATCTTATTCAGCTTCTGGAGAAATGCCGGAAGGCTTTCCAAAGTGATGTTGGCCTGTTTTAACACGCTGTCGATAAAGACGGTCTCGATATCATGGTTGCCTGCTACCATGCCGTAAAGGAACCCGACGAACTCTTCGAGGGTAAGGATATCTGGATAATCTGCCATCCGGATCGCACGGATATTAAAGTCTACCGTGTATGTGTCCTTGTGGCTCTTCTTGATAAATACTACGTTTCCGTTGGAAGTTTTCACCTTCTCGTTTGCAAGATCAATCATTTGCTGTGTCTTTCCGCTGCCTCTTGGGCCTGTGATTAAGTTTACCATGGCGAATCTCTCCTTTATGTATGTATTGTTTGAGAATTCTCACCTCTCAAATATCTTAGAACTATTATACAACAAAGCGATGTGGGGAACAACTAAAAAAAGGATAAAATAGAAAAATATAATTTTGAGAAAAGTTATCAAAAAAGATATTGAAAAATCACGAGTGATATGGTAGTATTTCAATAGTTGAAAATCATTCTCAAAATCAAAGGAGGGAACAATGCCGGCTGAAGTATTGTCTTATTTTTTAAAAAATAGTGACCGGAGGATACGGCTTGCCTTTCAGGTCGTGCTCCAGTGCGCGCCTTTTCTGAAGGGACTGAAAGTGTCCTGTGTCATTACCGTGGACTCGCAGTCATACGGCACTTTGAGGGAACTCATGGACGGTCTGGGGATCGAATATCATAGACTTTCGGAATCCGGCGGCAGATGCCTTGTCCTTTTCTACCGTCCGGAAGAACTGGAAGCGTATCTGAAAAGAGCAGAAGTATATGCGCTGATCTGTGAGTATGGCTACGCCGCAATGGAACTCCCGGAAATGCTGGGGAGACTTTCGCAGAGAGTGGCGGAGTACGAAGAAATGAATCTGGGATTCCCCCATGAGATCGGCGCCTTCCTGGGATATCCGGCAGGGGATGTGCGGGGATTTATACGCAACGGAGGAAAGGATTTTCTCATGACAGGATACTGGAAAGTGTACGGCAACGTTCCTGCAGCGAAAATGATCTTCAATCAATATGACCGTGCAAAGAACTGTGCGGTGAATGAGTTCCTGACGGGAAAGAGCATCCGGGAAATTGCTCTTTAAGAACAGCGGAACTTTGACAGAAAACGCACCGGCGGATGCCGGGCAAAGAAAAGGAGGAAAAAAATGAGTGTATCAGTAGTATACTGGAGCGGAACAGGAAACACGCAGGCGATGGCTGAGGCGGTGGCGGAAGGAATCCGCAGAGCGGGAGCGGAGGCTGATGTGACGGAAGTATCGGAAAAAGATGCTTCAGCGCTGTCAGGAGAGAATGCGTTTGCCCTGGGATGCCCTTCCATGGGAGCGGAGCAGCTGGAAGAATCTGAGATGGAACCTTTCGTGGAGGCTCTGGAACCTCTGGTATCCGGAAAGACGATCCTCCTCTTCGGCTCCTACGGCTGGGGAGATGGAGAGTGGATGAGAAACTGGGCGGAGCGCATGAAAAATGCCGGGGCGGTCCTTGTGAGAGAAGAAGGGATCATCGCCAATGAGGCGCCGGACGAGGAGGCGCTTGAAGCGTGCCGCGCCGCGGGAGAAGAACTTGCCGGAAAGGCGTGAGAGAAAAACAAAGTGAATGTCTGCCGGGAAGAAAAAGCCGGCAGGCATTGACAAAAGCTCCCTCTGATGCATATCATAAGAGCAGTGGTAAAAAATGATCAGTAAGAAACCCCCTTTTTGAATAAAGGAAAACAGCAGATACCGGCTGCCTGGGGAGGGGGAGAGGGAGAGAAAAGATGGACCAGAACATATTACTTGGAATTTTTATACCATTTGCAGGAACCACACTTGGATCGGCAATGGTATTTTTTATGAAAAAAGAAATGAACCAGAGGCTGCAGAAGCTGCTTCTGGGATTTGCGTCAGGAGTGATGATCGCAGCGTCTGTATGGTCTCTGCTCATCCCGGCGATCGAGATGGCGGAGGACGCAGGCGGCATCGCCTGGATCCCTGCGGCGGCAGGATTTCTGCTGGGGATGGGATTTCTGCTCGTTCTTGATACAGTGACGCCCCATCTGCATTTCACAGAGGAGAAACCGGAAGGGATGCCCTCTCATTTAAAAAAAACAACCATGCTTGTCCTTGCAGTGACACTCCATAACATCCCGGAAGGGATGGCGGTGGGCGTCACCTTTGCCGGAGCGATGGCGGGAAATGGGACGCTGACTCTTGCCGGGGCATTTGCGCTGTCGGTGGGGATCGCAATCCAGAATTTCCCGGAGGGGGCGATCATCTCCATGCCTCTGAAGGGGCAGGGGATCTCCAGGACAAGAGCATTTGCATATGGGACGCTCTCCGGGATCGTGGAGCCTGCTGCGGCGTTCATCACGATACTGCTGACCGGGCTTGTTGTGCCGTTTCTGCCCTATCTCCTTGCATTTGCAGCGGGCGCCATGATCTATGTGGTGGTTGAGGAACTGATCCCGGAAGCCCAGGAAGGAGCGCACTCCAATATAGGCACCGTGGGTGTGGCCCTGGGATTTGTCCTGATGATGATACTGGATGTGGCGCTTGGATGACGGACGGCAGCGGAAGAGTACCGACACAGGACGCCGGGATATGTGGGTACTGCAGCGCGGTGATGCCGGAAAATACAGAACAGATTCGGACAGGAAGTGACAGACAATTCACATTCCTGTCTGTTTTTGTGTAACGGAATCTGTGAAATGTTTCAGGAGAGAGAAATTCTCTGAAAATGCAGGGCTTGTTCTGAAAATACATGATAATGTGTTTTGGGGATTGCCAAACACTATATTTTGTATTAGAATAAAGCCTGTACGAAAAAGACATTAACGAGGAGAAGGGCAGAATGAAGATTATCAAGAGAAATGGCTCGGAAGAAGTATTTGATATTAAAAAGATCATCACCGCGATCACCAAGGCGGATACAAACGCTGAGAGCAGAAGTTTAAATGACGGACAGATCGAGGATATCGCGGAGTATGTGGAATTTAAATGCAATAAACTGAACCGCGCCGTATCCGTGGAGGAGATCCAGGATATGGTGGAGAATCAGATCATGGCGACAGGAGCATTCGAACTGGCGAGACAGTACGTGAGATACCGTTACAAACGTTCTCTCGTGCGCCGCGCGAACACGACGGACAACCGGATACTGTCACTGATCGAGTGCAACAATGAAGATGTGAAGCAGGAGAACTCAAACAAGAACCCGGCGGTCAACAGTGTTCAGAGAGACTATATGGCAGGGGAGGTCAGCCGTGACCTGACCCAGAGGATGCTCCTGCCGGAGGATATCGTTGAGGCGGATAAGGCCGGGATCATCCACTTCCATGATTCGGATTACTATGCACAGCACATGCACAACTGTGATCTGGTCAACCTGGAAGATATGCTCCAGAACGGGACAGTCATCAGCGGGACTATGATTGAAAAGCCTCACAGCTTTTCAACAGCATGCAACATTGCGACGCAGATCATCGCACAGGTGGCGAGCAACCAGTATGGCGGACAGAGTATTTCCCTGGCGCATCTTGCACCTTTTGTCCAGGTGTCCAGAGAGAAGATCCGTGCGGAAGTGCTCCAGGAGATGAAACTGGTGGGCTTTGAATACCCCAAGGATGTGCTTGACGAGATCGTCGAGAGCAGGCTGAAAAAGGAGATCACAAAGGGTGTCCAGACCATAGAGTACCAGGTGATCACTCTGATGACAACCAACGGACAGGCTCCTTTCCTGACCGTGTTCATGTATCTGAATGAGGCGAAGAGCGAGGCGGAGAAAAAAGACCTTGCCATGATCATTGAGGAGACGCTCAAACAGCGCTACCAGGGCGTGAAGAACGAGGCGGGTGTCTGGGTGACGCCGGCGTTCCCGAAACTGATCTATGTTCTCGAAGAGGATAACATCGACGAGGGACAGCCCTATTACTACCTGACGGAGCTTGCCGCAAAGTGTACGTCAAAACGCCTTGTTCCGGATTACATTTCTGAGAAGAAGATGAAAGAGTTAAAAGAGGGCAACTGCTTCCCGGTGATGGGATGCAGGAGCGCGCTGAACCCATGGAAAGACGAGAACGGGAACTACAAGTTTTATGGAAGGTTCAACCAGGGGGTCGTCACTATCAATCTGGTGGATGTGGCACTCTCATCCGGCGGGGACAAAGAGAAGTTCTGGAAGGTCTTTGACGAGAGGCTGGACCTGTGCTACCGTGCCCTGATGTGCAGGCACAACCGCCTGAAAGGAACGCTTTCCGACGCGGCTCCGATCCTGTGGCAGTATGGCGCGCTGGCGCGGCTGAAGAAGGGAGAACCGATCGACAGGCTGCTCTATGGCGGATATTCTTCTATCTCCTTGGGATATGCGGGTCTGTATGAGTGTGTGAAATATATGACCGGCAAGTCCCATACGGATCCGGAAGCGACACCCTTTGCCCTGGAAGTGATGCAGCATATGAACGATGCCTGCGACAAGTGGAAAGAGGAGACGAACATTGCCTTCAGCATCTACGGATCGCCCATCGAGAGTACCACATACAAGTTTGCAAAATGCCTTCAGAAACGCTTCGGTATCGTGCCGGGCGTGACGGACAAGAGTTATATCACAAATAGCTACCATGTCCATGTGGGAGAGGAGATCGACGCGTTCTCGAAGCTGAAATTCGAGTCTCAGTTCCAGGCTCTCTCCACCGGCGGCGCCATCAGCTATGTGGAGGTGCCGGATATGCAGGATAATATCCCGGCGGTGCTCCAGGTCATCCGCTTTATCTATGATAACATCATGTATGCGGAACTGAACACCAAGAGCGATTACTGCCAGGCATGCGGCTATGACGGCGAGATCAAGATCGTCAGCGGCGAGGACGGAAAGCTGGAGTGGGAATGCCCCCACTGCGGAAACCGTGACCAGAATACGCTGAACGTGGCGAGACGCACCTGCGGTTACATCGGCACACAGTTCTGGAACCAGGGAAGGACACAGGAGATCAAGGAAAGGGTGCTGCATCTGTGAATAGTATAGTAACGATACAGCAGAAAAATACAGGAAACGAAAGAAATGCATTATGGAGAGATAAAAAAATGTGATATCGCGAACGGGGAGGGAGTGAGAGTCTCCCTCTTCGTCTCCGGATGTACGCATCACTGCCCCGGGTGCTTCAACAGAGAGACCTGGGATTTCTGTTATGGAAAAGAATTTACGGAGGAGACGGAAGAAGAGCTGTTAAAAGCTCTGGAGCCCGGATATATCAACGGGCTCTCCCTTCTGGGCGGGGAGCCCTTCGAGCCGGAGAATCAGGAGGTACTTGTTCCGTTTCTCCGGAAAGTCAGAGAAAGGTATCCGGATAAGACAGTCTGGTGCTACAGCGGGTATCTTTTTGATAAGGAACTGCTCCGGGAGAGCCGGGCGAGATGTGGGTTGACGGATGAGATGCTGTCCATGATCGATATCCTGGTGGATGGACGGTTCGTTGAGTCACTCAAGGATATTACCCTGGTGTTCCGGGGATCTTCCAATCAGAGAGTGATCGATGTGAAGAAGAGCCTGGAGCGCGGGGATGTGGTGCTGTGGGAGCAGAAGATCAAAAGAGGGATGTTCTGAGGAGCTGCTGATAGAGCGTTACCTTTAAAGGAATAATGCAGGCAGAAAAAGAGAGAAAAGTGGTTCGGCTGGCATAGAGATCCGGACACAAGAAAGGCGGGGAGTTCCCCGCCTTTTGGCTTTACAGCCTCTTTTCCGAAACACTCTTCGTACTGATCCCCAGCATTCTGCATACTACTTTCAGTGTCCGACGGTAGAACAGGAAGATCCCTGCCCCAAAAAACATCATGATCAGCACGCAGACTCCTACACCGGTGCCCTCGGACAGTGAGATCCGTCCGTCGTTGGCGAACAGGATCATGAGGAAGAACAGAGTTATCGCCGTCATCCCAAGGATCGTGGGCAGGGAGCAGATCTTTGAAAGTTGTTCCCTTACAGAGCGGAAACGGAATTCATTTCCCGCTCCCAGGCGGGTCAGATCCTCGTATACCTGCCGGTTGGACATAGCCACAGTGAGGCTCCTTGTGTAGCTGATGATGAGTACGGCAGTGTAACAGACGATCGCCATGAACAGGAAGGTCAGAAAGAGGATCGCCATGTTCATGAACAGGTTGTTCTGCTCCATGATGCGGAAATACGGCTTGTATTTCCAGAGGCTCCAGAACTGGAAGGTATCCGAATCCTCCTGAGCAAAATGGACGGAAGTGTCAGGTTCATTGTCTGCCCAGTAGGTCTCTCCCCGCTCGTCGCAGTATGTCTTTACTGCCCGGGAATAGAAAGAAGAATCCATCCCGGCTCCGCTGCTGGCGCTGACGATCCGCTCCCAAAGCTCCTGGGAGAAGCGGTATTCATCCTCATCCCCATAAGGTGCATCCACATTGAACTGGACAAAGGTCTCCTGCCAGGAACTGCCCAGACCTTCCGAGATGCGGGCAAAATCCTCGTCGTTTAAGACCGTGAGCCCGGAGAGAGTATGGGAGTAATGGACGTCTCCAAAACTGACGTCGAGAGCCTCTCCGGTTGCCATGTTGGTGAGCAGGGTTGTCTCATTGTCCGGACCGTAGGGGCTGTCCTGATCTACGCATTCATCATAGGTCCCACGGGGGATATCAATGTGTTCTCCGGTCAGAGCTTCATAGCCGGAGGCGGGGATAACGGTGCAGTCGGCGATGACTTCCTGATAGTAGTAAATGTATTTTCCATTCTCGTCGATGTCCTGCCCGTTCCCGTCTTTCCCGAGGACAGAAAGAGGAGTCTCTGCCCAGTGTTCCACTGTCAGCCGGTATTCTCCCGCGAGCTGTCCGACCTCTTCAAAGTCCGGCATATCCTGGTCTGCCCGGAGACGCATGGAAAAGTCTTTCTCCCAGGCATTGGTGGCGAGGAGATTCCCGCTTGCAGTGATCGGGACGTAAAACATGGCGAAGCACGCCCCTGCCACCAGAAGAGTCATGATCAGCATGTTGTTGACTGTCTGCCTCCCCTGGAACTTCAGTATGCTGCGGGAGATGATCTTCCGGTACGGATGTCTTCTGTTTCCTTTTCCCCGGATGACAAGAAATAGGATTATGAGATAGATGCCGGGAAAGATCGGGAGATACAGGAGATTTGTCCACGCCGGTGCAAAGATGCCAAAGACGGTCTCAAAAAAATAGGGATGTCCGTATCCTGCCACTGCCCCAAACACGATAAGGATGATGCCGGCCGGGAGATACCAGGATCTCACATCCCGGATGGGCTCGCTCTTCCTCTGTTCGTTCACCACATCCAGAATGTTGGTGCGGGAGAGAAAACGCACGGCGAAGAGAAAGCAGAGCAGAAGAGACGTGGTGAGGAAGGCGGCGCATATGATCAGGCTGTATGGGGAAAAAGACAGCACAGTGCCTTCTTTATCCGGGAGAAAGAGGCGGAAGATCTGCCAGATACCCAGGGTGAACAGCGGTCCCAGGATGATCCCGGTCAGTGCTGGGAACGCCATAGAGGCGAACAGTTCGCGAAAGAGCTGCCCGGCAAGGGAACGCTTCCCTGTGCCCAGTGCCATGAAGACACCGATCTCCCGGGATTTGTAGCGGAAGAACAGCATGGCGGCATAGACTGTAAACACAAGGCAGCCGAAGATGGCGATGCAGAAGACCATCATGACCTGTTTCATGCTGTCGCCGCCGGGCGGGAAAGTCTCCTGCACGGTGGAGGACCAGATCAGGAAGGAGAATGCGCTGACCAGCAGGTTTGCGATGAAATTACACAGAATCAGGAGCCGGTAATCGGTTTTCGCGTGCCTGCGGAGTCTGGAAAAGACCTGTTTCATTGTACGGATCGTTGTTGTTTTCATATGTCATCACCACTCATTTCTTTGATCGTATCAAGGAGCTGATCCTGAAATTCAGGACGGCTCCCTTTGTTTTCCAGGGTACAGTACACGGTTCCGTCTTTTAAGATAATGACCCGGTCGCAGAAAGATGCGGAGAAACTGTCGTGAGTCACCATGAAGATGGTGGCGTCCAGTGCATGGCGCGCTTCCAGGAAGGAGTCGATGACCGCCCGGCTGGATCTGGAGTCCAGATTTCCGGTGGGCTCGTCGGCAAGGATCAGCAGGGGATTGTTGATAAGTGCCCGGGCCACAGCGGTGCGCTGTTTCTCTCCGCCTGAGATTTCTGCCGGATATTTATCCCGGATGGAGTCGATCCCGAAGAGCTTCAGGAGCCGGTCCGCATTTTTCTCTCCGTCGGCTGTGACTTCCCCGTGGATGATCCTGGGAAGAAGGATATTCTCCCGCACGGTGAGCCCGTCCAGGAGCATGAAATCCTGAAAGACAAAACCCAGTTTTTCATTTCGGACCTTTGCCAGTTCTTCCTCGGAGAGGCCGGAAAGCTTCTCCCCGGACAGCGTGATCAGACCGCTTTCGTAAGGAATATAGCAGGAAATGCAGTTGAGCAGAGTGCTCTTGCCGGAACCGGAAGGCCCCATGACGGCGACGAACTCTCCGTTGTCCACGTTCAGGCTGACGCCTTTGAGGACTTCGTAAGTTCGGGATCCGCTCCGGTAGGATTTGTGAAGATTGCTTACGTACAGCATATGGATACCACCTTTCGATCGTGCCGGAAGTTTTCTGCCGGCGCTGTTGTCTGAACTCAGGTATTGCTCTGCCCGTGTTCAGTTTCAGTGTACTGCCGGGAAAAGATCTGTGGGAGGGGGCTGTCATGTTTGGCAGCTTCACGGTCATGTTTGCCGGGGAGGTGCAGATTTTGTAAAGAACGGATCTTCTGATGTAAAGTTTGGAAGGCGGGCGGTGAGAAACAGAATGGAGGTCCGTTGAACCGGAGGGAGATTGTGGTATAATGATTGCGCAAAGTGAAACTGGAGGGGAAGAGTATGCTCAGGATCGGGATATGTGATGACGAAAGGGCGTCAGCGGAAAAGCTGTATCTGACTCTGGAGCCGCTCCTTGGGGAGGGCGAAGAGATCATCTATGAATTTACAAACGGAGTGAGCGCCGCAAACTGGCTTGAGAAGCATCCCGGGGAGATGGAGCTCCTTTTTCTGGATGTGGAGATGAAGCCGGTGGACGGGATCAAGACGGCAGAGAGGATCCGGACTTTTGACCGGGATATTTTCCTTGTCTTTGTGACCGGGCATGAGGAATTTGCTCTGCGCGGATATCAGGTGAATGCGGCGGACTATGTGATCAAGCCGGCTAAAAAAGAACGGATGGCAGCCCTGCTGGACCGGGTGAGGAGAGACCTGGAGGCAAGGAGCGGGGCGGTGTTTGCATTTAGAAGCCCGGACGGGATCTGTCAGATCCCTTACAGCAGGATACGGTATTTCTACAGCGAGAGACGGCTGGTCCATGTGATATGCGGGGCAGAGGATATCCCTTTCTATGGGAAACTGAGCGATCTGGAGAAGACACTTCCTCATCGGTTTGTGCGGATCCATAACCGGTATATCGTAAATGCAGACTGGGTAGAACGTTTGAATGGCAATAAAGTCATCGCAGGAGGAGCGGAACTGCCTGTCAGCCGCTCGATGAAGCAGGAGGCGGCAGCATCTCTGGCGCGGCTGATCCTGGAAGAAGGAAAAGGAGGATGAGAGCGGTGGATTTCAGCCTGTTCCCGAGGATCTCGGACTGGGAATTCTGGTCAAGTGTCCTGAACGTGATCAAGATCGCAGCAGGAATTCTGCCGTTTCTGTTCCTGAAAAAACTGATCCAGGTCCGGCGTAGTAAAGTGAGCGTGGCGCTTCTGGTTCTCCTGTGCGAGATCCTGATGTGGCTTCCCTGTTATGTGGGGGATGTCACGAATCTGCCGGTGATGTTTCTCGCGTTCACGGCAGCGATCCTTTTTAGATGTGAGGGGACATTGCAGCAGAAGCTTGCGGCAGCGGTCCTGACCGCCGGACCGGCTTTTTCGGTCAATGTCCTGACGGACAACTATTTTCTTGTGTTTGACGGGATGAGGAGCGTGCCGCTGCCCGGATACTGGGAGATCAGGATGGGATACTGGGCAGTGATGTGCCTGCTGGCACGGAAGCTCCTGCCGGGACGACGGTACGACCTTCCGGGAAAATTCTGGAACCTGCTGATCCTTCTCTCTGTGCCTGTACTGGGGATGCTGGGGGCTCTTGTGGTGTTTTCCAGCATGGAGGTTGAAAATCCATGGCTTGATGTGAGCGTCTCGCTTCTGTGTATGCTGTACTGGACGGGGATGATCCTGACCGTACATGTGTTGGGCAGGCAGCAGGAACTGGAGCGGAGTGAACATTTTTACCAGATGAGGCAGCAGTATTACAATGCCATGGAACAGCAGCAGAAGGAAGTGCGCCGTCTGCGCCATGACATGAAAAATCATCTGACTGCACTGTCCGGACTCTCCGGCCAAGAAAGAGAAGCGTATCTTGCGAAGATCCTGGATGCTCCGGCGTTTTCTCTGGGAAGAACATACTGTGAGAATAAGACTGCCAATGTGGTGCTCTGCGCAAAGGCGGATCAGGCATTGGCACAGGAGACTGTCTTTGAGGCGGACACTGCGATCCCGGATCCCATTTCGGTAGATCCTATGGATCTGTGTGCTCTTCTTGGAAATGTACTGGATAATGCCTTGGAGGCGACGGCACGTCTTCCGGCGGACCAAAGGCATATCTCTCTTTCTGCCAGAGTAGAAAAGGGACTTTTTGCCGTGAGGGTCAGTAATACCTATCTGTTCCTTGAGCGGGGGATCGACGGCAGACTTTCCACTCTGAAAAAAGACCGGAAGAACCATGGGTACGGTCTGGCCAGTGTGGAGGAGATCGTGGAACGGTATGGCGGGCGGCTGGAATATGAGGCGAAAGAGAAGGAGTTCGAGCTGTTCTTCTATCTGGCGGTGTGAGGACGGGCGCGCCCGGTGGGCGCTGCCCCCCGGAAGATGAAAGGGGGAGATGGATAATTGTGACGCAAAAGGGAAAATATTGTTGCGTGGGGCAAATGCGGATGATATGATAGTATCACATCAAAATCCCGGATCCGATAATTTCTAAAGATTCAATGGTCCGGACACGCTGCTTCTGAATGCAGCGGCATATCTCAAAGATCATGGCGTTTCAGCCGAGATACCATATTTTGATGAAAAGTTCATAATGAAGGAGGAACACTATGGGAAAAGCTGATATTGCTGTAAAAAACTGGCTCAGCGATAATGGACGGTTTGCGGATCTGTTTAACGGCATGATCTTCGGTGGGAGGCAGGTCATCCGGCCGGAGGAACTGGACACGATGGACCGGGAGACGGATATCATCATTACAGATAAAAACGGAAAAAGCAGAGGAATGCAGCGCCATCGTGACATAGCGAAACGGTGGAAGCGGCAGGTGGCACTTGCTGTTCTGGCGTGTGAAGCACAGAACGATATCAACTACGCCATGCCGGTACGGAATATGACGCAGGATGGATTGTCATACACAGATCAGATCCGGATCCAGTGGAAGGAAAAAGAGAAGGCAAAGAAAAGTGGAAGAAAGGGTAACAAACTGACCGGAGAAGAATATCTCTCGAGATTCGGGAAGGAGGACAAGATATTTCCAGTTATCACCCTGGTATTCTATTATGATGTAAAGAAGTGGGATGCTGCACTGGAGCTTTACGATATGTTTGAACTGGATATCGAGCAGAAGGATGCGGAACTGTTAAAAAAATATATCCCGAACTACCGGATAAATCTGATCGATGCGGGAAATGTGAAGCATCTGGAACGATTCCGGACGGATTTACAACAGGTGTTCGGGATGTTACAATGTAGAAGTGAGAAAGAAAAGCTTCAGGAATATATCCGGAAGAACAAAGACTATTTTGAAAGTGTGGATGTAGAAACTTATCAGGCGATGCGGGAACTCTTGCGGTCGGAAAGGATCATGAGAGATATGTCGTCAGCCGGGAAGGAGGAAAAGATAGATATGTGCCGGGCAATGGAAGAGTGGTATGCGGATGCGGTGAGAGAAGGAAGAGCAGCAGGGATGAAACAGGGTATAGCGGAAGGGCTGGCAGAAGGAAGAACAGAAGGCCGAGCAGAAGGCATAGCAGAAGGCCGAGCAGAAGGCATAGCAGAAGGCCGAGCAAAGGGAAGAGCAGAGGGAAGGAAGGTAATTATCCGAACAATGCTCACAAAAGGGCTGTCCCCCGAAGAGATCGCAAGTTATACTGATGCAACGGACGAGGAGATCGATCAGGTGAGAAAGGAAATGGAAAAGTAGCAGGCTATGGATTTGGACTACGGAAGAGCAAAACGGGTTTTTGAGACATATCTGGATGGCTATGACAGGGAAAACGACAAGGTGAAACTGAAGATCATCCATACTTATGGCGTGGTGGAGCAGAGCAGGGAATTGGCGGAAAGGATGAAGCTTTCAGAGGAAGATACATCGCTTGCGATGATCATTGCCCTTCTGCATGATATCGGCAGGTTCGAGCAGCTGAAGCGGTTTGACAGCTTTGAGCCGGGGACCATGGATCATGCGGCTTACGGGGTGAAAGTGCTGTTTGATGAGGGGATGATCCGTCGGTTCGTGAGCGGGGATGCCTGGGATGATATCATCCGGACAGCCATCGCGAAGCACAGCGACTTTATCCTGGAAGGGATCGGGGATGCGAGGGCGCGGCTCCACGCAGAACTGATACGGGATGCGGACAAGCTGGATAACTGCCGGGTGAAGCTGGTGGATGATCTGGGGACGTTTATGGGAGCGTCGGCGGACGAGATAGGTGCACAGCCGATCAGCCCGAAAGTGAGAGCGGATGCTCTGGCGGGGCGATGCATCTTTTCGCCCGACCGGGTGACACTGATGGATTACTGGGTTTCCTACCTGGCGTATTTTTACGACCTGAATTTCCGGGAGAGCCTGGACATTGTGGAAGAGAATGACTTTGTCCGGAAAATATGCGCCAGGGTGCCATATTCAGAACCTGAGACGAAAAAGACAATGGAAAAGCTGCAGGAGCATCTTGTAAGATATGTACACGAAGGGTTAAAATAAATTTTAGAACAGTAAAAAAGAAAAAGGAGAGAATGCGATATGGGAAACTATCTGGGTGAAGAGATACCGAAACTAGGGTTCGGGTTGATGAGGCTTCCGATGAAGGACGATGCCATCGATATCGAACAGACAAAAGAGATGGTAGACAAGTTTATGGAGGCGGGCTTCTGTTATTTTGACACAGCATACGGCTACAACGACGGCGAGTCGGAAAAGGCGGCGAAGGCGGCACTGGTGGACCGGTATCCGAGAGAGAAGTTCCTCCTTGCCACCAAACTTCCTGCATGGGCAGGCGCAAAGAGCAAAGAGGAGGCAGAGCAGATGTTCTATATTTCTCTTGAGCGGACCGGAGCGGGATACTTCGACTTTTATCTGTTACATAATCTGGGAGAAGAGAGGACCCACTTTTTCGATGACTATGGGATCTGGGACTTTCTCCAGGAGAAAAAGAAAGAGGGACTGATCCGTCATCTTGGATTCTCCATGCATGACAAGGCGGACGTGCTGGATGAGATCCTGACTGCGCATCCGGAAATGGAGTTTGTGCAGCTTCAGATCAATTATGCGGACTGGGAAGACCCGACCATCGAATCAAGAAAATGCTATGAGGTTGCCAGAAAGCACGGAAAACCGGTTATCATCATGGAACCGGTCAAAGGCGGCACACTGGCGAATCCTCCGAAAGAGGTGGCAGAGGTATTGAAGGCGGCGGATCCGGATGCTTCTCCGTCATCCTGGGCGATACGTTTTGCGGCTTCCCTGGGCGGAGTGGTCACAGTGCTGTCGGGTATGTCGAATGTAGAGCAGATGGAAGATAATCTTTCTTATATGAAGGATTTTGTCCCACTTTCAGAAAAAGAGCACGAGATCGTGGAGAAGGCGAGAGAAATCTACAACTCCTTCCCGAAAGTGCCGTGTACTGCCTGTGCATATTGTATGAAAGGCTGTCCGAAAAATATTGCCATTTACGGGACCTTCCAGGCGGTCAATATTTACAATATGTATAATGACCTGGCTGGTGCAAAAGGGAAATATCAGTGGAATACCAGCGGACACGGCTGGGGGAAAGCTTCTGAATGCATCAAATGCGGAAAGTGTGAACAGGTCTGTCCTCAGCACATCCATATCAGAGATGAGCTGGAGAAGGCGGCAGAAGTGCTGGAAAAATAATTCCAGGAGGCCTGAAGGGATAGCAGAGATCGGAGAAGGGAGGAAAGTCTATGGCAGTAAAAGGCGCGGTCATGGTACCCCATCCGCCCATTATCATACCGGAGATCGGGCGCGGTGAGGAATGGAAGATCCGGGAAACGTCTGATTCCTATCGGAAAGCGGCGGCGAAGATCGCAGAGTGGAAGCCGGATACCGTAGTCGTCATCTCTCCTCACTCAGTGATGTATGCAGACTATTTTCACATTTCCCCCGGAACAGGTGCAAAGGGGGACTTCGGGCAGTTCCGGGCGCCTCAGGTGAAGTTCCGGGTGAATTATGACACGGAGTTTGTAAGTGCGCTCGCCCGGGAAGCAGAGGCAAGGGACATTCCGGCGGGAACTCTGGGAGAAAGAGAGAAGAGGCTGGATCACGGAACGATGGTGCCCTTGTATTTTCTGGAGCAGTATGTGCAGGATTGTCGGCTTGTGCGCATCGGCCTGTCGGGATTGCCGCTCGCCGTGCATTATGAGCTGGGAGAGTGCATCAAGAAAACAGCGGAACTTCTTGACCGGGATGTGGTGGTCATCGGAAGCGGGGACCTGTCCCATAAGCTGAAGGAGGACGGGGCATACGGATTTCAGAAAGAAGGTCCGGAGTATGATGAACGGATCATGGACGTGATGGGACGCGGGGCGTTTGGAGAACTTTTTGATTTTCCCGAGGACTTCTGTGATAAGGCGGCAGAATGCGGACACCGTTCCTTTACTATCATGGCGGGCGCCTTGGACGGGCTGAAGGTGAAGACGGAGAGACTGTCCCATCAGGGAACCTTCGGCGTGGGATACGGGATCTGTATTTATGAGGTGACAGGGCGCGATCCTAATAGATATTTTCTGGAGCAGTACCGCAGGGAACAGAGGGAAGCGGCAGAACGCAGGAAAGCTTCAGAAGATCCGTATGTACGGCTTGCGAGAAAAACGGTGGAGACCTATGTCAGGACAGGAAAGAAGATCCGGGTTCCCGAAGGACTGCCGGAGGAGATGTATTCCCGCAGAGCAGGCGTGTTTGTCTCTCTGAAAGAGGAAGGACGGCTTCGGGGATGCATCGGGACGATCGCACCTGTGCGGGGAAGTGTTGCAGAGGAGATCGTTGAGAACGGGATCAGCGCTGCGGCGAAAGATCCCCGTTTCCATGCGGTGGAACCGGAGGAACTGGACAGGCTGGAATACAGTGTGGATGTTCTGGGAGAGACGGAAGAAATCGATTCGCCGGAAAAACTGGACGTGAAACGATATGGTGTCGTAGTGAACTGTGGATACAGGCGCGGTCTTCTTCTCCCTGATCTGGAAGGTGTTGATACGGTGGAGGAGCAGATCGAGATCGCGAGAAGAAAGGCAGGGATCCCTGAGGATGCAGAGGATATCCGGCTGGAACGTTTTGAGGTGGTGAGACATTTTTGAGAGAAGAAAAGAGGGCGGCCTGTCCGGTCTGTTTTCACCACTGCAGACTGGATGAGGAACAGTACGGCAGATGCAGGGCAAGAAAAAATGTGAAGGGAACGGTTGTCTGCGATAATTACGGAAAAGTGACGGCGCTGGCGCTGGACCCCATCGAGAAGAAACCGCTGAGACATTTTATGCCGGGAAGCCTGATCCTTTCTGTGGGGAGCTACGGATGCAATCTGTCCTGTCCTTTCTGCCAGAACCATGATATTTCCATGGGAGACGGAATGGTGACAGAGTACCGGGAAATCACCCCGGAAGAACTGACGGAACTGGCGGCGGCATACCGGGAGCAGAAAGACGCATACGGCAGAGGGAATATCGGCGTGGCTTTTACCTATAATGAGCCTCTTGCAGGATATGAATTTGTGCGGGATACGGCAAAGCTGGTCCGGGAGCGGGGGATGAAGAACGTGCTTGTCACAAACGGCACGGCGGAACTTCCCGTGCTGGAGGAGATCCTGCCCTTTATCGACGCCATGAACATAGACCTGAAAGGATTTACGGAAGACTATTACCGGAAACTTGGCGGCAGCCTTGAAGCGGTGAAAGCGTTTGTACGACGGGCGGCGGAGGAATGTCATGTAGAACTGACCACGCTGATCGTGCCGGGAGAGAATGATTCGGAGGAGGAGATGGAGCGGGAGGCAGAGTGGATCGCATCGGTGGATCCTGAGATCGTGCTCCATGTGACCCGGTTCTTTCCGCGATATAAGATGAATGACCGGGAAGCCACCGATGTGGAAACGGTATACCGGCTTCGGGATATTGCCGTAAAATACCTGAAAAATGTATATACAGGGAACTGCTGAACTGCAAAGCAATCCAGATATGCAGGTACAGCAGCCGATTGTCGGGGCTGGCGCGAAGAAAAGGGGCTGTCGGTTAATACCGGATTTTAACCCCTGACATGCAAGGAAGAGACAATCCCAGAGAATTCGGACTTTTTAAGAACTGAATTCTCTGCTGGACTGTCTCTTCATTTTTATCCCTCTTATTTTAGGGCGCAAAAGCCCCTTTTTTGGATTTTGGGGAGCACTCCTTCGGCTAAGCTCTTTTCTGCTCCTTTTTTCCTTCATATTTCTCGATTTCATGGTGTAAGAACCGGTGGTATTTCAGGATGTTCCTACCAATTGCATACAGCATGAACTCTTTATACACTTTTTCTTCTGAACGATAATTAAAACGCCGGAAGTTTTCATTCTCTTTGATATCTCCAAAGTGCCCTTCCGTCTGGATCGACCGTGTCTGCCGTTTCAGGATCCCTTCTTCACTCTGGATATTAGCGTTGGATTCTTCCTTCAGTTCTTCCCAGCGTTCGTTGATCTTCATGACCTTATTGCGGTCCGGATTTTTTTCCGCATTGTATCTGTAAAGACATTTGGATTTATGCTCACAGCCGCTGCAGTCCGCACAGCCGTATACTTCCACCGTCTGGGTATAGCCGTCCTGTTCTTTGCTTTCCGTCCGGATATGGCGCAGTTCCCTTCCATCATGGCAGATGTAATAATGCTCATCTTCAAAGACAGCGTATATCATGTTGGAATACTTCCCGATGTCCTCTTTGTATGCCCGGGTTTTCCGCTTCTCATGGTCTTGAAGTTTGATATAGCTCCGGATCCCGTTCTCTTTCAGATATAGCAGGTTCTTTTCACTACAGTAGCCACTGTCGGCGGTTACTGCCTCCAGTGTATCTCCAAACGCTTTCCTGTGCTTTTCCAGAACGGGGATCAGCGTATTATAGTCTGTCCGGTCATTGCTCACATATCCGTGGACAATGA
>HHCFC02800__coassemble_1407_pt1 | contig 22185 bp, 21 predicted proteins | sample HHCFC02800__metabat2_high_PE_058 | metagenome-assembled genome bin HHCFC02800 | reverse complement strand
GTGTACTTTTTAAAAAGTGCCTGACACTTTTTAAAAAGTACACGGCACCTGTTAAGAAAATATCAAATGGAGGAGATCAATGAGTTACGCAGACAAGGTTTTTATAGATATGTGCCGGGACATCATAGATAACGGCACGAGCACGGAGGGAGAGAAGGTCCGCCCGGTATGGGAGGACGGCACACCGGCTTATACGATCAAGAGATTCGGAGTCGTGAACCGGTATGACCTGTCAAAGGAATTCCCGGCGCTGACGCTGAGACGCACGGCGATCAAGAGCTGTGTGGATGAGATGCTTTGGATCTGGCAGAAGAAGTCCAACAATGTGAATGAATTAAAGAGCCATATCTGGGACAGCTGGGCGGATGAGACGGGCTCCATCGGGAAAGCATACGGCTACCAGATGGGGGTAAAGCATCAGTATAAAGAGGGCATGATGGACCAGACGGACCGGGTGATATTTGACCTGAAAAACAACCCGTACAGCCGAAGGATCATGACGAATATCTATGTGCATCAGGATCTTCACGAGATGAACCTGTATCCCTGCGCGTACAGCATGACCTTTAACGTGACAAAAGAGAAAGACAGCGATGTGCTGACACTGAACGGGATCCTGAACCAGCGCTCCCAGGACGTGCTCACGGCGAACAACTGGAATGTCTGCCAGTACGCGGTCCTGCTCCACATGCTGGCGCAGGTGTGCGGCATGAAGGCGGGCGAGTTCGTCCATGTGATCGCGGACGCGCATATTTACGACCGCCATATCCCCATGATCGAGGAACTGATCGCAAGAGAACCTTATCCGGCTCCGAAATTCTGGCTGAATCCGGATGTGAAGGATTTCTATGATTTCACACCGGATGACGTCAGGCTGGACGATTACGAGACGCATCCGCAGATCAAAAATATCCCGGTGGCGGTATAAAGCGCGGGGAGCAGAAAAGTATACCTGCTGCGGAGCAGATAAGAGCAGTAAAGCAGCTTTGAAGCGGCAGCGGACTGTGGAAAACGAGAATGGAGGAGAAGAGATGAAAGCGATTTTGTCAGCGGATAAAAACTGGGGGATCGGATATCAGAACAGGCTTCTGACAAGGATCCCTTCGGATATGAAATTTTTCAGAGAGACTACGACAGGCAGGGTCGTTGTGATGGGGCGGAAGACCCTGGAGAGCTTTCCAAACGGCCTGCCTTTGAAAAACAGGACAAATATCGTCCTCACAGGAAATAAAGATTATGATGTGAAAGACGCGGTCATCGTACACTCAAAAGAAGAACTCCTGGAAGAATTCAAAAAATACAGTCCCGACGATATCTACGTGATCGGCGGGGAGAGTATCTACCGGATGATGCTTCCGTACTGTGACACAGTCTATGTGACGAAGATCGACCACGCCTTCCAGGCGGATACATTTTTCCCGAACCTGGACGAGATGGACGAGTGGGTGATGACGGAGGAGAGTGAGGAACAGACCTGTTTTGACCTTGAGTTCACATTCACAAAATACGAACGCCGATAGGATGAGGATATGACAAGGATGAAAAAAAGATCAGGACGGGGGATGAGAAGAGGGAGGATGCGCAGGAGCGTTCTGCTTGCGGGATGCATTCTCTTATCCGGAAGCCTGCTCGCAGGCTGCGGAAGAACAGGAGCGCCGGATGCTGAGGAGGAGTCCGGAGACGGCGGTAAGATCAGCGTGGTGACTACGATCTTTCCCCAGTATGACTTTGTGCGCCAGATCGCAGGGGACAAGGTGGAACTGAAGATGCTCTTAAAGCCGGGGGAGGAGACCCATTCCTATGAGCCTACCCCTCAGGACATCATCGCCATACAGAACAGCGATGTGTTCATCTATGTGGGCGGAGAGAACGATGCCTGGGTGGAGGACATCCTGGAATCCATGCCGGACTCTGACATGGTCACGCTGAAACTGATGGACTGTGTGGACACGGTGGAAGAAGAGCAGGTGGAGGGGATGCAGGCAGAGCCGGGACACAGCCATGAGGAAGAGGAAGGGCACGACCACGAGGAAGAGGAAGAAGCGGAAGCCCATTCTGTCCATGGGATCGACGAGCATGTGTGGACCGCACCGGAGAATGCCTCCGCCATCGTCGGAGCGATCCGGGACATCCTCATGGAGGAGGATCCGTCCAATGCAGGGACCTATGAGGAGAACGCCGCGGCTTACCGGGAACAGCTCGATGAACTGGATCAGGAGTTCCGGGATGTGGCGGACAGCGCGAAGCGGAACCTGCTGATCTTCGGGGACCGTTTCCCGTTCCGGTATTTTGCAGATGCATACGGCATAGATTATTATGCGGCTTTCCCGGGGTGCGCTTCCGATACGGAGCCCAGCGCGGCGACCATGGCATTCCTGATCAATAAAGTGAGGGAAGAGCAGGTGCCGGCGGTATTAAAAATGGAACTCAGCAACGAAAATATCGCCAATGCGATCGCAGAGGCGACAGGGACAGAGGTGAAAACGTTCTATAGCTGCCATAACCTGACAGCAGAAGAGTTTGAGAACGGGGAGACCTACCTGAGCATGATGCAGAAAAACGTGGAGACTCTGAAGGAGGTATTGAACTGATGGCTCTGATAAAGTGTGAGGATGTATCCATCGGATACGAGGGACAGACCGTGGTCCGGGACCTGAATTTCCAGATCGACAGCGGGGATTACCTCTGTATCGTAGGAGAGAACGGCTCGGGAAAGAGTACGCTGGTGAAGAGCCTTCTGGGGCTGAAAGCCGTGGAGAGCGGGCGGATCCTGTTCGGCGGCGGGCTCAGACAGCAGGAGATCGGATATCTGCCCCAGCAGACCGACATACAGAAGGATTTTCCGGCAAGCGTGTATGAAGTGGTCCTCTCCGGCAGACTGAACAGCAGGGGGCTGAAGCCATTTTACAGCCGGGAGGATAAACAGCAGGCGTATGAGAAGATGGAGATGCTGGGGATCCGGGACCTGTCCAGACAGTGTTTCCGGGATCTGTCCGGGGGACAGCGCCAGAGAGTCCTTCTGGCGAGGGCGCTGTGCGCCACAAAGAAACTGCTCCTTCTGGATGAGCCGGTGACCGGGCTGGATCCTATCGTCACAACGGAATTTTACGAACTGATCCGTCAGATCAACCGGGATTCCGGCATCGCTGTGGTGATGGTGTCCCATGATATAGAAAGCGCGGTGAAAGACGCCACCCACATCCTGCACCTGCAGGAGAAAGTCCTCTTCTTCGGCACAGCAGAGGACTATCAGAGGAGCCGGGTGGGAAGAACATTTCTCGGAGGTGGACAGGATGATTGATACAGTGATGGAGATGCTCTCCTATCCCTTTATGGTCAGGGCATTCACGGTCGGCGCGCTGGTGGCGCTCTGCTCGGCGCTGCTCGGCGTGAGCCTTGTACTGAAACGGTATTCCATGATCGGAGACGGGCTGTCCCATGTGGGGTTCGGGGCACTTGCGGTGGCTGCGGCGCTGAACGCTGCTCCTCTTGCCGTGGCGATCCCGGTGGTCATCGTGGCTGCGGTGCTGCTCCTGCGCATCAGCGGAAACAGCAGGATCAAGGGGGACGCGGCGATCGCCCTGATCTCCACCAGCTCCCTTGCCGTGGGTGTGATGGTGATCTCACTCACCACAGGGATGAACACGGATGTGTATAACTATATGTTTGGAAGTATCCTGGCGATGAGCGGGGAGGATGTGCGTCTCAGTGTGATACTCTCCGTGGTCGTGCTGTTTCTCTTTATCTTCTTCTACCAGAAGATCTTTGCCATCACATTTGACGAGACATTTGCCCAGGCGACCGGGGTGAAGGCGGGGCTGTACAACACGCTGATCGCGGTGCTGACAGCAGTGACCATCGTGCTGGGAATGCGTATGATGGGGGCACTGCTGATCTCCAGCCTGATCATCTTCCCGGCGCTGACGTCCATGCGGGTGTGCAGGACGTTCCGGAGCGTGATCATCAGTTCGGCAGTGGTATCTGTGGTCTGCCTGATCGCGGGGATCATGGTCTCCTACCTGTGTTCCACTCCCGCGGGAGCGAGCGTGGTCATGGCAAATATCGTGGCGCTGATCATCTATTCATTGATCGGGGTCCTGCGAAACCGTGGGATCCACCGGTCTTGAAAACATCGGTAAGAAGCAAGAAACTGCTCTCAGGAGGGGACTATGACGGCGGCAGCGGCAGTATGTACGGCGGTTCTTGGAACAGCTTATGTATATCTCAAGAAAAAAGATAAACCGAAGGCACTTGTATGTAAGGCCCTCGCAACGTTTATGCCGGCGCTTTTACTGCTGCGGGCATTTCCGGGCGTGGGAAGCGGGGAGATACCCCTTCCTCTGTTCGGATGGACCCTGGCGGCGCTGGCGTTCTATATCGCGGCGGATGTACTCCTGGAGTGCAGGTTTATTGCAGGGGCAGTGACGTTCAGCCTGGGACATATCTGCATGGCAGCGGGATTTCTCACCGGCGGAGAACTGAGAGTCTCTCCCGGGGCAGAGAACGGAGAGATCCTCGGTCTGGCAGCAGGATGCGCCGCGCTGGCATTGCTGCTCGTGGCAGCGGCATGCCTTGTGCTGAGAAAATACATTCCGCACCTCAAGGCGAAGAACCTCCTCCTGCCGGCAGTATCCTACGTCTCCATACTGAGTGTGATGGCTGCGCTGGCGATCCTTGCAGGGATCCGGAAGGGAGGACCGGAGGGGATGTTCTCTGCTGCAGGCGGGATCGCGTTTGTGATCTCTGATATCCTTCTCGGTATGAACCGGCTGGGGAGGAAGCACAGCGGCAGAAAAAGAGCCGCTGTGCTTATCCTGTACTATCTTTCGGTATATCTCCTCTCGGTGAGAGTGTGGATGTAGATGTTAAAAAAGATCAAGAAAACGTGATTGACAAAGTTAAAAATACACACTATAATGTATTTAAATTTTTAACAAAAATGCAGTGACAGGGAGGAGTACATGGTCTTCGGAAGCAAAGAGAGGAGATGGATGGTGAGAATCTCCGTGACGGGACCCTGGAAGTAGCCCTCGAGCAGTGGACCGAACGACAGAAGATACAGCCCGAAAGTCCGACCTGAGAAGAAAGGACGGATCGCGGCAGGAGAAGGCATCTGTTCAGTAGGCTCCAACGTTTTTCCCGCGTTACAGGGAAACGGTATCGGATGAAGTCCCGTACCGGCAGAGCGCAGAGAAATCTCTCTGAATTTAGGTGGTAACACGGATGAAGATTCGCCCTAAGCATGTGACGTGCTTAGGGTTTTCTTTTTCAGTGTGAGAAGTTAAAAGGAGGTAGTACATTGAGACAGATCACGGGGAACAAGTTACTTGTAAGGGCATTAAAAGAAGAAGGAGTGGATACGATCTTCGGATATCCGGGAGCGTGTACGATCGACATCAGCGACGAACTCTATAAGCAGGATGAGATCAGGGTGATCCTGCCAAGGCATGAGCAGGCGCTGGTCCATGAGGCGGATGCATATGCGAGGACGACAGGGAAAGTCGGCGTGTGCCTGGTGACCAGCGGTCCCGGGGCGACAAACCTGGTGACGGGACTTGCCACGGCAAACTATGACAGCGTGCCCCTCGTCTGTTTTACCGGACAGGTGGCAAGACATCTGATCGGGAATGACGCCTTTCAGGAAGTGGATATCGTCGGGATCACGCGCAGCATCACAAAATACGGTGTGACGGTCCGCAGGAGAGAGGACTTGGGCAGGATCATAAAAGAGGCGTTTTATATCGCCCGGACAGGAAGACCGGGACCTGTGCTCATTGACCTGCCAAAGGACGTGATGGGCGAACTGGGAAGCGCAGAGTACCCGAAGACAGTAAATATCCGGGGATATAAGCCGAACACGAGCGTCCATATGGGACAGCTCAAGCGTGCGATCAAGATGCTGAAAAAAGCGGAAAGGCCGCTGTTCCTCGCAGGAGGAGGCGTGAACATCGCTAGGGCGAACAAAGTGTTTACAGAGGTGGTCGTTAAGACGAATGTTCCGGTCGTCACAACGATCATGGGGCGCGGAGCGATCCCAACGAACCACCCGCTGTTTATCGGGAATCTTGGGATGCACGGGGCGTATGCGGCGAATATGGCGGTCAGTGAATGCGACCTTTTGTTCTCCATCGGAACAAGGTTCAATGACCGTATCACGGGGAAACTCCACGCGTTTGCGCCGAAGGCACAGATCGTCCACATCGATATCGATACGGCCTCTATCTCCAGAAATATACAGGTGCACGTTCCTATTGTCGCAGACGCTCTGGAGGCGGTCACGAAGATGAACGAGTATGTGGAACTCTGCGAGACGAAAGACTGGGTAAAACAGATCAGTGAGTGGAAGGAGGAGCATCCTCTGACTATGAAAAACAGACCACAGATGGGACCGAAAGATATCCTTGATGAGATGAACCGTCAGTTTGACGACGCCATCATCGCAGCGGATGTGGGACAGCATCAGATGTTCGTGGCACAATACACAGAAATTACGGAGAAGAAACAGCTCATCATGTCCGGCGGTCTCGGGACCATGGGATACGGATTCCCGGCTGCGGTCGGCGCCCAGCTCGGCAATCCGGACAAGACGGTCATCGCCGTATCCGGAGACGGAGGGATGCAGATGAACATCCAGGAGTTTGCGACTGCTGTCCTGGAGGAACTTCCTCTGATCCTCTGTGTGTTCAACAATGAATATCTGGGAATGGTGAGGCAGTGGCAGAAACTGTTCTACGGGAAGCGCTACGGTATGACGAACCTGCGCGCCGGCGCTCTCTACAGGAGGACGCATGGCGAGGAGATGCCGGAGTACACACCGGATTTTGTGAAGCTTGCAGAGAGCTACGGGGCAGCCGGGATCCGAGTGACGAAGAAAGAAGAGATCGCCCCTGCGTTTGAAGAGGCGAAGAAAAACAGGAGCAGAAAGATCCCGACACTGATCGAGTTTATCATCGATCCGGAGGAACTGGTATATCCGATGGTGAAGCCGGATGGTACGCTGGAAGATATGATCATGGACTGTTAGTTGAAAGGAGAAGGAAAATGGATAATAATATGAAAAAAAGATGGATCTCCCTCTATGTAGAAAACCAGGTCGGCGTACTTTCAAAGATCTCCGGGCTTTTTTCGGGAAAATCCTATAATCTGGACAGCCTTACAGTCGGAACGACAGAAGACCCTACCGTATCCAGGATGACGATCGCGACGGTGAGCGATGACGAGACGTTTGAACAGATCAAAAAGCAGCTTAACCGGATGGTCGAGGTGATCAAAGTGATCGACTTCACGGATATCTTTGTCAGGATGAAAGAGATCCTTTATGTCAAAGTGTTCAAATGTACTCCGGAGGACAAGGTGGAAGTATTCCAGATCGCAGAGACGTTTAAGGCAAAGGTCATCGACTACGGACGGGACAGTGTGCTTGTGGAATTTGTCCAGACCGCCACAAAGAATGACGCGGTGGTCAAACTGATGAAGGAGGAATTCAAGACGATCGAGGTAGTGAGAGGCGGAAGCGTCGGGATCGAGTCGATCAGCATGATGGAGAGATAGAAGAGCGGTCAGGAAAAAAGAGTGAAAGAAATCCAAGAGTGACAAAAGAAAGACATAACGGTGCGGTCTGCATGATTTTTGAAAATGCATGCGGACCGCACTGTTTTTTGACTGAATCTGTCTGCCGGTACCTGTCAGGAGCCAAACGCCTGTTTTAAAAGGTCCACCGATGTGCGGATCTCCCGGCTGTCGGTCCGCAGGATCTTATAGTCGCTGCTCTCTGAAAGACCAAGACCGATACCATCTTTTCGGAATGTCATGGAGCTTTCCAGCTCTGTCTTTCCGGACATGTGATAGGATGAGATGCCCGTGTATGGGATAAGATTCCGGATCGGTCCGGGACCGATCCCTGATGCGGCGAGGATCTCAATGCGTCCCCGGCTTTTTTCCTGAAGTTCTTTTAAAAGTTCTCTTCCCTCCCAGGCTGTAGGAGCCTGTCCGCTCGTCAGGATCGTGTCAAATCCCATTTCTACTGCCTGTTCCAGCGCCTGGAACGGATCTGCGCACACATCGAAGGCGCGGTGGAGCGTGATATCCATGGAGCGTGCCTCCTGTTTCAGCTCGGAGAGCTGTTCTGTGTTCAGGGTCCCGTCAGGGTTCAGGATCCCCACGACGACACCGTCTGCCCCCTCCTCACGGAAGATGGCGACTTCTTCTCTCAGTTCCTCAAATTCGTAGCTGTCATAGCAGTAATCACCGTATCTGGGGCGGAGGAGCACCCGGATCTTAAGATCTGTATATTTCCGGATCTGGCGGAACAGCGGGACAGACGGAGAGACTCCTCCGATCACGAGATCGCTGCACAGTTCGACCCGGCTGGCACCCCCTTTTTCCGCCTCGATGGCGGAGCGTACACTGTCTACACATGCTTCAAGAATGTACTTTGCCATTACTTTCCTCCTTGATCGTTATCAGATGGTGTAGAGTATATCATAAATGAGAAGAAGACGAAAGATATGTATTGAAAAAAGCGGTAAGGAAAAGATGCGGGAAAATCGATCTGACCAGAGGATTGTTTTGACAGAAAGAGGAAGAGGTATTATCATTAGAATACAAAACAACAGGAAAGGAGCAGCGGCTTGGGGCGGACGAAATCGTCTGATGCCGTAAAAAAAACATGAAAGTATTAAAAGAAAAAAAGATCTTTACCGGTACCGGTGTGATCGAAAACGGGTATGTACGTTACGGAGAGCGGATCTCAGAGGTGGGCGAGATGCGGGAGTTCATTCCGCGTGAGGATGACCAGGTCATTGATGTGGAAGGAAGATATGTGATCCCGGGATTTATTGATGTCCACAGCCACGGGGGATACGGTTATGACAGCATGGATGCTTCCCCGGAAGAGATCGACCGGATGGTGCGCATGATGGCGGCGCGCGAGGGGATCACATCTTATTTCTGTACAACGATGACACAGACCTATGATAATATTGAAAAAGCAATGGTGAACATCAGAAAAGCGGCGGAGAAAAATCCTGTGATCCAGGGGATCCATCTGGAAGGACCGTTCATTTCCGTAAACTATAAAGGTGCCCAGGACCCGTCCTACATCAAGACGCCGGATGAGAATGTGCTGGCTCACTGGAATGAACTGAGCGGAAACCGGATCCGTATCGTGACCTATGCGCCGGAGGAGGCTTCGGAAGAATTTGAAAACTGGTGCCTGGAAAACCGGATCATCCCCAGCGCGGGTCATTCAAACGCCACATATGATGAACTGTGCGCTTCAAGGGCACGCCATGTGACCCATCTGTATAATGCCCAGAAGGGGCTGAACCACAGGGAGCCGGGAGTGACCGGATACGGACTTCTGACGGACGGAGTGAACGCAGAACTGATCTGTGACGGGATCCACATCCGTCCTCAGATGATCGATCTGGCTTACAAAGTAAAGGGAAGCAGCGGGATCGAACTGGTCACGGATTCCATGCGCGCCAAAGGGATGCCGGAAGGGAAAAGTGAACTGGGAGGCCAGACTGTGTATGTGAAGAATGGAACAGCACGCCTGGAGGACGGGACCATCGCAGGCAGTGTCCTCATGTATATCGATGCGTTCCGCAACATCATGAAGTTTACCGGAGCGTCTCTGGAGGATGCGGTGAAGATGAGTTCGGGCAATCAGGCGAAAGAGTTCGGCCTCACGCAGAAAGGAGAGATCAGGACCGGAAGAGATGCCGATCTTGTGATCCTGGATGAGGAGTATGGTCTAATGGGAACGATCAGCATGGGAGAACTGGTGAGAGAGTAAAGAGATGAGCGGCTGACCGGATGAGGCGAGGATGCCGGGGATGCCGTCGTCAAGGAATAGCCGTCGGGAGACTGCTGCAGGGTAAAGGGATGACATCCCATTTGGGCAGGGTCCCGACGACTTTTTTTGTTTATAATAAACTTTGTTCTATGCCTCTGCATACTCACTCTGAAAGGTTCAGAGATTGAAAAGGTGCGTCGCGATATTAAAGTAGATCAGGATCGAGAAAATATCTACCAGTGTGGTGATCAGAGGCGAAGCCATGATCGCCGGATCTAAGTGGATCTTACTTGCCAGGAGCGGGAGCATACATCCAACCATCTTTGCCGCGACCACTGTGCCGATCAGAGACAGAGCGATGACAAGCGCAAGGGATGCATCCTGATACTGTATCATGATGCGGATACCGTTCGTGACCGACAGTACCGCGCCTACAACAAGAGAAATGCGGAATTCCTTGAAGACTACGCGGAAGATATCGCGGAAGCGGATCTGTGAAAGAGCCAGCCCGCGTATGATCAGGGTGGAACTCTGGGAACCGCAGTTACCGCCGGTATCCATCAGCATGGGGATAAAGGAAACGAGCAGCGGGATCGCGGCGAAAGCCTCCTCGTATTCGTTGATGATCGTTCCTGTGATGATAGAAGTAAACATCAGGATGAGCAGCCAGGGAATCCGGTTTTTTGCATGTGATAGTACAGATGTCTCAAAATAAGTCTTCTCGCTGGGATTCATTGCCGCCATCTTGGTGATATCCTCCGTTGCCTCTTCCACCATGACGTCCATCGCGTCGTCAAAGGTGACGATTCCCACCATATAGTCTTCCTCGTCGAGGACAGGGATCGCGATCAGGTCATATTTGCGGAACAGGCGGGCAACCTCTTCCTGATCCGTATGGGTGCGGACGGAAATGAGTTCTTTTTCCATCAGTTCTCCGATCTGCATCTCGTCGTCTTCTGTCATCAGCTCTTTGGCGGATACAGTGCCGATCAGTTTTCTCTGCTCCGTCACGTAGCAGGTATAGATCGTCTCTTTGTGGATACCGGTCCGCTTGATATGCGCCATAGACTGCGCCACGGTCATATTTTTCCGGAGGCTGACGTACTCGGTCGTCATGATGCTGCCGGCGCTGTCGTCGGGATAGTTTAAAAGTTCATTGATCTTGACACGGTCGGCAGGAGAAACAGCGTCCAGGATCCGGCTTACCAGATTGGCAGGAAGCTCTTCCAGCATATCTACCGTGTCGTCCATGTACAGGTCGTCGAGAAGTTCTTTGAGTTCTTTCTCCGTGAAGACTTCCACAAGATAGGTCTGCATGGATGAATCCATGTTGGCAAATACCTCAGCCGCCTTATCCTTGGGGATCAGGCGGAAGGCGAGCGCCAGCTCTTTATCTTTCAGTTCGGCGAGCAGCAAGGCTATGTCCACTTCGTTCATTACATCCAGAATGCTCCTCGCAGCTTTGAACTGACGCTGCTGGAGGAGTTTTACAAAAATATCTTTGTTCATGATGATTACCTCTCTTTATCAGATTTTTCATTTTTAAGCTGCACAAGTGACAACTGGCACCAGAGTCCATAACCTCACCTCCTCTTTTAAGTACAGAATATGTTCAAAAGTGACCGTACGGCGGCCGGCAGATCCTGCTCACAGCACTCCTTATATTTCAAGCAGTTCTTTTGGGAAGAGCGCCTTATGAGATAAAAAAGGACCCTGCCAATGCCTGAACAATGACAGAGTCCGAAACAGAATCTTACTCATGATAAACGCATCGTCCAAGCTTTAGTATCACAGGGCATATCAATTGCATTAGGCAGCGCCTTCACGACGCAGCCTGCTGACCAACACTTTGTGTCTCCACAATCTCGCGGCAGCAATCTTCGGGATTTACCCAATCCCTGTGGTAACCTCACCTACCGAATGATGTATTCTTTTTACCCGATTATTGTAGTCCAGGAAACCAGGTATGTCAAGAAAAAATATCCCGCTTTCACATATGTTTCCTGCGTTATCATATTAAATTAGTGAAATTGGATGAGAAATCTGTTATAATGGTGCGTGGTACGAAGATCATATCCTTCTTGACAGGAAAGCCTGCTTTCCTGCACAGGGCGTACCGCTTATAGCAGGCAGAAAAGAGGAAGAGATTATGGAGTATAAGATCACCGGTTACAAACCGGAAAAACTGTTTCATTTTTTTGAAGAGATCAGTGCGATCCCGAGAGGCTCGGGAAATGAGAAAGGGATCAGCGATTATCTCGTAAAGTTTGCAGAAGACAGAGGACTCTGGGTATATCAGGACGACGCATACAATGTGATCATCAAGAAGGGCGGAAGCAAAGGTGCTGAGGACCGTCCGGCAGTGATGCTCCAGGGACACATTGATATGGTGTGTGAGAAAGTAGCAGGTGTGGAGCACGATTTTGAGAAAGACGGGCTGGATCTTGTGGTAAAGGACGGCGTGCTCACAGCAGACGGCACGACTCTGGGAGCAGATAACGGCGTGGCTGTGGCTCTTATGCTGATGGTGCTCGACGACGAAGATATCGCGCATCCGCCGGTAGAATGCGTATTTACCACAGAGGAAGAAGTCGGACTGAACGGGGCGAGGACACTTGACAAGTCTCAGATCTCCGCAAGGACCATGATCAACATGGATTCGGAAGAAGAGGGAGTGGCGACCATCAGCTGCGCAGGAGGACTCCGCATCGAGTGTGCCAGACCGATCGTAAGAGAAAAAGCAGAAGGAACTCTGCTCACCATTGAGATCTCAGGTCTGAAAGGCGGACATTCAGGAACAGATATTGACAAAGAACGTCAGAATGCCATCCGCACAATGGCGAGGATGCTGTACCAGCTCATGAAGAACACAGACGGGAAGCTGGTCGCATTTTCCGGAGGAAACAAAGACAATGCGATCCCGAGAGAGTGCATGGCGTCCCTGATCTATGCGGATGCCCGGCAGGCAGAGAAAGCGGAAACGCTTGCATGCAGCCTTGCCGAAACGATGGCGGATGAGATCACTCCGTATGAAGAGAACTTCACCTGTGAGATCTCTTCTGAGGAGGGAAGGACAGCAGATGCCATCCCTGCGGAGGATGCAAAGGCGTTCATCACGGCGATGTATCTGGCTCCCAACGGTGTCCAGAGCCGGAATATGAAACTGGATGGATTTGTGGTCGTATCGAGCAACATGGGCGTTGTCCGTGCGGAGGATGACTGTCTTGTGATCGTCTTTTCACCCCGCTCTTCCGTAGCATCGCTTCAGGAAGAGATGAAGGCACGGCTGGGACTGCTGGCTGAGACGTTTGGATTTACCGCTTCATACGCGGGAGAGTACCCGGGATGGAGCTACAAAGAAGTGTCTCCGGTACGCGAAGTGTTCCAGGAGAGTTATCGTGAACTGTTTGGAGAAGAACTTAAAACAGAGGCACTCCATGCGGGACTGGAATGCGGGCTATTCTCCGATGCAATCCCGGGACTGGATGCGATCGCAGTGGGACCGACTCTCAACAATGTCCACACACCGGAAGAGAACCTTCCTCTGGATTCGTTCGAGAGGTTCTATGAGCTGCTCAAAGACGTGCTGAGGAGACTTGCAGAGAGATAATGCCACAGGGCAGATCTCCGGAGCAGAAAGAAAATCTTAACCTTTATAAATGACGCAGGCCCTGCCTGTATTGCATCACAGTGTTCATGCAATACAGGCAGGGCCTGCTCAGTCTGTAAGGATCATTGAGAACGGAGATCTCTGCGTTGCCGGATCCTGTAAGATTCATTTCTTTAAACTGTATACTCTCTTCCCTCCCTGAGTCTCCTCGGTTATGATCCGCTGCTTTACCATATAGGGAAGAATGGAATCGAGAAATTTTTTCGGGTCTGTGACAGCGATCTTTTCCCGGCTGAAGGGTTGTTTCGCGGCCAGATCTTTTATCACCGGTTCCAGGTCCTGCCGGCTCATCGCTCCGTTTTTGCGGAGTGCTCTTTTTATCTTTGCGACTCCCTTTGCAGAGAGCAGGTTTGACAGGTCCTGCTGCTGCCTTATGGAACGCCAGAGCCCCCATGCATAGATGACAGCGGTAACGAGAGCGAAGAGCAGTACGTAAGGGATGTAATGAATTATTGTTTCCATTTTTCTCCTTTCCAGCGAATCAGATGGTTATCATGGAGGATCTCAAGGAACTTGATGAGCCGGGAGAGAGATTTCTCCATACCAGGAAATTTTTCGTCCAGTTTCTTTGAGATCTGATGGACGTCGCTGATGTCATCAATGATGAGCCACACAAAGCTGCCGTAAGCATCCAGCTTGATATCGCTCACCCGAGGACGATGGAAGAAGCGCTGCGCGATCCTGTGATAGAAGCCCTTCCACTCGATCTCCAGAGTAACGATGCCTTCTTCATCTGTGTGATATTGGATCTCCGGATCTTTCACCGGGATATAGTCCAGATAATTTTTTGACTGCTTGGCTTTCATTTCGCGTATCAGGTCCTCCTTTTGAACTTCTGTACCGGTCAGTGCAGTGCTGACGGCCACTTTCATTGATATTCTGGATCGTACAGATATGACGATCCGTAAATACTTTAACTTATAAAGAAGCAGCCTGCAAGCAGCAGGCTGCAACAAGTGCTGAAAAACGTTAAATTAAGATTATTTCTCTTTCTTCATACATACTTTGTACAGATAGAACAGAAGTACGATAAAGATGATCAGGCTTCCGATCTGCGGAAGTGAGAAGTCAAGTTTGATCGCAGAATCCACACCGGCAACGGCAAGGATAGCAAGGACGATGCCCATGATACCTTCTCCGGCGATCAGACCGGATGTAAACAGGACACCGCGGTCTCCGCGCTCTTTCTTCTCTCCATCGGTGCCTTTGATCTTCTCTACGATGAAGCGGACAGCACCACCTGCCATGATTCCGGCACTTAAAGAGAACGGCAGATACATACCTACTGCGAACGGCATTACCGGGATCTTGAGGATCTCAGCCACAATTGCGACAAATACACCGATGAGGATCAGTGCCCACGGAAGATCTGCGTTCATGATACCTTCTACGAGCATCTTCATCATGGTAGCCTGTGCTGCCGGGATCTTTTCTGTTCCGTATCCCCATGCCTCGTTCAGGAGGTAGAGCACGAATCCGATAGCTGCCGCAGATACGACAACGCCCAGCATCTCACCGATCTGCTGTTTCTTCGGTGTAGCTCCAACGATAAATCCGGTCTTCAGGTCCTGTGAAGTATCTCCTGCGATAGCAGCGACGATACAGATGATACCGCCGATGGCAATGGCGCCTACCATACCTGTTGTGCCGTCTGTCCCTGTTGCTTTCAGGAGCAGAGTCGCGATGATCAGGGTTGCGATCGCCATACCGGATACCGGGTTATTGGAAGATCCGATCAGTCCAACCATACGGGAGGAAACAGATGCAAAGAAGAACCCGAAGATCACGATGATAAGCGCGCCGACCGGATTGACCGGAAATGTCGGTACAAGCCAGATCAGGATCACGATCACCAGCATCATTCCAAGGAGCAGAGGCATCGGAAGATCCTGCTGTGTACGGATCGTATTGGTATTTCCGTGCTTTTTGGACATGCTCTGCATCGCCTGTTTAAATGTTCGGATGATCAGCGGAAAGGTCTTGACCAGGCTGATCAGACCACCGGCTGCGACAGCACCGGCGCCGATATATTTTACGTATGTACCCCAGAGATCTGCAGGAGCCATGGATGAGATCGGAACCTCACCGGGGAAGATCACAGAGTCTCCGCCGAACAGCGCGATCGCCGGCATGAGAACAAACCAGCTTAATGTACCGCCGGCCAGCATGTAGCTGGAGATCTTCGGACCGCAGATGAAGCCGACACCGGCAAGTGACGGAAGCACCTGGATACCGATCTGGGAACCTGCGAAGCCTTTGAAGGCATATCCGATCTCGCTCGGGAAGAATCCCAGACCGTCTGCGATGAATTTATATACGGCGGCAATCCCCAGACCCTTGAAGACAGAACCTGCCTTGCTTCCGCCTTCTTCTCCCGCAAGAAGGACTTCCGCACATGCGGTTCCTTCCGGGAAGGGAAGTGTTCCGTGTTCCTCAACGATCAGTGCCTGGCGGAGCGGGACCATGAAACATACTCCCAGGATACCGCCGAACAGTGCGATGAGGAAAATTGTCAGGATGCTTGGAAACTCGATCTTTCCTTCCTCAGCCCATAAGAATAGTGCGGGCAGAGTAAAGATCGCGCCTGCCGCGAGTGACTCGCCGGCAGAACCGATCGTCTGTACCATGTTGTTCTCAAGGATGGAATCCCTGCGAAGGATGATACGGATGATACCCATTGAGATAACAGCCGCCGGGATCGATGCAGAGACCGTCATTCCGACGAGAAGTCCAAGGTAAGCGTTTGCCGCGCCGAATACAACGGCAAGGATACAGCCGATCAGGACAGAAGTGATCGTAAATTCCGGAACGATCTTGTCAGCCGGAATATACGGTTTGAAATCATTCTTGTTGTCCATTGAACTTTTCATTCCTTTCTTTTTTCTTTTAATATAATTTTAACGCTTTTTTAACACAGCTTTAAGATTATATCACTTTATCACAAGAAAGGGAAGTGGAAAACACAAAAAGTTTGTAACACATCAGCCCGCGCCTTACCTTATGGCTGAACTGTTACAAAAGTTTCTTAGTGCCAAGATGTGTAAAATATGTTAAACTTGTTACAGTTCCGGATAAAAGGGTGTTCCGAAGCAGGAAGCTCCTGGCAGGGAACGGATCCGGGAACAGAAAAACTCCGGTGACAGGCAGATACCGGGGGAGGGAAGGATGACAGTTCAGATGGAAGCATATACAGGATTTGCCCGGGTGTATGACATATTTATGGATAATGTTCCCTATGGAGAATGGGGGGAATATCTCGTTTCTCTGCTCAGAGAATATAGCGTGGACGAAGGACTGGTCCTGGATCTGGGATGCGGGACCGGGGCAATGACAGAGATCCTGGCAGGATACGGATACGATATGATCGGTGTGGACAATTCGGAGGACATGCTGGAGATCGCGATGGAGAAAAAGATCGGATCAGGACATGATATCCTGTATCTTCTCCAGGATATGAGAGGATTCGAACTCTACGGCACGGTGCGCGCAGTTGTCAGCGTCTGCGATTCTGTCAATTATATCACAGAACCGGAGGAACTCAGAGAGGTGTTCCGGCTGGTGAACAATTACCTGGATCCGGGAGGTGTGTTTATCTTTGATTTTAACACAGAATACAAGTACCGGGAGATCCTGGGCGAGCAGACGATCGCGGAGGACCGTGGAGAGTGCAGTTTTATCTGGGACAACTGTTATTATGAGGAAGAGCGGATCAATGAATATGACCTGACTCTTTTTATCAGGGACGAGGAAGCGTCACATGCAGGGGGTGAACTTTACCGGAAGTATCAGGAGACGCATTTTCAGAGGAGTTATACGCTGAATGAGATGAAAGAACTGATCAGAAAGTCAGGGCTGGAATTTGTTACGGCGTATGATGCTTTTACAAAGGTAAGTCCGGGAGATAGAAGTGAGCGGATCTATGTGGTCGCACGGGAATCCGGGAAAAAAAGAAGAAAATAAATATATATAGAAGAAATGGAGAAAACAAGATATGGGAGATTATATCGTAAGAGCAGCGGCGGCAAATACCCAGATCAGAGCATTTGCTGCAGTGACAACAGAACTTGTGGAGGAGGCGAGAAGGCGGCACGGCACCAGCCCGGTCGCGACAGCAGCCCTCGGGCGGCTGCTGACCGGCGGCGTGATGATGGGGAGCATGATGAAAAATGAAGAAGACATGCTGACCCTTCAGATCAAGTGCAGCGGGCAGATCGGAGGACTTACTGTGACTGCCGACAGTCAGGGAAACGTGAAGGGCTATGTTCACAACCCGGATGTTATGCTCCCCCCGAAGAACGGGAAGCTGGATGTGGGTGGTGCCCTGGGACAGGGAGTCCTCACCGTGATCAAGGATATGGGGTTGAAAGAACCTTATTCCGGACAGACGATCCTTCAGACCGGGGAGATCGCGGAGGACCTGACCTACTATTTCGCCACATCCGAGCAGGTGCCTTCCTCTGTCGGCCTGGGCGTGCTGATGGAGAAGGACAACACAGTGAGATGTGCGGGAGGTTTTATCGTCCAGGTCATGCCGTTTATCGAGGATAAAGTCCTGGAGAAACTGGAAGCCAACATCCAGAAGATCCAGTCTGTGACATCCATGCTGGACAACGGTCACACACCGGAAGAGATGCTGGGACAGGTACTGGAAGGTCTGGACCTGGAGATCACGGATACGCTTCCGGCAGGATTCCACTGCAACTGCTCCAAGGAGCGGATCGAGAAGGCGATCATCAGTATCGGGAAGAAAGAGATCCAGTCCATGATCGACGACGGAAAAGAGATCGAGGTGAAATGTCATTTCTGCAACAAGGCTTACACGTACTCGGTGGAGGAACTGAAGGATCTGCTCAAGAAAGCAAAAAGGTAATATAGATATGAAAAAGTCCTCCGCATGACATGAAAAGTCAGAACTTTTTGTGGAAAACTTTCTGCGGAGTGACGGAAAGGCGGGAAAACAATGAAACATGGTTTTGTCAAAGTGGCGGCGGCGACCCCGGATATCCGGGTGGCGGATGTGTCCTACAATACGGAAAGAATCCTGGCTGATATCAGCGAGGCATGTGAGAACGGGGCGAAGATCCTGGTATTTCCGGAACTGTGCGTGACCGGATATACCTGCAGTGATCTGTTTACTCACGACATTCTTCTTCGGGCGGCAAAGGAAGCGCTTTTTGAGATCGCGGAGTATACTGCGGACAAGGATATCCTGGTGTTCGTGGGCGTGCCGCTGGATGTCGAGGGCAAGCTCTATAATGTGGCGGCGGCGCTGAACCGGGGGAAGGTCATAGGCCTTACCACAAAAACGTTCCTTCCCAACTATGGGGAGTTCTATGAGATGAGACAGTTCACTCCGGGACCGGATGAGGCGAGATACATCTCTTTTGAGGGCGACCGCGTTCCGTTTGGTCCCTGCATCCTGTTCCAGTCCACGGCAATGGAGGATCTGATCGTCTCGGCGGAGATCTGTGAGGATGTGTGGTCTCCCATCCCGCCCAGCATCAGCGCGGCGCTGGAGGGGGCGACTGTGATCGTCAACTGTTCTGCCAGTGACGAGACCATCGGAAAGGACTCTTATCGCCGGGAACTGATCTCCGGGCAGTCTGCCCGTCTGATCGCGGGATATGTCTATGCCAATGCCGGGGAGGGCGAGTCCACCACGGATCTGGTGTTCGGAGGGCATAATATCATCGCTGAGAACGGGAGCATCTTAAAAGAGGCAAAACGCTATCACAACGAGATCATATATTCCGAACTGGATATCCAGAGGATCGTAGGAGAGCGGAGAAAGAACACCACCTTCCAGACAGAGCAGTGCCGGACACTGATCAGGGTGCCTTTCTATATCGAGACCTCAAAAACCGAGCTCACCCGGACATTCCCGAAGAAGCCTTTCGTACCTTCCGATGAGGCGGCAAGGGCGGAGCGCTGCGAGGAGATCCTCACGATCCAGGCCATGGGGCTTAAAAAGCGGCTTGCGCACACGAATTCCAGGACTGCAGTGGTGGGGATCTCAGGCGGTCTGGATTCTACACTGGCTCTTCTTGTGACTGCGCGTGCTTTCGACATGCTCGGAAAGGATAAAAAAGAGATCATCGCTGTGACCATGCCCTGTTTCGGGACTACGGACCGGACTTATCAGAACGCCTGTGAGATGGCACGCCAGGTGGGAGCAACATTGAAAGAAGTTCCCATTGCAGATGCGGTCAACATCCATTTCCGCGATATCGGACAGGATCCGGAAGATCACAGCGTGACTTATGAGAACTCCCAGGCAAGAGAGAGGACCCAGGTGCTGATGGATATCGCAAACAGGACCTGGGGCATGGTGATCGGAACCGGAGACATGTCAGAACTGGCTCTGGGATGGGCGACCTACAACGGAGACCACATGTCCATGTACGGGGTCAATGCTTCTGTTCCGAAGACACTTGTGCGCCATCTGGTGAAATACGCGGCGGATGATACAAAGGATGAGAAACTGAAAAAAGTGCTCTATGACGTGCTTGACACGCCGGTGAGCCCGGAACTCCTTCCGCCCAAAGACGGAAATATCGCGCAGAAGACCGAGGACCTGGTAGGACCCTATGAGCTTCATGATTTCTTCCTCTATTATATGCTACGCTTCGGATATGAGCCGAGCAAGATCTTCCGCCTGGCGGAGAGGACATTCAAAGAGGACTATGACAAGGTGACGATCCTGAAGTGGCTTGAAACATTCTGCCGGAGATTCTTCTCCCAGCAGTTTAAGCGGTCCTGCCTTCCGGACGGTCCGAAGATCGGTACGGTGGCACTCTCTCCGAGAGGAGACTGGAGGATGCCAAGCGATGCGTGTGTCGCAGTCTGGCTGAAAGATTTGGGAAATGTCTCACTGAAGGAAAAAGAATAGATTTTTTGGAAAGAAAAAAATGTGCTAAAAGAAAAGCTTGAGAAAGGAGAAGGAACACGATGAAACTGATCCGGACAGAAGACGCAGTGGGAAGCGTGCTCTGCCATGATATCACACAGATCATCCCGGGAGTTACAAAGGATGCGTTGTTCCGCAAAGGGCATATCGTGAGGGAGGAGGATATCCCGGTCCTTCTCTCAGTAGGAAAAGAACATCTGTATGTCTGGGAAGCCCAGGAAGGGATGCTCCATGAGAATGACGCGGCGGAGGTGCTGCGGCAGGTATGTCAGGGAGAATATATGAAAGCTTCTGAACCCAAGGAAGGAAAGATCGAACTGACGGCGGTGTGTGCCGGACTTCTCAAGATCGACCGGGAGAAGCTGAACGCAGTCAACGCCATGGGGCAGATGGTGCTCGCGTCCCGTCACGGCAATTTTCCTGTAAAGAAGGGCGACAAGATAGTCGGGATGCGCGTTGTCCCTCTCGTTATTGAAGAGGAGAAGATGAACCGTGTGAAGGAAATCTGCGGGGCTGAGCCAATCTTCCGGCTCCTTCCTTTCCGCGCGATGAAAGCAGGCATCGTTACGACGGGAAGCGAAGTTTATTATGGCAGGATCAAAGATCAGTTCACTCCTGTAGTAAAAGGAAAACTTGAGGAAGCCGGAATGGAAGTGATGGGCAATACGCTCTGCAATGACGATTCCGATATGGTGACAGAGGCGATAAAGAAATGGATCAAAAAAGGCGCGGATGTGGTCGTCTGCACCGGCGGCATGAGTGTGGATCCGGATGATAGGACACCGCTTTCCATCCGCAATGCCACGGATGAGGTGATCACCTATGGTGCTCCGGTCCTGCCGGGAGCCATGTTCATGCTGGCATATGCAGGGGAGGTCCCGGTGATGGGGCTGCCCGGGTGCGTGATGTACTCAAAGCGGACGATCTTTGACCTGGTCCTGCCCCGGATCGCAGCCGGAGAGCGGCTCTGTGTTGAAGATTTTTCCGTTCTGGGTGAAGGCGGGCTGTGCCTAAACTGCGGGGGGTGTACGTTCCCGAACTGCGGGTTTGGAAAGTAGGGTATACCGCGGCGTGCATTCTACGCCAGGGTAGTGCATTCATCCGCCGGATCCAGGTATTGATCGCAGGCACGCTCTCGCTTGGAAAACAACGCAGCGGTACATAGGTGCGCAGAGGACGCGCACCAAGGACCGGCGTTGTTTTACAGCCTTTGATCAACACCTGGATCCGGCTGGGCTGCTGGCTGCAGGCGGAGAGATGACATGCGGCAGAAGCGAGAGGGATGAGCCGCTGGTTTGTATGAAAAATAAGAAGATTATGGTGTATTGAAAGGATGCTATGGGGAAGGGCATCTTTTTATATTGTGTTATGTTGACAATAGATATAGGAAAGGATTTGATCGAAAAGATATTGTTTGTCTGACACTGCTATGCTACCATATGAACAGGAACAACCGTGTTACAGGGTGGCTGACCTCTATTCTACATAGAATGGGGGTGGTGCTGATGGACAAGAAACCGTTTGACTTTAAGGATCTGATGGCTTTTGGAATGTTCATTCTGGCATTGCTGACATTCGTATTTACGTTTATCAAGTAATGTTTTAAGCATAGAAAAACCACCCCGGAACTTTGGCGAGTTGGGGTGGTGATTCTATAAATTACCTTTTCAACGAGGTCAACCACTTTGGCGGTTGTTCCTTTTCCGTCTTTAATATAGCATATCTGGACGGATCATGCAAGACGCTCACCCGGATTTTCAGGGTTGTTTCATGAACTATTCATGAGCAGCACTACCTTTTATAATCTTA
>HHCFC02800__coassemble_1398_pt1 | contig 22374 bp, 18 predicted proteins | sample HHCFC02800__metabat2_high_PE_058 | metagenome-assembled genome bin HHCFC02800 | reverse complement strand
AGCATGAACAAGTATGAATTAGCTGTTGTTGTAAGCGCAAAACTCGAAGACGAAGCGAGAGCGGACGTGATCGAGAAAGTAAAAGCACTTGTTACACGTTTCGGCGGCAACGTGACAGACGTGGATGAGTGGGGCAAGAGAAGATTCGCTTACGAGATCCAGAAGATGACAGAAGGATATTATTACTTCGTACACTTCGAGGCTGAGACTACAGTTCCGGGTGAAGTGGAACAGCGTATCCGCATTATGGACAACGTGCTCAGATATTTATGCGTGAAACAGGAAGCATAAGCGGAAAGAGGTATATATGAATAAGGCGATTTTAGTAGGACGGTTGACAAGAGATCCGGAAGTAAGATATTCACAGGGCGACAATGCGACAGCGGTTGCAAGATATACAGTTGCTGTTGACCGCAGGTTCAAAAGGGACGGAGAGCCGACCGCGGACTTTATTCCGTGTGTTGTATTCGGACGTTCCGCAGAGTTTGCGGAGAAGTATTTCCGTCAGGGAATGCGGGTTTCCATTTCCGGCCGTATCCAGACCGGAAGCTACACGAACAGGGACGGCGTGAAAGTATACACGACGGAAGTGATCGTGGAGGAGCAGGAGTTTGCAGAGAGCAGAGCGGAGAGTGAAGCGAACAGAGCTTCCTATGGCCGTCAGCAGGCAGCTCCGGCACCGTCACCGAGCGTTGACGCAGGCGACGGATTCATGAATATCCCGGATGGCATTGATGAGGAGTTACCGTTTAACTAATCTTCATTGTTATGAAAGGAGATAAGCACAATGGCTTACGAAAAGGGAAGCAGACCAGAAGGCGGCTTCAAGAGAAGAGGCCCGGCACGCAGAAGAAAAAAAGTGTGCGTATTCTGTGGTAAAGAGAATAACGAGATCGATTACAAGGACGTTGCAAAATTAAAGAAATATGTTTCCGAGAGAGGAAAGATTCTTCCGAGAAGGATCACAGGAAACTGTGCAAAGCATCAGAGAGCGCTTACAGTAGCGATCAAGAGAGCAAGACATATTTCTCTTATGCCGTACGTTCAGGACTGATCAGAGATATGGAGCTGGCTTCAGGAGTATTCCGGAAGCCGGCTTTTTTCTTTGCGGTATTGCGGCGGCGCAGCGTGACCGGATCCGTCTGCATGTTGTTTTCAGATAATTTCTTTTTGTTATTGACATATGTTCATAATATGGTATGCTTAAATCAGAGTTTCAGTTACCTGGCAGGAGTAAATTGCAGCCCTGACAGCGCAGGAGAAAGGAGGAATATCATGGCAAGGCCGCAGAAACGCAGATGTATCTGTTCTGTGCCGCAGACCGCCGGATTCTCTCCAAAGGGAGGAGATCCGGATGGCAGCGTGAACCTTACATATGATGAATACGAAGTGATCCGCCTGCTGGATCATCTTCAGCTGACTCAGGAAGAGTGCGCGACGCGTATGGCTGTCTCCCGCCCTACCGTGACCCGGATCTACGAAGAGGCGCGGCGAAAGATGGCGGATATGCTCGTAAACGGCAGAGAGCTTACGATCGGCGGAGGGGATGTCGTTGTCTGCACAGAGATGAGACCGGAGTGTGCGAACGAGGAGCATTGCTGCCATCGGAAAAAAGACCTGGTGCGCGGGTGGCGGGAACTGAAAGAAACTGAGGCGCCGGTGCAGGAAAGCGACGCTGACAACATGCAAAGAGGGAAAGAAAAGAGGTAGAAAGATGAAAGTATTGATCATCGGCGGAGTTGCCGCCGGAACGAAGACTGCCGCAAAACTGAAGAGAGAGGACAGGAGTGCGGAGGTCACTGTCATCACAAAGGATCAGGATATCTCCTATGCCGGCTGCGGGCTGCCTTACTATGTGGGCGGAGCGATCGAGAGCCGTGATGAACTGATCGTGAACACACCCCAGAAATATTCCGGGCTGACCGGTGTGGAAGTAAGGACGGGGAAGGAAGCTGTGGCGCTGGATGCACAGAGAAAAGAAGTCACAGTAAAGGATGCTGCAACAGGGGAGGAGGAAGTCTGTCCCTACGATAAGCTGGTGATCGCTGTCGGAGCATCTCCGGCAGAACTTCCAGTGGAAGGAAAAGACTTGCCTGGCGTCTTTGCGATGCGGACTCCGGATGATGCAGAGGGGATCCGGAATTATGCGGAGACAAACAATGTAAAGAAAGCTGTGGTCATTGGAGGCGGATTTATCGGTCTTGAGGCGGCAGAGAACCTGAAAGCGAAGGGAATCAGCGTGACGGTCATCGACTTTGCGCCGCAGATCCTGCCGAATATCCTGGATCCGGAGATGGCGCTGTATGCGAAGAAGCATCTTATCAATGCTGGGATCCGTGTCTTCACGGGAACAGGCGCTCAGGAGATCCTCGGAACAGAGAAAGTGACCGGTGTGAAGACTTCCGCAGGCATCCTGCCCTGTGAGCTGCTCATCATGGCGGCTGGGATCCGGCCGAATACGGACTTTCTCAAGGATACAGGGATTGAGATGTTCAAGGGGACGATCCTTGTGGATGAGACGATGAAGACCAGCCTGGACGATGTGTATGCGGCGGGAGACTGCGTGATGGTGACCAACCGCATCACCGGGGCGCGCCAGTGGTCGCCAATGGGCTCCTCCGCGAACATGGAAGGCCGGACACTCGCACAGGTACTGACAGGCGCTCAGAAGTCATATCCGGGCGTGCTGGGGACCGGAGTAGTGAAGCTGCCGGGGCTGAACGTCGGAAGGACAGGTCTGACTGAGGTACAGGCGAAAGAGGCAGGATACGATGTGGTCACAGTTCTGGTGCCAACAGACGACAAGGCGCACTACTATCCGGATGCTTCCTTCTTTATCACCAAGCTGATCGCGGACCGGACTACGAGAAAACTTCTGGGCGTCCAGGTGTTCGGACCGGGAGCGGTGGACAAGATGGTAGATATCGCTGTCATGGGCATCAATATGGGCGCTGTCCTGGAGGACTTTGAGAATGCAGATTTTGCTTATGCGCCGCCATTCTCAACGGCGATCCATCCCTTTGTCCAGGCAGTTTATGTCCTGATAAATAAGATCGACGGAAAAATGGTCAGCATGACTCCGGCGGAATACGCGGCAGGGGCGGCTGATGAGTATACGGTCGTGGACGTGGCGCCGGAACCCAAGATCAGGGGAGCGCATTATGTGAACCTGGCACAGGTGAACGGAGAGATCGAAGGGCTTGGAAAAGACGAAAAGATCCTGATCGTCTGTGCAAAAGGAAAACGGGGATATTTCCTGCAGAACAGGATGCGTTACTACGGATATAAAAATACAGTCGTACTGGAAGGCGCAACGTTCTTCAATGACGTAAAGGTGAAAAATGCAGCGGGTGCGGTGTCGAAGGAAGAAGAGACGAGGGTGAAAGCGCTTGGTTTTCTGAAGGACAAGAGGACGCCGGACAGATTCAACGGACGTGTGATCACGAGGAACGGAAAGATCACATCCGAAGAGGCGAGAGTGATCGCTGAGGCAGCAGAAAAGTTCGGGAGCGGGGAAGTGACAATGACCTCCCGCCTGACTATGGAGATCCAGGGTGTGCCGTTTGACAATATCGAGCCGCTGAGGGAGTACCTGATGCAGGCAGGACTGGAGACCGGAGGTACAGGTTCGAAAGTGCGCCCGGTAGTTTCCTGTAAAGGGACTACGTGCCAGTACGGGCTCATCGATACTTTTGCCTTGTCCGAGGAGATTCATGAGAGGTTTTTCCACGGATACAGCCAGGTGAAACTGCCGCATAAGTTTAAGATCGCGGTGGGCGGATGCCCGAACAACTGTGTGAAGCCGGATCTGAACGACCTGGGGATCATCGGGCAGAGAGTGCCGCAGATCGACCTGGAGAAATGCCGGGGCTGCAAAGTGTGCCAGATCGAGAAAAACTGTCCGATCCAGGTGGCGAAGATGGTCGACGGAAAGATCACTATCGATGAAAATGCCTGCAATCACTGTGGGCGCTGCGTAGGAAAGTGCCCGTTCCATGCGATCGAGGATTATACAAACGGATACCGCATCTACATCGGCGGACGCTGGGGAAAGAAAGTGGCTCAGGGCAGATATCTGGATAAAGTATTTACAGATAAGGAAGAAGTACTGTCCATAGTAGAGAAAGCGATCCTCCTGTTCCGCGAACAGGGGATCACCGGAGAGCGCTTCGCAGACACAGTAGCAAGGATAGGATTCGAGAACGTGCAGGAACAGCTCCTCTCCGATGAACTGCTGTCGAGAAAAGAAGAAAACATCAAAGCACAGAAACACCTCACCGGAGGAGCAACCTGCTGACCCAGACAGCAGACAGGTGCGAGAACCATAAGACAAACTGAGAAAAGCAGCAACAAACCAAAAAGAGCACTAACAAACCAATCCCGCAGGCACGCCGGAAGCCCCAGCTTCCGGCGGTCCCCTGCGGGATTCCCCTTCTTACGAAAAAATGTTCATCAGCCCGTTTTGTTTCACCCAGCCATGAATACTCCCGCAGCCGCTTCGCAGGGAGGGACCATGTTGTCACGAAGGCCCGTAGCAGGACACCGGTCCTTAGGCTGCGTTCTTTGCAGCCTTAGTACCGCTGTGTCATGCTCCGAGCGGGAGCGGGGCCGCCGGGACAACATGGTCCCTCCCGGACACATTTTAAAGAGTAGTGGATTAAAACAGAAAAAGATGCTATAATAATGGCATTCTATGTGAGGCGGCATCATGCCGTCCTGTCGGAACGCCGAGTTATCTGTGCCAAGGCACAGTGTTAAAGTGAGGTTGCATCATTATGAAAAACAAGAAAATGCGTTTGAAAGGACAGCTAAGGATGTATATGCACTGGCCTCTTATCATGGCAGTGCTCCTGGTCGCGATGAACATCTGGATCTATGTGATCGACAAGCGGGCGGGGCTCATCATGTCTGTTTTTATCCTTATTTATCTGGGGATAGCAGGCGGGCTGTACTTTTATAACCGTTCACTGATCCTGGCGGACCTGATCCAGTTTTCGGTCCAGTATAAGGGCATCGAGAACACTCTCCTGAAAGAGCTGTCGATCCCCTATGCGATCGCTCTGGAGGATGGCAGGATCCTGTGGACAAACGACAGCTTTAAGGCTTTGACCAGCGGGCAGAAGAAGGAGAAGACGCTGAACCGGCTGATCCCCGAACTTCACCCCGGAGTGTTCCCAAAAGATGATATGGAACATGTGGAACTGGAGGTCACCTACCACGACCGCGATTATCAGGCAGAGTTAAGGAGGGTGAACCTGGAAGGGTTCAGCGAGAAGGAAGAACTCCTGCAGATACCGGAAGAAAAAGAATTTTTCGTCGCGGTATCACTGCGTGATGTGACGGAACTGAACGCTTATATCCGTGAGAACGAGGATCAGCGCATGATCGCGGGACTGATCTATATCGACAATTACGATGAAGTCATGGAGAGTGTGGAAGAGGTGCGCCAGTCACTTCTTGTCGCCCTGATCGACCGGAAGATCAACAAATATATCGGAGATGTGGACGGCATCGTAAAGAAGATGGAGAAGGACAAGTATTTCGTCGTGATCCGGAAAGAGAGTTATAAGAAGATCAAAGAGGATAAATTCTCCATCCTTGAGGAAGTAAAGCAGGTCAATATCGGAAATGCGCGTTCGGCAACACTGAGCATCGGCCTCGGGCTGAACACGGCAACGTATGCCCTGAGCTATCAGTTCGCGCGCGTCGCCATCGACCTGGCGCTGGCAAGAGGCGGAGACCAGGCGGTCATCAAGGACTGCAACGGGATCACCTATTTCGGCGGAAAGAAAGAGCAGACTGCAAAGAATACCCGCGTAAAGGCGCGTGTCAAGGCGGAGGCGCTCCGGGAGTTCATCGTCACCAAGGATCAGGTCATCGTCATGGGACATAAGATCGCCGACCCGGATTCTTTCGGCGCGTGTATGGGAATCTACAGGGCTGCGGTCAGCCTGGAGAAGAAGGCGCATATCGTCATCAACGAAGTGACCCAGTCCGTGCGCCCGCTCTATGATGAGATCGCAGAGAGCCCGGCGTATGAGGATGACATCTTCCTGACGTCGGAGCAGGCGCTGGATTATGTTTCGGATAATACGATGGTCATCGTTGTGGATACGAACAAACCTCAGATGACAGAGTGCCCGGAACTGCTGAAGCGGTCCAAGATGATCGCGGTGCTGGACCATCACCGGCAGGGAAGCAATATCATAGAAAATGCAGTCCTGTCTTATGTGGAGCCGTATTCCTCCTCAACCTGTGAGATGGTGGCGGAGGTGCTGCAGTATATCGTGGATGACATCCGGTTCCCATCCGTGGAGGCGGACTGTCTGTATGCCGGGATCATGATCGATACCAGGAACTTTATGAACCGGACCGGCGTGCGTACCTTTGAAGCGGCGGCGTTCCTCCGCAGATGCGGTGCGGACATCACCCGTGTGCGGAAGATGTTCCGCGACGATATGGCGTCATACAGGGCGAAGGCAGAGGCGGTGCACAATGCAGAAGTGTACAGGAAAGAGTTCGCTGTCGCGGTGTGCCCGAGCAATATCGAGAGCCCGACTGTGCTGGCGGCTCAGGCTGCGAACGAGCTTCTGGATATCAGCGGCATCAAGGCGTCCTTTGTGCTGACGGTCTATGAGGGAAAGATCTATATGAGTGCCCGCTCCATAGATGAGGTGAATGTCCAGATCATCGCAGAGAAACTGGGCGGCGGAGGACATATCAATTCTTCCGGAGCGCAGTTTGACCATACCAATGTAGAAGAGGCCATCAAGGCTCTGAAACAGACGATTGATACAATGATCGAGGAAGGAGATATTTGATAACATGAAAGTGATATTATTACAGGATGTGAAATCTCTCGGGAAAAAAGGAGAGATCGTAAATGTAAACGACGGATATGCAAGGAACTTTATCCTGCCGAAGAAAATGGGCGTGGAGGCGACAGGAAAGAACCTGAACGATCTGAAGCTCCAGAAGAACAATGAAAAGAAGGTCGCGCAGGAGAATCTGGAGAATGCAAAAGCTCTTGCGGCAAAACTTGCGGAAGGACAGGTGGAACTGCAGATCAAAGTGGGAGAGGGCGGAAGGACCTTCGGCTCTGTATCCAGCAAAGAGATCGCTGCGGCGGTAAAGGAGCAGATGGGGCTTGATGTGGATAAAAAGAAGATCCAGCTCAAAGAAGCGATCAAGTCGCTGGGATTCCACAATGTGGCGGTGAAACTCCACCCGGAAGTGACTGCAGAACTGAAAGTTCATGTAAAGGAAGAAGCCTGAAAAGTACAGGCGGCAGACCTGGTCCGCCTTGACCTATACAGGCGGATGCAGGATATGTGAAGCAGGACAGAATAAGGAGACAGATGCTCTATGGATATGGAAGCAGCAATGAAAAGGATACCGCCTCACAGCGCGGAGGCGGAACAGGCTGTGCTGGGAGCAATGCTGATGAACAGGGATGCCGTGCTGACCGCGTCTGAGATGATCACGGGAGAGGACTTCTACCAGACCGCTTACGGGATCCTGTTTGATGCGGTGGTAGAACTTTTTCACGCAGGGAAGCCGGTAGACCTGATCACTCTGCAGGAACATCTGAAAGAAAAGGATGTACCTCCGGAAGTGAGCAGCATGGAGTTCGCGAGGGAACTCCTGGTCGGCACACAAACTTCGGCAAATGTCAAATATTATGCAGAGATCGTCAGAGATAAGGCGGTGCTGCGAAGGCTGATCCGGATCAATGAAGAGATCGCCAATACGTGCTATCTTGAGAACCAGCCCATTGAGGATATCTTGGAACAGACAGAAAAACGTGTATTTGAGCTGGTGGAGAGAGGAAATTCCCAGGAATACACTCCGATCAAGCAGGTTGTTCTCAACGCGCTGGACGTGATCGAGAAGGCTTCAAAGACCAAGGGGACTGTGACGGGAATCCCTACAGGGTTTATCGACCTGGATTATAAGCTGTCCGGACTGCAGCGTTCGGACCTTGTGCTCATCGCGGCGCGTCCTTCTATGGGAAAGACCGCGTTCGTGCTGAACATCGCCCAGCATGTCGCATTCAGGCAGAACCTGGCAGTGGCGATATTCAGTCTCGAGATGTCAAAGGAACAGCTGGTGAACCGTCTGTTCTCTCTGGAGTCCCATGTGGATGCACAGGTCTTAAGGACAGGAAATCTCTCGGATACCGATTGGGAGAAACTGATCGAGGGCGCCGGAACGATAGGAAATTCCAGGATGATCATCGATGATACATCCGGTATCTCGATCGCGGAAATGCGCTCCAAATGCAGAAAATATAAACTGGAACTGGGTCTTGACCTGATCATCATCGACTACCTCCAGCTCATGACAGGGAGCGGTGGCAGGAAAAATGAAAGCCGTCAGCAGGAGATCTCAGAGATCTCACGTTCACTGAAGGGACTGGCGAGGGAACTGAATGTCCCTGTGATCGCACTTTCTCAGCTCAGCCGCGCGGTAGAGCAGAGGACGGACAAGAGGCCAATGCTCTCGGACCTCCGAGAATCCGGAGCTATCGAGCAGGACGCCGATGTATGTATGTTCATTTACAGGGATGACTATTATAATCCTGACACAGAAGATAAGAATATTGCGGAGATCATCATCGCAAAACAGAGAAACGGTCCAATCGGGACCGTGAGGCTTGCCTGGATGCCGCAGTATACCCGGTTTGGAAATGAACTGCGGCAGCAGGATCAATGACGCCTATGTAAGCATTTTCTTTAATTTAAGGATAGGATTGCCTTTTGCCGTTTCGCGGCGGCTTGCCTGCTGCTGGCGGATCAGGCAGTCCAGCTTCCGGAAATGTTCTTCCTCCTGGCGTTCTTTTGCCTGGAAGAGAAAATCCATTTCCCTCATGACATCAGTGGTGACAGCCTTGCTGATGTCTTTTTTTAATGTCTCATTGTTGTCTGTGACCACTTCGGTGAGCACATCCCCGATCAGAGAACGGACCTGTTCCAGCTGTGTGACCGGGATCACTTCTGCCGGCTCTGCGGATCTTGCGGGAAGCGACGTGACAGATGCACCGCCGGCTGCCACAGCTTTGCTTTCCTTCTTTTTTTCTGAACCGGTGTCAGGTTCCTGTCTGTCCGGTTCGGCCGGCGCTTCTGATCCTTTCAGCTTCAGGCGGGTTGCCTTCAGCTCAGGGATGAGAGGCTTTAAGTCCTTGAGAAGCATCCCCTCATTTTTTAACTTCTTGATGCAGCAGAAAAGCTGAATGTCATCTTTGGTATAATATCGATGTCCCATTTCTGTGCGTCCGATCGTAAGTCCGAGTTCCTCTTCCCAATACCTTAAGACATGAGACTCAACCCGGACCTGCTTCGCGGCTTCAGAAATCATAAATCTGACTTCACCCATTAATATTTATACCTCCTTGCCTTAGCATGTCCATATTATACCATACTTACCCCCAACAAGCCCTCCCAATCGTTCGTCAAAATGTTACACAAGTTCTCACATGCGGCAGAGTAAGCAATATCCCCCGTTACAAGCTGGCTTGTAAAAGGGGGATGTTGGTTGCTCTGACATATGGCGGACGCCATACAGTGAGATGGAGCGGCAAGGCCGCGGAATCGAACTGGCATGTGAGAACGGCCCGAGCCGAAAAAGCGCCGTACGGCCCGAGCCAAGAAAGCGGACGGGGCTTTTAAGCTCCGTCCGCTTCCTCGGGTTCCGTCACCGATACTGTCACATCCGGCTCCTGCTCGACCAGCGGCGAACAGCAGGGATCACACTCTTCACAGTCGTTCTTCAGACGTTCTTCAAACTTCGGTGCGCACAGTTCCAGAGGTTTGATCTCATAGTCGAGGAGGTCCCCTGAGACAAAATCCATGCAGATCGTATCTTCATCGGGGATGATATTGCCTTTCGGGACCACTGCTCTTCCATTATGGGGGACAAGGTACTGTGAGAAATAAACACTTTTCACATATACACTGATCCCTATAGTCATGGAAGGGGTGTCTGTGTCGAAATTCAGTATCTTGGGGATCGCGATCATATTGAGCCCCTGGGTAAGCATGCTGTTCGTTGTGCTGAATCCGATGTAGTTGAGCACAGGACTGTTCACGTTCCCGTCTTTATAAGTGAGCCCGTAAGGAGTAAAGATCTCGAGTTCCACATCAGAGGGATTGGTTTCGGGATCATAGTATTCATAGTCTGCCGCCTCGGGACCCGAGGGGAGATAGACTGCGGTTTCAGTCAGGGTATCAACGATCCGTTTGGCACAGTCATAGATCGTGATGGCAAAAGTCACAGACAGGTTGGTCAGAGTCACGAGGCTGCAGTTTGGGCGCCCGGCTATCCGCGAGACGCCGGTCTGCTCCCCGCCCTCTTCGGGGAACGTTATATCCAGGATCTGTACGGAAGCGTTCAGCGGATATCCCGTGGTGGGGAGTGTTCCGGTGATCGGCACTTCGCGGCAAAGGTTGATCCCGATCTCGTCATAGACAACAGGCGCCAGAAGTGTCAGATCATCGCTGGTCCCGCAGACCGGGTTTGTACAAATGTCGATGCAGTCTTCGTTATTTGAGATCCCGCTGCTGATATAACGCCTTTTACCTGAGCATTTGCAGCCTTTGGGTCTGTATTTTGGCATAGGATAGATCCTCTCTAAAATCTTTACTATATTTTATGCCAGGTACGTCTTTTTGTTCCGGTATTTCCATATATATGAAAGAAGGAGGGGATGAAATGAGCTGGATCTATGATCTTTCAGACGGAAGAAAGGCGTGTCTGTATACGGAGAGGAACCGGATCATGTTCCATGCGTTTCCGTCCAGGAACGGAGGCATGCCGGCTGTGGCAAAAGATGATCATGAGAGCGGTCTGACAGCAGCCATGTATTACGGTACGATCTATTTTTCTTACATCAGTACCGGTGGGGAACTGATCTTTGACGGAATCGGGAGTGGAGAGGAGATCAGTCTTGGAAGCGCGGAGGGGATAAAGGCAGGTCCTGACCTGGCGGCGGCAGCGGGAAATCTGCTTCTGTTCTGCCTGCGCAGGGGAGAAGAGGGAAACATGATGCGGCTGGAAGCGGTCGATCCGTATCGGGCAGGCCGCCCCTGGATCGTGGCAGAGGGAAAGGGACTGTCCGGATACCGTGTGATCCGGCAGCAGAATTCTGTTCTGGTCCTTGTTTTCTGCGGGAATGAGATAGAGGAGGAAAAGGTATGGAAAGACGGGAGATTCTGTCAGACCACCCAGATAAGGTACCGCCAGGAGATGTCGAGGCTGGAAAAAGAGTATTCCGTTCTGAAAAGGCGGATGCAGGAACAGGAACGGGAGCAGAGGAATCTGCTGGAAATGGAAAGACACAGGAACAGTGAACTGGAGAATACGCTGGAAAAATACAGGGAAGAGATACGCTATGCAAAACAGAAGTACGATGAACTCGCCGGCTTTGCGGGCAGGCTTCAGGCTGCAGTGAAACAGTGGCGTGAAAAGTATATGGAAGAGATCCCGGGACAATAAAAATACCGCCCATGCCGGACGGTATTTTTGCTTGTGATCACTTTGCGGTTTATACTATTACTCTGCTGAGATAGCACCTGTAGGACATGCAGCTTCACATGCTCCGCAGTCTACACATGCATCAGCGTCGATCTCATATTTGCCATCGCCTTCGGAGATAGCGCCTACTGGACATTCGCCTTCGCAAGAACCACAGCTTACGCATTCATCACTAATTACGTGTGCCATAGTATGTACCCTCCTTCTTATGATTCGGAAAGCCATTTCGCTTTTCGTTATCCCTATTTTAATACAATCAGTTTAATTATACAAGGGATTTTCATGTACTTAGTTTAGTACATATGTGTGAAATATCTGTAAAATTTAAGGAAAAATTACTTTATTTTTCAGGTGTTTGGTGTATTATATCAGGTGGAAGAAAAAAGAAGAGATCAACGGAGGCAGAGATAAAATGAAGAAAAGACTGGTTTCGGCGGGAGTGGCGGCATGTACAGTGGTCATGCTCTGCGCCTGCAGCCCGGAGGAGGAAGAAGACATATTTACAGGAGATGTAGCCGAAAGGCTGCCTTATCAGGATAATCTGGACCTGGTCTCTCCTGCGGCGTACAGTGAGATCGACGGGCTGGACCTGGAACCGGGAACCTATATATCTGTGATCGGAAAAGAGGAGAACTCCCCATACTGGCAGCAGGTGAAGGCGGGAGTAGAGCAGGCGGCGGACGATCTGAACGAGATCCTTGGCTATTCAGGAAACGACAGCCTGAAGATCACGTTCAATGCGCCTTCTGACGGCGAGGATATCGATGAGCAGGTCAATATCCTGGATGAGGAGATGGCGAGATATCCGGACGTGATCGCCATCGCCAGCATCGACGAGGAAGCGTCTGCCGTTCAGTTTGACCTTGCCACGGAGAACGGCATCCCGATCGTCGCATTTGATTCCGGGAACGCGTATCAGGGGATCCAGAGCACCTGCAGGACCGACAATACAAAAGCGGCTGCCGAGGGTGCTTCCAAACTCTGTGAGGCGATCGGCGACAGCGGTGAGATCGCCCTGATCGTACATGACGCGGTGTCTGAGAACGGCAAAGAGCGTGAAAACGGTCTGAAAGAAGAGATAGAGAACTCGCATCCGGGCGTGACTGTGGCAGAGACGATCTATATGGATGACCTGGACGGACTGAAGCGGGAAGCGGCTGCACAGCAGCTTGGGTTCAACCTTGAGGAGATCATGGCGGCAGCGGAGGCCCAGGAGAGCGGACAGGAAAACACACCGGCGGAAGGACAGGAGACTTCATCCGGGGAAACAGCGGAAGAGCAGACGGCTGAGGAGGAACAGCAGAGCGAAGAACTGGAGCAGGTGAACAGCCTGGCGGAAAGCATGAGTGACGCAGATGCGGTGGCGTATGCTCTGGAAAAGCATCCGGACTTAAAAGGATGCTTTGGGACCAACGACGATTCCACGCAGCTTGCGGTGGAAGCCCTCAGTCAGGCAGAGCGGATCGACAGTGTGACAGTGATGGGATTTGATGCGGGCAGCGCCCAGCTTTCCTCTCTGGAGAGCGGAGATGTTGACGGGCTGATCGTCCAGAATCCGTTCGGCATGGGATACGCGGCGGTGATCGCTGGAGCGCGTACCGTTCTGGAGATCGGAAATGAAGCGGAAGTGGATACAGGTTATATCTGGGTGGACCAGGAAAATATGGAAGATGAGAGTATCCAGGCGTTTCTGTATGAATAGTACGCGCTTTTTATGAGATGACCCGGGGAAGGGAAAAGATAAACTCTGTCCCGACCCCTTCTGTGCTTATGACGTTGATATGTTCATCGTGCGCCTGGATGACTTCCTTTACGATGGAAAGCCCCAGCCCGGTCCCTTTCTTGTCTTTTCCGCGGGAAAGGTCGGACTTATAGAAACGCTCCCATATCTTGTTCAGCTCTTTTCTCGGAATTCCGATGCCGTGGTCTTTCACGGAGACAAAGACTTTCTCGTTCTTCTCCACGACCTCGACCGTGATGGAAGAATCATTCTCACTGAATTTGATAGCATTGTCAATGAGGTTATAGAGGACCTGCTGGATCTTCCTGCGGTCCGCGAACACGGTGACGGTACCGGGAAGGAGCAGGAGTTCGATCGTGATATGTTTCGGTGTACAGGATCCCTCAAAGGAAGCGGCAGTATTCTTGATCGTTTCCTGAATGTCAAATTCAGCCTTGTCGAGAAGGAGCTCCTTTGTGTCAAATTCATTGAGCGTTAAGAGGTCCGTGGTCAGGTCGGTCAGGCGTTCCGTTTCAAAAAGGATGATCTTCAGGTATTTCTGATGCAGTTCCGGAGGGATGGTCCCATCCGTCATGGCTTCCACATACCCCTTTATGGAGGTGAGCGGCGAGCGGAAGTCATGAGAGACATTTGCCACGATCTTTTTCTGATAGTCATCCATATCCTTGAGCTGGACCGCCATATAGTTGAGAGATGCGGACAGGTATCCCATCTCGTCGTGGGTATGGACCGGGATCTCATAGTCCAGATTCCCTGTGGCATACTGTTTTGCCGCCTCCGTGACCTGCCGGAGAGGCAGGTACACAAAGAAGTGAAATCCCAGCAGAAAGAGGAACGAGATCAGGTAGATGACTCCCAGGGAGATGTATACGGGAACCATCAGTGTACGGCATTTTTCTTCGATCGTGGACATGGGGCTGTGGATGAGGAGGTATCCTTTTGTTGAAAACCCCTGTGTCACAGGCGCCATGACCGTGATGACTTCCTCATCGAAATATCCGTGGTAGGTTCCGGTGATGTACTGGTTCCCTCCGATCTCCGCGGGGTCGAAGTCTTCGATCACCTCCGGGGAAGATGTGTTCTCCAGGTTGGAGGAAGTGATCATGGTCCCGTCGCGCTGGACAAACCAGAGGGAGGACTCAAGATAGAGCCTCATGGCGGCAAGCTGCGACTGGACCGCCAGCAGAGAAGAGTCGTCCGTGAAGTAGGACGGCAGATAATCGTTGGCGACCAGCGTGGCTCCCCTGTACATCGTCTGGGAAGTGTCCTCTTCCAGCAGATCTGTCACCAGCTGCGTTGTGAGCGTAGCGGTGGTAAAGATGCACAGAAAGCCGAATATAAGATAAAGTGCCATAAATTTCAGTCGCAGGATGCTTTTCATGGAGTTCTCCTAACGTATCGTTTTATGCCCCGTATGTCTGCATCGGGGTATTTGAATTTGCGGTGGGCTGCATTGCGGCAGCGCATGCTATTTTGTCTCAAATTTGTATCCGATCCCCCATACAGTGCTCAGGCTCCAGTGGGGGTGGTCTTTTATCTTTTCGCGCAGGCGTTTGATGTGGACGTCCACCGTCCTTGTATCCCCGATATACTCATAGCCCCAGATACGGTCCAGGAGCTGTTCACGGGTGAATACCTGGTTCGGCGAGGAGGCAAGGCAGTAGAGGAGTTCCAGCTCCTTGGGGGGCATCTCCACATTCTTTCCGTCGCAGATGACAGAGTAGTTTGTCAGGTTGATGACAATACCGTCGTATTCTACGCACTTTGCCTTTTCCGCCGCGGGTTCCTCTGTCTTGGCGGGCTGATAGCGCCGCAGGACAGCGCGGACTCTCGCCACCATCTCCTTGGAATCGAAAGGCTTCATGATATAGTCGTCGGCGCCAAGTTCCAGCCCCAGCACCTTATCGAACACTTCGCCTTTGGCGGAGAGCATGATGATCGGGGTGGAGGATTTTGCGCGGATCTCCCTGCAGACCTGATATCCGTCGATACCGGGCAGCATGAGGTCCAGCAGGATCAGGCTTGGACGGTAGGATTCAAAGGCTGTCAGGGCGTCCTCGCCGTTATATACGATCTTTGTGTCAAAACATTCTTTTGTGAGATACAGAGAGATGAGCTCTGCGATATTTTCATCATCATCAACGATCAGGATCTTCTGTTTTCCTATCATCGGGATTCCCCTCCTTTTGGATGTTATTTCAGTTCTACGATCGTCACGCCGGCATCGCCCTCGCCGAATTCGGCAAGGTGATAGGATTTGACGTGTTTCTGCCGGCGCAGATATTCATGGATCCCCTTGCGGAGAGCGCCGGTGCCCTTACCGTGGACAACGCGGACTGTGTTCAGATGAGAGAGCAGGGCGTCGTCCAGATATTTGTCCAGCTCTGCCACGGCTTCATCAACAGTCCGTCCGAGCAGGTTGATCTCGGGGCTGACGGACAGGGATTTGCTCATACCGATCTTCCCTTTTGAAGACCGGTTCAGCTTTTTCGGAGCATAGGGCGACGGCTCTTCGATGATCTCCAGATCCGAGATGTTCACCTGGGAGCGGAGGATCCCCATCTGTACCGTCACATTCCCGCGGGAATCCGGACGGGAAGCGATGGTCCCGGTCAGGTTCATGCTCAGGACCTTGACGGATTCGCCAAGCTTGAAATCTGCGGGCTTATGAGCCTTCTTTGGTTTCTGCGGTTTGATGGCGGAGGCTGCGGAAGTGTCTTTGATCTTCTTGCGCAGCCGCTCCCTTTCTTTTTCCATCTCAGCCGCGGAAATGTTTTCCTTTCCAAATTTATGGAAATTCCGGATGGTCTCGTCCGCCACTTCCTTTGCTTCCCGGAGGATGGCGTTTGCCTTCTCGTTTGCTTCCCGGATGATCCGGTCGCGCTGTTCGTCAAGTTTTTCCTGACGCTTTGCCGCCTGCTGCTTCAGGGCCTCCGCCTCGCGGCGGTATGCGGCGATCTCCTCCCGCTCTTTTTCGATGGTCTTCTTGCTGGTCTCAAGATCGGTCAGAAGGTCCTCAAAAGAGATATCCTGTTCACTCAGCCGCTTCCTGGCGTCCTCGATGATAAAATCGGGGAGTCCCAGTTTCCCGGAGATGGCAAAGGCGTTGCTCTTTCCCGGGATCCCGATGAGAAGGCGGTAAGTGGGCCGGAGGCTTTCTACATCAAACTCACAGCAGGCATTCTCCACGCCGGGAGTGGAAAGGGCGTAGACTTTAAGTTCGCTGTAATGGGTGGTAGCCATGGTGCGGATCCCCTGTTTGTGGAGATGGGACAGAATGGCGATGGCGAGAGCCGCGCCCTCCGTCGGATCCGTGCCCGCGCCCAGCTCGTCAAAGAGGACCAGGGACCTGGTGTCCACTTTTTTCAGGAAAGAGACGATGTTCGTCATATGGGACGAGAACGTGCTCAGGCTCTGCTCAATGCTCTGCTCATCGCCGATATCGGCGTACACCTGGTCAAAGACAGCAAGTTCTGAGCGGTCTCCGGCAGGGATATGGAGCCCTGCCTGTCCCATCAGGGTGAAGAGTCCCACAGTCTTAAGGGAAACGGTCTTGCCGCCAGTGTTTGGTCCGGTGATGATCAGCAGGGAGAAATCCTCTCCCAGCGTCACTGTGATCGGGACCACTTTTTTCGGGTCCAGGAGCGGATGGCGGCCGTCGCGGATGCGGATGCGCCCCTCGGTGTTGAGGATGGGACGGCTGGCATTCATGGACAGTGCAAGAGCCCCTCTGGCAAAGATAAAATCCAGATCCGTCAAAGTCCGGTAATCTGTCCGGATCTCCTCTACGTACTGCGCTGTTTCCTCGCTCAATGAAGCGAGGATCGCCTGGATCTCTTCCTGTTCCCGGGCATACAGTTCTTTCAGGTCGTTGTTGAGTTTCACCACTGCCATAGGCTCGATGAAAAGGGTGGAGCCGGTGGAGGACTGGTCGTGGATCAGTCCCTGCACCTGCCCTCTGTATTCTGCTTTTACAGGAAGGCAGTACCTGTCTCCGCGCATGGTGATGATGGCGTCCTGCAGGTAACTGCGCAGAGATCCGTTCACCAGCCCGGTGAGGGTAGAGTGGACCCTGTCATTGATCGAAGCGATACTGCGCCGGATCCGTTTCAGTCCGGGGCTGGCATCGTCGCTTATCTCATCCTCGGAAATGATACAGCGCTCGATCTCATTTGCAAGGGGAGTCAGGGGGGCAAGACAGTCAAAATATGCGTCCAGGCAGTCCGATGAATCCTCCTGTGTGTCATGACGCCCGTAAGATATTACCCGGGCGGTGTTGGCGAGCAGCCTGCTGATGCGCAGAAGTTCGGAGATGCCGAGCGCACCTCCGATCTCCAGGCGTTTCATGGACTCCTCAATGGGGGCGGCGTCGCCGAAGGAAATGCGCCCTTTGCGCACGATCCTGGTAAATGCAGCTGCGGTCTGGTCCTGCAGCGTGTTGATATTATCAATATCTGTCAGCGGCTTTGATCTGTGGCAGAGCTGCCTGCCCCGGAATGAGGAGGCCTCTTCTTCCAGGAGAGCCGCGATCTTATCATATTCAAGTTTGGTCAGTGTTTTCTGATTCATGTTGTCACCTCAAAGACCATTTTACTCTATTCTCTCCATAAAAGAAAGGACTTTTGACGTCTTGAACAATCGAATTGAATCAGGTATACTATTGCACAGAGGAGACTTATGCCTATGCCGTACGATAAAGATCAGAATCTGGCTCCGGAAGAAGCTCCGGAAAACAGAGATGGACAGGGTAAAGACAGGCTGGAAGACAGCCGGGCGGAGGAACGGTATTCTTTCCTCCAGGAGACGATAAAACCTGAACCGATAAGCAGGGAAAAACTGCTCAGGCAGTTTGTGAGGATCGCCGTCTACGGGGTGATCCTGGGGGTTTTTGCCTGCCTTGGTTTTTTTGCGCTCAGACCCTGGGCAGAGGGATGGTTCCATAAAGATCCGGAGACCGTGACGATCCCGGAAGACGAGGAACCGGTGGAAGATCAGGCAGAAGAAGAGACCGAAGGACTCCAGGATCCGGTGTTGGATGCGGAGAGTTATGCAGAGATAAATGACAGCCTCTACATACTCGCCCAGGAAGCGGAAAAGGGCGTTGTGACAGTGAGCCGCGCTGCGGCAGAAGAGGACTGGAACGAGGTGGCAACAGGGATACGTACGTCCGTGACCGGTGTGATCACGGCGGATAATGGGCAGGAACTGCTCATCCTGGCGGACGACGCGCTGTGCAGTGACGCGGAGCGCTGGATGGTGACTTTTGCAGACGGTTCGGAGCATACGGCTTCTTTAAAAAGGCAGGACGCGAACAGCGGATTTGCAGTGTTCAGTGTGGCAAGGAGCGAGATCGCAGAGACCACATGGAATACGATAAAGGTATCCGAACTTGGCAATTCCAATGCGGTGAGGCAGGGAGATACAGTGATCGCCCTGGGAAATATGTATGGATATGACAGAGGCATTGGATATGGCGTGATAAGCTCCTGCGACCATAAAGAGACATTCTACGATGGGGAATGGGATGTGCTGGCTACAGATATCCCGATCTCGACGGATGGGACGGGAGTGCTGTTTAATTTGGACGGGGAAGTCATCGGGATGATCTCTGCGTCGATCTGGAAAGAAAAAGGGAGCGGAGCGGCAAATGCTTACGCGATCTCAGATATCAAATCAACCATAGAGCTGCTCGCAAACGGGGAGCGTGTTCCCTATGCCGGGATCCACGGGACGACCGTGACAAAATCCATTCAGGACAGCCAGGGGATCCCTGCGGGAGTTTATGTGATCGATGTGGATACGGATTCTCCTGCGATGCAGGCGGGGATCCAGAGCGGTGATGTCATCACGCAGATCAATGGCAAGGAAGTCGGAAGCATCATGTCCTACCGGCAGGTCCTCCTTGAGACAACGGCAGACGGGCAGGTAAGCATCACGGGACAGCGCCAGGGAGCGGACGGCTATGTGGAGATCGATTTTAATGTGACCATCGGAAGTAAAGGATAGGAAGAGGAAAAGAATGAGATATATCAACGGACTGTGTGAAGGCGAGACGATCAGGAATGTTTATCTGTGCAAGGGAAAACGTTCTGCGGAGACAAGAAACGGGAAACCTTACGATAACCTGATCCTTCAGGACAAGACAGGGACGCTCGACGGAAAAGTGTGGGACCCGAATTCACAGGGGATCGCAGACTATGATGAGAAAGATTTTATCGAGGTATACGGGGACGTTATCAGCTACAACGGAAACCTCCAGCTTAATATAAAACAGATCAGGCGCGCAGATGAGGGAGAGTACAACCCTGCGGATTATATGCCGACGACAGAGAAGAACGTGGACCGGATGTATGAGGAACTGACCGCCTATATCCGCCAGATCTCGAACCAGTACCTGAGGCAGGTGCTGGAATATTATTTTGTAAAAGACCAAGATTTCATAAAGAAGTTCAAAGGACATTCGGCGGCGAAGACGGTCCATCACGGATTCTCCGGAGGACTGCTCGAACACACACTGAGCGTTCTCCACATGTGCGAGTATTTTGCCGGGGCTTACAGCATCCTCAACAGGGATCTGCTGTACACGGCGGCGATCTGCCACGATATCGGGAAGACGAGAGAACTCTCAGACTTTCCCGATAATGACTACACGGACGAGGGACAGCTGATCGGTCATATCGTGATCGGCGTGGAGATGATCGGCGAGGCGGTCCGCTCCATCCCTGATTTCCCGGTGAAGCTGGCGAACGAGCTGAAACACTGCGTGATCGCACATCACGGGGAACTGGAATACGGTTCGCCTAAGAAACCGGCTCTGGCAGAAGCGCTGGCGCTGAACCTGGCGGACAATGCAGATGCGAAGATGCAGACGCTGACAGAGATCTTCAAGGGAAAGACCGGAAACGACTGGCTCGGCTACAACAGGCTGTTCGAGTCGAACCTCAGGAGAACGTCAGGCGTTTAAAAGTCAGAGGCTGAACAGGCAGAGTTTAGAGACTACAGTGAACTGCAGGCCTGGAGACAATGGAGAGAACGGAAAGATTGCGCGCAGTGCGCAATCTTTTTCTATAGACCCGGGAAACTGGAGAGGTAAAAGACCAGGTTCCTGCTGGAAGAGACTTGCAGATAGATTCATGATCAGGAGAGGGATATGCAGAAAAATGAGATGGCAGTGATCGAGATCACGGATATCGGAGTGAACGGAGAAGGGATCGGGAAGCATGACGGATATACGCTTTTCGTAAAAGATGCGGTGATCGGAGATAAAGCAGAAGTAAAAGTCATGAAAGCGAAAAAGAACTATGGCTATGCCAGGCTGATGCGTGTGCTGGAGCCGTCGGCAGACCGGGTGGAACCCAGGTGCGCCTTTGCGAGGAAATGCGGCGGATGTCAGATCCAGGAGATGTCTTATGAGAGACAGCTTGCATTTAAGGAGCAGAAAGTACGGGGAAACCTGGAACGGCTTGGCGGGTTTGACGGGAAACTGCTGGATCAGGTCATGGAGCCGATCCTGGGCATGGACAACCCCTTCGGATACCGCAATAAGGCGCAGTTTCCCTTTGGGACGGACCGGGAAGGAAACCCTGTGACAGGCTTCTACGCGGGGCGGACCCATGATATCATCGCGAATACGGACTGCGCCCTTGGCGTCCCCGTTGATCGGGAGATCCTGGAGATCATCCTGGATTTTATGAAGTCAGAAGGGATTTCTGCTTACGATGAAAAGACGGGGAAAGGACTGATACGCCATGTCCTGATCCGTTATGGATTTACGACAAAGGAGATCATGGTATGTCTGGTCATAAACGGCCGGAAGATCCCCGGCGCAGAGAAGCTGATCGAAAAACTCACAGCGATCAGCGGGATGACGAGCATCACGATAAGCCCCAATACCCGGCAGACCAACGTGATCATGGGAGATACGTATGAGGTCCTGTGGGGGCAGGGCTTTATCACAGACTATATCGGAACGGTCAGATATCAGATCTCGCCTCTTTCGTTCTATCAGGTGAATCCGGTGCAGACGGAGAAACTGTATTCCCAGGCGCTGGAATACGCGGGACTCAAAGGTGGAGAGACGGTATGGGACCTGTACTGCGGGATCGGGACAATCTCCCTCTTCCTGGCAGAGAAGGCAGGTCAGGTTTACGGTGTAGAGATCGTTCCTCAGGCGATCGAGGATGCGAGAAAGAATGCCAGGATCAACAGAATCAGCAATGCGGAATTCTTCGTCGGAAAGGCGGAGGAGGTGCTCCCGGAGTATTATGAGGATTATGCCCGGGACCACAGCGGAGCGCGCGCGCGGGCGGATGTGATCGTTGTGGATCCGCCGAGAAAGGGATGCGACCAGGCGCTCCTGGAGACGATCGTGAAGATGGCGCCGGAGCGGGTGGTGTATGTAAGCTGCGATCCCGCCACGCTGGCGAGGGATCTTAAAGTCCTGTGCGGGGGAGGGTATGCGCTGGAGAAGGCTAGACCGGTGGATATGTTCCCGCAGACGGTGCATGTGGAGACGGTAGTACTCTTATCCCACCGAAAATAAGAGGAGAAGCGTATGGAAAAGGAAGGCTTCTATATAAGAACAGACAAATTAGAAGACTTGTATAACATTGGGAAAAAAGTGAGTCTGATCTTGTCAGACATTCATCCGACTACGCTGAGGGCAGCGCAGGCTGAAAAAATCTCAGAGAAAGTATTACTGCATTGTAACAGTATTATAAAACTGTTTGATATGGCACGGGAAGATTATTCAGAACTGGATATTGCCCTGATCGCATCAGCGGCACGGAATATCATGGATTCTGGAAATGTATACTTTTATGTTACAAAAAGAGGAATATCAGAGGAAGAAGTTCAGTTCAGATATAATCTGCAGATCATGAATTACGAGAAAAATGTAAAAGACATTTTCAGAAAACTGAAGTTCCCGATGGACAGTTATAAAATGCGGCTTCTTGATCATGATTTCGTCATAAAGGAGATTAAGGAGACCAGCATTTACTCAGAAGCGGATGAGAATGAGAAAAAGCGGATTTTATCCGGCAAGCCTTTTTTCAGGAGAAAGAGTACCGGGATTTTCAGTCTGGAAACAGAATCGGCAA
>HHCFC02800__coassemble_1393_pt1 | contig 22546 bp, 25 predicted proteins | sample HHCFC02800__metabat2_high_PE_058 | metagenome-assembled genome bin HHCFC02800 | reverse complement strand
ACAGCTACCAGGATCCAGTTAATTCGCTTTTGCTTTTTTGTTAACATGCTTTCTTCCCTCCTTGTCCTTAGTCAGTACATTCTGGATGATCGTCAGGATCACCACGAATGCTGTAAATACGACCGCCATTGTTGACGCAAGCCCCATCTCCCAGTTGACCGTTCCTGTCTCATATATATCGTAGACGATAGTATAGGTCGAGTGGTCCGGACCTCCTCCGGTCATGACCATCGGCTGCACCAGCATACGGAACGCGCCGATCGTGACCGTGATAAATACGAAGATGCACAGAGGCTTCAGCTCCGGGAGCGTGATATCTTTAAATTTCTGCCATGCGCTTGCGTGGTCCATCTCCGCCGCCTCATAAAGTGCAGGGTTGATGTTCTGCAGCCCGCCCAGGAAGATGATCATCTGGTAACCAACGCCCTGCCATACGCTCATGATCGCGATGGACGGAAGGGCCTGGTCCGCGCTGTGGATAAAAGGCTGGGCGGCGATCCCGAAGTTTGCAAGAAGCGTGTTCAGGATCCCCTCCGGACTGTAGATCTGCATCCACAGCGTGGACACCACCGCCAGAGACATGACCACCGGCACGAAGAATGCCACTTTAAAATATTTCTTGCAGTGTGCCGCCTTGTTGATCGCCAGCGCGAGGAGCAGCGCCCCGCCGCACTGGAGCGGCACGATGATAATCACAAATTTTACCGTGTTCAAAAATGACTGTACAAAAAGTTCGTCCTTAAAAATATCAATGTAGTTTTCCAGCCCCACGAAGTGCGTCAGTTCCGGGTTCAGCGCAAAATAGTCGGTAAAGCTGAATCCGAACGTGAGCAGCATCGGCAGGAATAAGAAGATCGTGAGCAGTACCAGCGCAGGTCCGAAAAACGCCATTCCCATGATTGAATTCTTTTTCTTCATATTTTATTCCCTCGTATAACGTTCCAGTTTCGAATCGATCCGTTCCACAGCTTTGTCAAGTTCTTCATGTACATCCTTTCCGCTCAGGGCGACACTCTCCAGCACTTCCTGGAAACTGGTGCTCACCTGCGGATACACCGGCGTCTTCGGTCTCGGATGCCCGTAATTGCTGAGCTGTTCATACAGAGCGCTGTAGTTCTCATCCGTCTGGAACACATCAATGTTCTCAAATGCCTCGTAAGTCGACGGGAAACTCTTCGTCATCTCCCAGATCCGGATGCCGCTCTCCACACCACTCATCCATTTGACCAGTTCTGTAGCTGCCTCGATGTCCTCTGTTTCAGAGGATGCGGCAAATGCCCAGGAGCCTGTCGGGGTGTAAGTTCCTCCGTCCCAGTCGTCACTGACGATATACGGGGCGACGCCCAGTTCAATATCCGGATAGCTTGTATACACTGTATTGACTTCCCATGCGCCGTCGAACTTGAACGCCGCCCTCCCGCTCTCAAAGAGATGGTCAATGGGCGCTTCCGACATGTATCCGTTCTCCACGATCGTCCGGAAATATTCCATTGCCGCCGCAGTCTGTTCCGAGTTGAAATATCCGTCCACGGTCAGCCCGTCGTCGCTTACCAGCTCTCCGCCGCCGGACCAGACGAAAGGCGCGAAGTAATAAATGCTCGTCTCCCCCACCGGGAAAGTCATATCCAGCGGATATCCGTCTTTCTCCTCCATCAGAGGCTTTAACTCTTCCAGGATCTCAAGGAACTCTGACCATGTCCACGGGTCATCTGCATCCGGGATCTCGATCCCTGCTTCCTCGATGATCTCTTTGTTATAGTAGAAACCCACACTGGATTCCATCACACCCAGGGCATACAGTTCATCATCCACCGTTCCCTGCTCAATGATAGAGGGAAGATACTCACTTTCTTCCTCCTCCGTCAGTTCTGCCAGCGGCTGGATGATCCCGTTTGCCGCGTAGGCAGATACGTTCGGTCCGTCTACTGTGAGCACATCCGGAAGCCCTCCGGCCATGACCGAGGCGTTGACCTTGTCCGAATAACCGCCTCCGCTGTCATTCCGCGGTACGAACTCGATGTCCGCAAAATACTTTCCGTCGTATGCCTCATTAAAACTGTCCACTGATGCTTTGTATGCCTGCCCTTCCTCTGTGTCCTCAATGGAATGCACCCAGATAGAAAGGTACTCTTCACCCTCATCATATCCTGCCACCTCTCCCGGCTCGGGATCTTTCTGCTGACATCCTGTGTCAACTGAATCTTCTATTTTCGGCACATCTTCCATTTTTCCTTCCCGATTTCTGTACACATTTCTCAAAACCGGTTTTGTAACCGGTTACTTTGTTGATTTTCCGTTCTTTCATCTGTTATACTGTAGCTGTTGGAATGTTCCTGTCCACAGAAACGCTGGGATACAAGGAACATATTTCGATACAGCTCTGTCAGATGCTCCGCCTTACAGGCAGGAGGCAGTCTGCGGGCTGTTCTTATAAAGAAGGAGCTGAAATATATGAAGACAAAAAAGAAAGTGACCTTTGCAGATATCGCGTCATACACCGGATTTTCCAAGACGACGATCTCCCGCTATTTCAATGATCCGGATTCCCTTACATTGGAAAATCAGCAGAAGATCGCAGACGCCCTGGTGGCGCTGGATTATAAAGAGAACAAGGTGGGAAGGATCCTTGCCAGCGGCAAGACCGAATTCGTCGGCCTGATCATCCCCAACCTGTATCTCCACTACTACTCGGAGATGCTCAACCAGATCCTTGCCACCTATGAGACATACGGCTATAAATTTCTTGTCTTTGCCGGCAGTTCAAAAGCAGATGTGGAGCGGAAATATATCGAAGAACTCCTCGCCTACAACATTGAAGGAATGATCATCTTAAGCGGGACCATTCCCTCCAGAGAGCTCGCTTCCTATAATGTACCTGTCGTGGGGATCGAACGGGAGGACCGGTACATCTCCAGCGTCAACACCGACAACTACATGGGCGGCGTACAGGCTGCAAGCCTTCTTCGGGAGAGCGACTGCGACATTATCATCCATGTCAATGCGGATGTGCCGGGCACTTTCCCGGCTTCCGGGCGTATCCACGGGTTCGTGGACACCTGTGAGGAATACCATCTGCCCTATGAACTGGTCCTGACTGATCTGGGAGATACTTTTGAGGAAAACAGAGAACGGGTCACGCGGCTCGTAGATGAGTTTGAAGAGAAATATCCCGGCAAAAAGAAAGGGGTCTTCATGCCAAACGATACCCACGCAAACGTCCTGCTCAATATCCTGTTCCAGCGGTACGGCAGGCTTCCCGACACATATCAGATCATCGGCTTTGACAACTCTCCCATCTCCAGGGAAGCAGTGATCCCGCTGAGCACTGTCGGACAGCAGATCCCTGTCATAGCGAACGAGGCGATGAAACTTCTGTCAGAACAGATGGAAGAACGGAAAAAAAGGCGCCCCGCTCCCTTAAAAGAACCTGTGCATAAAGTCATCCCGCCGATTCTGATCCGGAGGGATACGACCGCGTAAGACCGTCTGCTTCAGCATCGCAAACGCGAAAAATCAGGAAGATCAATTGGGAAAACTATACGAAAGGCAGGTAGGGAAATGATCATAAGCGAAAAAATATTTGCCCTTCTCGAACAGAGAGGCATGAGCCAGAAAGAATTTTCCGAGAGGACCGGGATCTCACAGAGCACGATAAGCGACTGGAAACGCAAGCAGACAAATCCCTCTGCTGATAAGATACTGAAGATCTGCGAAGTTCTGCAGGTATCTCCCTATGAGCTGCTCTCCGAAGAAAGGGATTCCTATTCCGGGTTCAGCGCGGATCACGATATCGCTCTGAGCAGAGACGAGACACTTCTTCTCGAAAACTACCGGAACTTTTCCTCCCGCCAGAAAGAACGGCTTATGGGCTATCTCGAGGCATTGCGGGAAATCTAACAGCCTGTGCGGGATGTTAGATTTTACACCGCAGCCACGGGATCTCAGGGAAATTCAGGAGAAAGACCACGAATGCATGTCAGATTGACATGCATTTTTTGATATGATATTATCCGTATATACGTATCGCATAAACAAATTCACAATATATTTATCAGAGACGCTGGAAAGGCGTGCAGTCATCCGTTCTTATCCTGTAGAAAGAGTGAATGCTATGAGTACATACGAAGAATTGCAGATAATCATTTCCATAGCGTTACTGATCATCGCGGTCCTGACATACACACATAGAAAATAGCCGCCCTGCTCTCTGGTAAAGAATAGGCGGCCATCAGCTAAACATTATCTGCCAGGCGGGGAGCCTTGACCTCCCTTACCGGCTGTCTTGTTAAATATATTATAGTCACCATATAAAACCGTGTCAAACATATTTCTGTAAAATAATATACTTACCCAGGGAGCCGATGGGGCGATATGTTGCTGTTTTACCCTTGTTATAACCATCAATAAGCATAACAAAAAATAGCGCCCCCACCTGGTCAGTGTAGCGCTATTTTGTAATACATTTTTGCCGAGGTGGCTAGGTTTCAGCTAGCTATCGGCTCCCTTGTTAAGTATATTATAGTCAATATTTCAATATGTGTCAAATGATATCTCCCATTGATCTTTATAGAAATCCTGTCAGTTTCCAATACGGGCAGATCAGCTGACCAATCAGGGCGCTTCCACCCCTGCCAGATCTTTCATCTTTTCATATGTAAAATGATTGAACACCGCAATGGTCCGTCCCACTCCGATCATGGCAAGGACCGTTCCCACTCCGACGCCCACCAGATGCCCGGCGAACACGAAGCTTAAGACAAGCGTGATCGTGATATTGGTCAGGTCAAAGCAGTTCTTTGTAAATCCTACGCTCTTATGTATCGTGTCTGCGATCGCCTGCACGATCCCGTCCCCCGGATTCGGCACGATCCGCATATCCAGCGACATTGCCGCCCCGATCCCGGTCAGGATAATGGCGATGATCAGGCAGATCACACGGACCGCCATCTCTCCTGCCGTGCTCTCTCCTTCGGAATAGAGATTCGGGATCACAGCGGAGAATACATTCAGGAAGCGGGTGAACACAATGCTCAGCGGGATCTGGAGAAAATCCATCAGAAAGATCAGCTTCAGGTCCTTTTTCTCTGCATGTGCAAGCGCCTCACCCGCCCTTCCCGAATATCTTATATGGCGGATCAGGTGAAGCACCATCTCTATCACAACAAAGACACAGTAAAGCGCCAGCGTCATGTCACCGAAATTATGGTCAAAGATCGTCGCAATGCTGTATGCCACCGAGATGATCGGCGAGACTCCAAGCCCTGTCTTTGTGTTCAGGGTGAGCCCGAGCGCCAGGATAAGAAGCCCGGCGGCATAGAACAGGATGCGGTAAAAAAGTTGTTTTTTCATGATGTTCCCTCCGGAAAAACTCTCAAAAAGGATGCTGTAAAAACATGAAATCGTGCTTTTGCAACATCCTTTTTCTATTTTAGACGTTTTCCGCAGGATTTGTCAAATTTTTGCTTTTTGTAATATCAGACCGGGACCCGCCTCGGACCCCCGCCCCATACTTCCCCGCCTCACCTCCGCGTCGCTGACACACCCCCGCGTCGCTGACTTGATTCTCTTCCGGCTAGATGCTATATTAATCTCACCGAATATACATACCACCTTTTACCCTTAAAGGTGGTATTTTATATGATATTTTCCATCGACAGACAGGAGGATGAGCCATGAACACCATACTTCTTCTGGAAGACGACGCCAATTTAAACCGCGGGATCTCCCTCAAACTCCGGAAAGAAGGCTACGACGTATACTCCGCTTTCACCGTAAAAGAGGCGGAAGACCTTTTCTCCGCATGCAGTCCCGACCTGATCATCAGCCTGATAGTCCTGGTCTCCAAGGTCCACGCTTTCATGGGGATGTCTCCTATGAGGACCTGCTCTCCGGCGATAAGCTCCTCGTGAACTGGACATTTCTGTACTGGCACCCGGAAAGCAGGCTGGGCGATCCAGTCCGCATCCTGTTCGACACACCCGACGGTCCTGTCGAGAGGACCTTTGAGCTGGCAGGCATCTGCCATTACTCTTCCGGATTTACCGACTCGGAGTTCATACTTCCGGAGAATGTGCTCTCAGAGATCTGCCCCTATGATCTCACCAATACCTGCGAGATCACCGTAGATGCGGCACAGAAAGAGACCGCTTACGAGACACTTCAGTCGCTCGCAGGTACAGACGAGCGTTTTGTATCAGATACCTACGAAGACTTCGTCGCTCAGTGGGAGAGCGTGACTTCCTTTATCAGTCTCGCCGGATATGCATTCCTGATCATCCTCGGCGCCATCGGTGTGATGAACCTGGTCAATACCATGATCAACAGCGTCTATACAAGGAAACACGAACTGGGTATCCTGCAGGCTGTCGGCATGTCAGAACGCCAGCTCACCCGCATGATGCAGATGGAAGGACTGTTCTACACCCTGTTTACTCTGATCCTCTCCCTGGGGCTAGGCAGCCTTGCCGGATACGCCGCCTTCCTCTATGCCCGGAGTGAAGGACTGATGAACATCACCGTCTTCCACTATCCGTTCCTGCAGGCAGTCCTTCTCGCCGTCACTGTTGCGGCAGTACAGCTCATCCTCACATTCGCGGTGACAAAGAGTTTCCGGCGCACGAGCCTGATCGAGCGGGTGAGATATTCGGAGTAACTGTGAAATTTTTGTGAAACACAGCGAAAGAGAGCCTTTTACCCTTGACATCCGGTGCTATAATGTAACTGTAACAAAGAAACACACTTAACAACACCTATTTGTCCTGCATCCGCTCAATGCGGATAAAGCAGCAAAGTTGAAGGCTTGCTAAGCGCGATTCAGTGATTGGAGGAAAAGATAAATGAATACTTTAAAAGCTGAAAGAAGAGACATGACAGTAAAAGCCAAGAAACTTAGACGTGAAGGATTTGTTACAGGCAGTATCTTCGGTCGCGAACTGGAAGAGACCATACCGCTCAAGATGGAGAAAAGCGCGGTAGAACGTCTGCTCAAAGAAGAAGGCAAGGGCGGACAGGTCATGCTCGAGATCGAAGGCAAAACCTATGATGCACTGATCAAAGAAGTGGATTACAATCCGTTAAAAGGCTGCATCGACGAGATCGATTTCCAGGCACTGGTAGCTGGTGAGAAGGTTCATTCCACTGCAGAGGTCCATCTGGTCAACCTGGAGAAACTGGCTGCAGGCGTTCCGCAGCAGATGCTGCATGAGATCGCATTCAAGGCGCTTCCGTCTGCACTGGTTGATAAAGTTGAGATTGATGTGGGCGACATGAAAGTCGGTGATACGCTCAAAGTATCCGATCTGACGATCGCACATACAGAAGGTCTGGATCTGACGACAGACGCCGATGCGACAGTAGTCACGATCACTGAAGTCCATGCAGCTCCGGCAGATGATGCAGATACAGAAGATGAGGCTGCAGAGTGATCCTGTTCCTGCAGGATGATCTATAAGTTCTGAAAAACCCCGGATATGAAAGGCATGCACACAATGTGGCATATCCCTCATATCCGGGGTTTTCCTTTTATCTAGCCCACAATCTGAGAGGCTGTCCTTACTTTATTCTGTTTCTCCCACTTCCGCATGGTATAGATATAATATGGGATCAATGGGATCAGCGCAGCGATCCACGCCGCCGGGTCAGAAAGGCACACGCCCACAAAGCTGGTCCTGCCCGCAACAAACATGACAATGGCGCTCCTTGCCGCCAGTTCAAACACGCCTCCCAGCATGGGGACCAGTCCGTATCCCATCCCCTGAAGCGTGTTCCTGTAGAGGAAAATGCTTCCCAGGAAAGGATAACACCAGAATACAGCATGAAAATACATCTCCGCTACCCTGATCACCTCTGTCTCAGACGGGCTGACGAACAGCAGCATCATATATTTCCCGAAGAAATATACCACCACCATGGTGACCACACTCCATGCAAGGATCATGATCTGCGTATACCGCACTCCTGTCTTAACGCGGTCCATCTTTCCCGCACCCCTGTTCTGTCCCACGTATGTTGCGATCGTCGCGCCAAAGGCTGTGAAGACAGTAGCGATAATGTTCTGCAGTTTTCCTGCTGCTGCAAATCCGGCCATGTAGACTTCCCCATATACGTTCACCGCCCCCTGAACGATGATCGTACCGATCGCCGTAATGGAAAACTGAAGTCCCATGGGTATACCGAGTGCCAGAAGTCTCCCGAAACTCTGAAAAGAAATGCGGAAGTCTTCTTTTTTCAAATGCAGGATCGGATATCTCTTTAAGATATAGATAAAGCAGAGCAGCGCCGAGATTCCCTGCGCAATGACCGTCGCATAGGCACATCCCTCCACACCCATTCCGAAGCATACGATAAATGCGATATCCAGCACCACATTGATCACTGCGGAAATGATCAGGAAGTAAAGTGGAGACCTGGAATCTCCGAGCGCTCTGAGGAACGCTGCGAGAGAATTATATGCAGCTGTGACGATCAGTCCCGCATAGATGATCCCCATATATGACATCACATCCGGCATGATCTCATCAGAAAAGTTCATCATCCTCAGGATCGGCTCATTCAGTATGAGCAGCCCCGCTGTCATGACGATCGCAAATGCCGCTGCCAGGTAGACTGACATTGCAACGTAATGCCTCATCTGATCATATCGCTTTGCTCCGAACCACTGGGATACCAGGATCGCGAACCCGCTGCTCAGTCCGGTCAGCCAGCCTGTCACAAAAAACATCAGCGAACCGGTGCTCCCTATGGCAGCCAGGGCATCCACACCGATAAACTGTCCCGCCACGATCGAATCCGCCACATTATAAAACTGCTGAAATATATTTCCAAGACAGACCGGGATCATAAACTGGAGGATCAGCCGGACCGGACTGCCGGATGTCATATCATTTGTAGTATTTGCTGCCATTTCCTGTCCCTCTCTTTTCATTCTCATTTTCCAGAGGTCCATTATATGACAGCAGAAACTGCTTTGCAAGAGAATATTTTTTGTTTTTATCCTGTTTTTTACAGTTCTGTGTGCTATGATAAGGATACCTTGCAAAACCGCGTATGCGCGTCTCAGAAGACAGGCGCTGTAACGCCATAAAAACGGAGGAAATACTATGGAAAACCAAAACCAGAAGATCAGGATACTCGTCGCCGACGATGAAAAGGAGATCCGCGACGTCCTCACCATGCTCCTCACTGCAGAAGACTTTGAAGTCGTTGCCGCGGCAGACGGCAGAGAAGCCGTGGAACTTGCGGAAGCATCGATAGACCTTTATATACTGGATGTAAACATGCCTGTCATGTCCGGATTCGCGGCAGGCTCTGAAATACGGAAACAATTCTACGCACCTATCATGTTTCTGACTGCCTATTCCGGTGAATCCGACAAACTCATGGGATTTTCCGCCGGTGCAGATGACTACATCGTGAAGCCATTTTCCAACACAGAACTTCTGATCCGGGTAAAAGCCCTTCTGCGCAGATCCCGCGATTACTCGCAGGCTTTCCGGTCCTCAGGTTCTCCGTCTCCTGCTCCTGAAAACGAGATACATTACAAAGACCTCGTCCTGGATCTGGACAGCCAGAACATACGAAAAGGCGGTGAGATCATCCTCCTCACCTATACAGAATATAAGATCCTGGAACTCTTCCTCTCCCACCCGAAGAAGATCTATTCTCTGGACAACATTTACCAGAGCATCTGGGAGGAGGATGCCGTGGGTGACAGCACCATCATGGTCCATATCAAAAATCTGAGAAAAAAACTCGGGGACAATTCCAGGAACCCGCAGTATATCAAGACCGCATGGGGGAAGGGCTATTATGTTGACTAAGAAGGATACCGGAAGTTCCGGCGCAAAAAAACTTTCTGCAGTGATCCTGGAATACCTATTCCTTTCTGCCGCGATCTCCATTTTTACCTTTTTCTTTCTATACTCGACCTCCGTCTCACTCGGAGATAATTATCTGTCCCGCCGCGGATTTATCCTGACAGATATGCAGCAGGTCACATTTCAGCTCTGGGCGAGGAGCATCTGCGTCGTCGCCTCGATCATCCTGTTTATCGTGGTCTTTCTCTCTGTACTGGGGCAGCGTCTCTCCTATCTGATCACTATCATAAAAGGGGTCGAGATGCTCCATGCGCGCAGCATGGACTATGATATCCCCCTGGAAGGGAATGATGAGCTGACCCGCCTTGCAGAAAGCATCAACTATCTCTCCGCAGCCCGCAGAGAATTATGGCGGCAGGAACAGGCTTTTCAGGAGGAGCGCTCCGCCTGGGTCCGCGCTCTTTCCCACGATATCCGGACTCCTCTCACCTCCATGCTCTCCTACTCTGAACTTCTCAGAAAAAAAGAGCATCTCAGCGACGAAGAGATAAAGAACTATATTGAACTTGTCTTCTCCAAATCCTCCCAGATCCGCCAGCTCACAGAACAGCTTATGAATCCGGATAACGGTACCTGGGAAAAAATAGATGATATAAGATTTCTCATTGAACAGTTTGCCGAAGAATGGGAGGAGATCCTGGAAGGCAGGTTTCTCTGCCGCACTGATCTTACCGGTCTCACTTCCTTTGAAGGGATGGCAGATGTACATGCCCTTCACCGAATACTGGACAACCTGATCTCCAATGTCGAAAAATATGCAGATCCCGGATGTGATATAGAACTCATCTTTAAAAATGAAGACCGCCGCCTCGTTCTGATACAGAGGAATGGGATCAAAAAGAGCGGTTTTGATAAAGTGGAAAGTTCCCGGATCGGACTGGAAAGCGTGCGAAGGATCGCAGATGTATACAATGGAGAAGTCAGTGTCTCTGATACAGACGATATTTTTGAGATAAAAATATCCCTGAGTTTTCCCAAATGCCTTTAGAATTCTTCAGAATATGAGCTGAATTTTCTTCACAGATACCTGATAGACTGCATGCATAACAGAAAAACAAACATTGATCTAAGGAGGAAAAAGTAATGGCATTAGGTTTATTAGTTATATCATTTGTAGGAATAAGTGTGATCAGTATCATCGGACTGGCACTGTTATATCTGCTGAAGAATGAACGCGCTAAGGCAGGAGTCTTCTATTTCCTGTCCATCTGGGGGATGGCAGTCGCCGTCATCAGCGCAATGAGTGCCCCTTCAAACCTGATGTCCCAGCAGCTCATCGCATGGGGGTTCGGTATCCTGAGTGCAGCAGGACTGATGGTACATCTTAAGGGCAGCTCCAATTCCAGCCGCATGACAGCATACGTCCTTGTAACAGTTTCCGTGATCGGCGGCGTACTCAAAATGTTCATATTCTAAAAGAACTGTTACTAAAAAAATAAACACAGCCCGGCGCAGCGCCATCAGACAGAATATCTGTCTGGCGGTACTGTGCCGGGCTGTCCTATATGGAACGGTATTGCATCGGACTGTTCCGTCATCGTCTGCAATGAGGATCTTTTAAGTCATCTTACACCTCTCCCAAGCAGCAGTTCCTCCAGTTCACTATGCGGGCGCTTCTCATCCGCCTGATAGATATCAATGCAGTTAACCAGCGCGCCGCCCTGTGCATACGCCGGAAAGAGGAACCCGCACTCCGGCTCTCCCGGTTCGTAATCTCCCGTGACCGGGCATACGGCACAGATCAGATACTCAAACATCTGCTCCGATTCCCCCAGTCTCACGTGATCCGCCGCCTTTGCAGGAATATCGTATCGGTCATGGAACAGGAAGACCCCGTACTCCTGCTCCGCGTGGTACCGCTCCGCCAGCATCTCATAAAAGATATCCAGAAGCGCGTCGTTCTCCAGTCCCGAGATACGGGCGCCCATCAGAAGCTGATACAGGCTCTCCCTCCCCCGTGAAGTCTCCGGGATCACGTACCGCTTCAGATTTCGGTTCGTCTCCGCAAAAGGGATGGTCTTCGCGATCTCAAGATTCTTCGCCCTGTCTGACCCGGACAGCTTCAGGAAGCTGGTGTTGAACGTTCCGTCGATAAAGCCGTCCGGATCGATGTACGCGCCCGCGATCCTCGTGATGGAACTCCGCTTGACGGTCATCCGGCGGGTCAGGGCGAGCATATCCTCCCGGTCGATCTTAAGTTTTCTGGGATTGTTGTTGAACTCTGTTTTCTGCTGCATTCTGTTTTCCTCTTGTTACTGTGATGGATTTGTTCTATTGAGTGAGTATAGCACACCGGAAAAGTTCTTACAATGTTTCCCAAGTCCTTAAGGCTTTTTCCCTCCTTTCATCCAGATCTTCAATCCTAATATTCCAGATATGCTCCTTTCATCGGACTTGCCGCATGTTCACTGAAAAGCCGCAGGACACCTCTTTTATATTTTTTCTCTCTCGGTCTCCAGTCTTTCTTCCTCTCTGCCAGGATCTCCTCTATCTCCTCCGGGGATCTCCGCTGTCCCTGAGTTCCTACGATGTCCAGCTTCCGAGCCATGACATCGATCTCGATCAGATCTCCTTCTTCCACCAGGGCGATCGGACCTCCCTCTGCCGCCTCCGGGCTGCAGTGTCCGATCACAGGACCTGTGGATGCTCCGGAGAACCTTCCGTCCGTGATCAGTGCGATGCTGCGTCCCAGCTCTTTATCGCTGCTGATCGCTTCCGATGTATAGAACATTTCCGGCATTCCGCTTCCTTTTGGTCCTTCGTACCGGATAAATACCGCGTCTCCCTTTTGGACTTTATGTTTCAGGACCGCATCCAGGCATTCCTCCTCACTGTCAAACGGTCTGGCTCTTAAGACTGCCTTGAACATTTCCTTCGGACACGCCGTGTGCTTTATGACCGCCCCTTCCGGTGCGAGGTTTCCCCGAAGGACAGCGATGCTTCCGTCCGTTCCGAGGGCTTTTTCATACGGCCGGATGATATCCTCTTTAGATAAAGACACCCCGCAGCGTTTATTAAACTCCTGAAGCCATCTTTCACATCGTTCATAAAATCCATTCTGTTTCAGTTCATCCAGATTTTCTCCCAGCGTCTTTCCGGTCACTGTCATCACATCCAGATGCAGATGTTCTCTGATCTCTTCCATCACAGCCGGAACACCGCCCGCATAGTAAAAGCACTCTGCCGGCCAGCGCCCTGCCGGACGTACATCCAGAAGATATCTTGCATTTCTGTGGATCCGGTCAAATGTGTCTCCTGTGATCTCGATCCCTAACTCATGCGCAAGTGCCGGGATATGAAGGAGACAGTTCGTGCTTCCGGATATTGCCGCATGAACATAGATCGCATTTTCAAAACTCTCGATCGTTACGATCTTACTTGGGCGCATCTCCGGCATGAATGCCAGTTTTACCGCCTGCCTTCCCGCTTCCCGCGCATAATCCAGAAGATCCGGGCTGGTCGCCGGCATCAGTGCGCTTCCCGGCAGGGCAAGCCCGAGTGCCTCCGCCATGATCTGCATTGTGGATGCTGTTCCGATAAAGGAACACGCCCCGCAGCTGGGACACGCATTCTGCTTTGCCCAGTCCAGCTTTTCCCTGCTGATCTCGCCCCGCTCATACCTGGCACTGTATTTACCAAGCTGTTCCAGTGTCAGCATATCCGGTCCCGCGTTCATTGTTCCTCCGGGAACAACCAAAGCAGGAATATCTGCTCTAGCCAGCCCGATCAGATTTCCCGGGAGTCCTTTGTCACAGCTTGCCAGATAGACTCCTGCGTCAAAGGGAGTAGCATTCGCATGGATCTCGATCATGTTGGCGATCATCTCGCGGCTCACCAGACTGAAATTGATCCCGTCTGTTCCCTGGCTTTCCCCGTCACAGATATCCGTACAGAAATATCTGGCTCCGAAGCCTCCGGCTTCCTCAATCCCCTTTTTCACTTCTTCAACAAGAATGTCCAGATGCCCGCTGCCAGGATGACTGTCCCCAAAAGTACTTTCAATGAGGATCTGAGGCTTTCCCAGATCCTCCGGCTTCCACCCTGTCCCGATGCGCAGCGGATCCAGTTCCGGCGCGATCTTCCGCATTTCCTGACTTTTTAATTCATCCATTTTTTTCTCCTTCCCGTTTATTGCTCATTTTCGTATTGTGTTTAAGCCTTCCAATACATCTGATGTCTTTTGCTTAAATTATAGTATTTTCAATTGATTTTATCAATAACATCTGATGTTTTAAATATTTTTCGCTTATTAACACAAAAACACAGCGAGTATTTCCAATTATACCCGCTGTGTTTTATTCAATATTTACAGATTTCACCGGTTTCTTGCCGCCTCCCCCATCTCAGTTCCTCATACGTCTGATGTATTTTTCTGTTCATCTATAAGACGTATGATAGCCTGGCGGTTGTACGTCAAATGCATGACCATCGCGCATCTTGCCCCAACCGCATCTTTTCTGAGGATAGAGTCCAAGATCTCCCTGTGTGTGATGATCGTCTCTTCCTTCAGGCTCCTCTGGGTCAGATTCGCAAAAGTGACGACTGCAGAGTCGATCACCGGGACCAGAAGTTCCACGACCCGGTTCTTGCTGCATCTGGCAATACAGGTATGAAATTCAACATCTTTTGCAGTATGATCTTCTCCGCTGCGGCAGAATTCTTCCACTTCCGCACACAGCCGCTGCAATTGATCCAGTTCTTCTTCTGTGGCATTTTCACAGGCCAGCACTGCGATCTCCGGCTCGATCATCAGACGCACATCGAAAAGTTCCAGCGCCAGTTTATACTTGTCCGGGAAACGCGACAGCCCAAGCGGATCCTCCTCCAGACTACTGGTGCTGACCACAAACGTCCCGGACCCGCGGCGCACTTCCAGTATCCCTTTTGAGACAAGGCCCTTAACCGCTTCACGGACCGTGCTTCTCCCAACGCCAAACTTCTCCGCCAGTTCATATTCGTTTGGGATTTTCTGACCTATCTCTATCGGTTCCTGCAGAATGTAGTCCAAAAGCGCATCTTCGACCCTGCGCCCCAGAAGTTTTTTCTCCATTTTCTCAAACTGATACATAAGCATACTCTCTCCATTTCGATCATCCCTTAAAGAAAGAATACGTCTGATGTCTGTTTTTGTCAAACTGGAATATCTCATCTCTCATTGTCATACATTACTAGAAAGCCCTGTCAGGAAACGCTTTGATATGAATCGAAACGATCATTATCCATTCGTAAACACTCCCCTTCCATACCGTTACGACGCTCTTGAGCCCTTCATCGACGAAAAAACGATGCACCTTCATCATGACCGACATCTCCAGACATATATTGATGATCTCAATCATTTTCTGGAGGAGAATCCCTCTCTCCAGCAGTTTTCTCTGGAAGAGCTCCTCTCCATATGGCGCCGTCTCCCCTGCCATCTTCAGGCTCCGCTCCGAAATAATGCGGGAGGGGTATACAATCACCGTTTCTACTTTGACGGCATGTTACCGCCGGGTTCTCACAGTTCAGCGCCCCGGCTGTTCGAGTCATTGTCCTGTCAATTCGGAAGTCCGGAAAATTTCAGGGCACAGTTCAAAGAAGCTGCGCTCTCCGTCTTCGGCTCCGGCTATGCATGGCTGGTGCTGGACCATGGCTGCCTGAAGATCGTCACCTCGTCGGATCAGAATACGCCGCTTTTTCATTCACGGACTCTCATCCTCAATATCGATGTGTGGGAACACGCATATTATCTGAAACATTATAACCTACGTGCAGCTTATATCGATGACTGGTTCAGCGTTGTAAACTGGGATATGGCAGAGGCGCGCTTCGCTGAGGCTGCCCCGGGATCCTGGAAGGATCCGTTTAAGGCTAAAAACTGAACCTCCATGTATGATGACATAAAAGCCATTAGCGAGAAACCCCTGCGCTGCGTGACATTGCACTGACCTCATTCATTAGATTCTCAGGTCTGACTTATGAGGTGCACATGACGCAGAGCAGGGGCTCCTTCCTTACACATCTCTCTCCGTGATGACAACATGAACCGTATCGCAGTCCCCTTTTCGGGAATACAGTGGATAGCTGTATCACATTCGTATCTCTTCTTTTCCATCTTCACAAATTCCTCTTTTTCCCGTCATTTCCGGATCCTGTAAAGGAGCACCAGCCAGAACGCCATATCGCCAAACACCAGGATCAGAGTGGCCGGAGTAAACCATCCCGGAAGCGGAGTCCCCTGCAGACTGTTCACGATCAGATACGCAAAGATCAGCGCCGTCAGGGTCTTCAGCGTCTTTAGCATATACTTCAATATCCGGTAAACTTTTTCCTTGTTTTGTGTCGTCACTTCCACCCCGGTATTCCAGATCTGAGGATACTTCTCGACCAGACCAATCCCAAGATAAAGGATCCACATCACCACTTCTATGACGATGATCTCTCCTTTTCCACCCCAGCGGTCGATCTCACCGGCTCCATTGTAGTGCATCGGGATCTGGTCCGGAAAGGAGGACCAGCCCAGGATCAGATATGCAAGGGTACCGATCAGCAGGATCCATCCGATGATATCAAGGATCCTGTCTGCTTTTGTGTTCTCTATCTTCATGATATCACCTTCTTACAGTTCCTATATCCCCAGTTCTTTCATGAGTTGTTCCTGATACTCCGGGTTTTCCGCTGCTTTGATGATATCATCTGCCCTTCCCAGTTCCGACAGCTTCAGGATTAGTCTGCTGAGCTCACTGCGCCCTTCCTGACGTCCTTCCTGACGTCCTTTCATCAATCCTTCCCGGCGTCCTTCACTTTCACCTGCCTGGTATTTTTCCTCCAGTTCCTCTGCAAATAATTCCCGCAATGCGTCACACATATTCTTCGCCTCCTCAAACTGTAGCTCGAGTTTCTGTTCCCTGTGTCACATGATCTCCTCGATCTTCCCCAGTTCTTCCTCGGTAAAGGTCAGGTTCTCGATCGCCTTCACATTATCGATCACCTGCTGCGGCTTGGACGCTCCCACCAGCACGCTCGTCACGATTCCGTCATGGAGCACCCAGCTCAGCGCCATCTCCGCAAGAGTCTGGCCCCTTCCCGCCGCGATACCATTTAAGTTCCGGATCTGCTGAAGCCGCTCTTCTGTCAGTGCTTCCTTCTTTAAGAAACGTCCGTCTGTCCGGATCCTGCTGTCCTCCGGGATCCCGTTCAGATACCGGTTTGTCAGGAGCCCCTGTGCCAGCGGGCTGAAGGCGATGATCCCTTTCTTCAGTTCTGCCGCTGTGTCCTTCAGTCCGTTTTCTTCGATAGTCCGGTCAAAAATAGAATACCGGTTCTGGTTGATGATAAACGGACAGTGCAGGTCCTCCAGGATCTCTTCCGCTCTTCTCAGCGTCGGTCCGTCATAGTTGGAAAGACCTGCATAGAGCGCTTTTCCAGACCGGACTGCCTGGGCGAGCGCGCCCATCGTCTCCTCCAGCGGAGTCTCCGGATCCATCCGGTGATGGTAAAAGATATCGACGTATTCCAGCCCCATCCTCTGCAGGCTCTGGTCAAGACTCGCCAGCAGATATTTCCTGCTGCCCCAGTTGCCGTAAGGTCCTTCCCACATGTCATATCCCGCCTTTGTACTGATGATCAGTTCATCGCGGTACTGTCCCAGGTCTTCTTTTAATATCCTGCCGAAGTTCTTCTCCGCGCTTCCCGGCTCCGGTCCATAATTGTTCGCCAGGTCAAAATGGGTGATCCCGCTGTCAAACGCCGTAAAGCAGATCTGGCGCATATTCTCGTAATTTCCCGTATCCCCGAAATTGTGCCAGAGCCCCAGCGAGACCGCCGGCAGTTTCAGCCCGCTCTCTCCGCAGCGGTTGTAGACCATTTTCTCGTATCTTTTGTCTGATGCTGTGTACATAACCTTTTCCTCCTCATAAACTACATTGTCATACTTTATACCACATCTGCCCCAAACGGCATCAATGCCAGCTTCGCCAGCTTAAAATGCTGCAGCCCGAACGGGATCCCGATCACAGTAATGCACAGGACACATCCGAAGATCAGATGCTCGATCGCGAGCGGCAGCCCCGACACGATGATCCAGATCACATTCAGCAGGAGCGAGCCCGCTCCGCCTCCGTAGACCACTTCCTTTCCAAACGGGAAAAAACTCAGCAACGCGAACTTAAAGCACTGTGTCCCCACCGGAATCCCGATGATGGTGATACACCACAATAAGCCTGCAAGGCACCAGCTCAGTCCACTGATGAACCCTCCGCACAGAAACCACAGCAGATTTCCAAGACATCCCATATTATCCCTCCTGTTTCAGAAAAACATATTCTTTCTCCGTGGACAGCGATTCTGAAAAATGATATCCCAGACGGTCAAACCCTTTGATCCCCTCCGGTTCCTCCACCTTGCACTCCGCCAGATAGCGGACCATCTCGCCCCGCGCCATCTTTGCAAAGGTTCCTTTCTGCTTCACCTTCCCGCCGATCAGTTCCCCGAAGGTCACTGTCAGAAATATATCCTCCGGCTGAAGATATCTCTCAATGCACCGGGAATACTCTTTTGACGCCAGGTTCAGGATCAACGCGCCCTTCCGCCGTTCCCCCTTCTGCTGTATGCTGTCCTTCTCTCCGCTCCCGCATACCGGAGTTCCTCTGTCTCTGTCCGTCACTTCCCTGTACAGCTTTTCTCCCCAGAACTTATACAGGTCTCCTGCCTCAGACGCCTTTGCCTGCATCTCGAGCCGGTAGGGCACAACGCCGTCAAAGGGCCTGAGCACGCCGTAGAACCCGGACAGGATCCGCAGATGCTCCCGGATATACTCTGTCTCCGCCCCGCCGAACACCGCCGGCGCCATGTACTGATACTGGATCCCCTCATAGGCGATCACCGCCGGAGTCAGATTTCTCCTCAGATCCATCTCCCGGAACCGCCTGTAATTCTGCTCCGCGATCCTGTCATTGCACTTCCACAGCGCCTTCGCCTCCTCAAAAGACAGCCGACGCATCCACCCCATGAGCTGTTCCGCTTCTTCCAGAAATGCAGGCATTCCTTCCGGAGCAAGAGTGTCTGTATCTATATTCATTTTTTTCGCTGGTGAAATAATGATCCTCATCCTCATAATATCCTTTCCGGTCTGAATCTCAGATAATCCGACGACACAAGGTGATAATCGATCCCGTTTACCGTGCCGTGAAAACTGTCATCATATCTGGCCTTTCCATGACAGTGGGAGTATACCACATGCTCCGTGCCGTACTCCTCCGCCATCCTGGTAAATGCGCTCTCCGTCTCGCCGATGCTGGTGGGCGGGTAATGCAGGAACATGATGTACTTCTCATACCCTGCCGACCGCGCCGCCTCAAAGGATGCCCGGAGCCGCGCCAGTTCCCTGTCCCGTATCTTTTCAAAATGCTCGTAGGAATCCTTTCCCTCATAACAGTACCCTTTCGTTCCCACCAGAGCATATGTTTCATAGGTATAAAAATTATTCTGAAGAAAAGACAGGCGTCCCTCAAACTGTTCGTTGAGTTTTGCGGTCTTCTTTGCATCCCAGAACATATCGTGATTTCCCCTGAGCAGGATCTTCCGTCCCGGAAGCCTCTCGATAAACTCCAGATCCTCCCGGCACTCCTCCAGATTATGGCCCCAGGAGTGATCGCCCGTGATCACCGCCGTGTCCAATTCTTTTACATATTTCTTCCAGTATTTTTCAATCTTCTTCACATGGTTCTTCCACTCACTCCCGAACACGTCCATAGGCTTGTTGACCGTAAACGAGAGATGAAAATCCCCGATCGCATAGAGTGCCATCCGCTCTGCCCCCTGACTTTTCGCTCTTCTGGATCCTCTCCGAAACACTCTTCTGTGTTCTCTCCAAAGCACGCTTCTGCTCTGCTGCCCGGATCAGGATTCCCTGTCCGCCCCGTTCACTTTCAGGATATAGTCAATTCCTTCTGCGACGCCGTCCTCATCGTTGGACGCCACGATCCGGTCCGCCGCCTCACGGCACTCCTTGGAGGCATTCGCCACAGCAAATCCGATCCCCGCGTACTTCAGAAGCCCGCTGTCGTTATGCCCGTCTCCAAAGCCCGCAAGCTCCTCTCTGGTCAGCCCCAGATATCCGATCAGAAATTCCGCTGCCGCATCCTTCCCCGCATTTACATCCGAGATCTCCAGCAGCTGTTTCACCGAGGAGGTGATATACACATCCCGAACCTGTTTTTCCAGAGTTTTCCACAGTCTCCTCTTATATTCTTCACTTTTTACCACAACGTCGATGCAGTCCAGCTCCCCTTCATGTTCCCGGATAAAACTCCTCATGTCCTCAATCGGCTTCCGGGTCTCCTGTATGTACGGGATTGACCGTGGCATTGCCCCAAACCTGACCGGATCCTCCACATACGCCTTCTCTGCGTAAGGCTTTCCATCGATGAACGCCTCGAAAGTCACATCCTCCCCCTGTGTCCAGCGCAGAATATCCTGCACCGCCTCCGCTTTCAGTTTATACTGTCGAAGACATACTCCTTCCTTCAGATCATACACCGCTGCGCCGTTGGATGTGATGGCATAGCGGATCCCGGGGATCTCCATGACCTCCCCGGGAAGAGAATCCAGAGAACGCCCGCTGGCGACCGCGATCTGTATCCCGCTGCTGACCGCCTGCTCGATCGCCTTTCTGTTGTCCCCACTCAGATGTCCCTCGCTGTTCAGCGTCGTTCTGTCCAGGTCAAGTGCAATACACCGTATCCTCATATCTTCTGCTCCTCAAATATCTATAAGATGGACTTCCGTAATCTGTCCGTCTTCCACGTTCAGATTCCCTGCTCTTCAAATATCTTCCGGAAGCGCAGGGCTTCCTCCATGGTGTTGTGCCAGCCGTCCCGCTTTAAGTCCACCCGCCATCCGTCTTCCGTGCATTCTGTTTCCACGCCTTCTGCTTCCAGAAGCCGCCTCTGCATGTCATCTGTCTCAAATGCCGCCGCGCCGCTTAAAACGCCCCGGGAATTGACCACCCGATGGGCCGGGATCCCGTCTCCCAGCCTTCCCCGGTTCAGTGCATATCCCACCTGGCGGGCATTCTTCGGTTTCCCGCAAAGCAGCGCGATCTGCCCATATGTAGCGGCTTTCCCATATGGGATGGAGCGGCAGACGATAGCCGCCCGCCGGTAAAAATCAAAATTTTCGTTCTCCATTTCAGAACCTCAGTCCTATCTCAAAGTCTCCGTCTTATCTCAGAATCTCAGCCTCATCTCATACCACTGTGCCCCGCCGTGTTCCGACCCGGATCTGCCTTCATTCACAAAGCCAAATCTCTCATAGAAGGCGATCAGATCTTCCTTGCAGGTAAGGACCAGACCTTTTCTTCCCTGTTTTTCTGCGTCCCTGATCACCCTCCGCATCAGCATATCCATATAGCCCCTTCCCTGACGGTCCGGTCGGGTCTCCACACCGAAGATCATCTGCCATTCCCCGTTCTCGTCATGGAGTCCGGCATCCTCAAACATCTCATCAAGGAGATGGCTGCTGTTACTGACCATCCCATCCACCATACTGACGATCTCGCCATTCTCCTCCAAAAGCCAGAAATGCTCCGGAAAGGCACTGAGCCTTTTTTCAAAATCCTCCTTCTTCCCCGCCTCAGCTTCCGGGAAGCAGACCGTCTCAAGAGCTGTGATCTTCTCCAGATCGCCCATATCCGCATGTCTGATCACGACCCTGTTACAGTTTCCAGAACCATTCCTCAGAGCACGTCCCCCGGAAATGTATTCCTCCGTGCTCCTCATGATCGTCTGAAGATTCTCGAGATCTCTTCTCACATCCCCCGTCTCCAGGGAATGATTCCCGTCCTCTATCACATACAGCGGGAAGCGGCCTTCTCTGCACCTCCGCTCCACAGTGTCAAAATCCACCCAGGAATCCGCCGTCCCGGTGAACACGATCCCCGGCCGCTTCATGAACTGAAAAGAAGCCTCCACCGGAGTATAATAGATGTTCCTCGTAGTCAGGCCATGCTTTCCCGCATAGGCGGAAGCCACCGCCGTCCCCACGCTTTTGGAGATAAAGAGGACATCCTCATACGCAGAAAAGTCTACATCTTTCAGGATCTCTCCCGCCTGTTCCAGCGCACTGAAAAACGCCTTCTCCATCTTCTCTCTTGATCCCTTTACACCCTTCGGAAACTTTCCGTAAGGGACCTCCTTTATCTCATATCCGTTCTGTGCCGCCAGCTTTTTGCTGTAATACAGGAGAGGCTTGTCCACATGATAGCCCACTCCCGGGAAAATAACCGCGATCTTCTTATTCATTTATCCTGATCCTTTCTGCTGCTTTTTCAGACTACTTTTTTATTGTCCTGAGAATATCTAAAGTCTGCTCACATTCCATTTTATCTGTAGCCCAGATACTGACGGATAACAGTTCTCCGGCACGATAGTATCCGGCGTAAATGACATAAACCGTTTTATCTTCTTCCGCCGCTGTATTTTCGTACATCCTTACTGCGAATCCGGCCGGAGCGTGTAAATTCACATCCCGTAATTTTGCGGACGCCGGTATTGTTCTGATATATGCATTTTCCATTACTTCCATTGGGGCAGGCGCACCGTCTTTCGCTGCCTGAAACGGCGTTATGCGAACTGTCAGGTCGCTGTTATCAGGATAAAACACACATTGTCCATCGTCTTCTTCATATTCTC
>HHCFC02800__coassemble_1379_pt1 | contig 22757 bp, 28 predicted proteins | sample HHCFC02800__metabat2_high_PE_058 | metagenome-assembled genome bin HHCFC02800 | reverse complement strand
CAGAAAATTTATCGAGCTGTGTAAGAAAAACGGGATGTTTGTGATACTCCGTATAGGGCCGTTCTCCCACGGCGAGTGCAGAAACGGAGGATATCCTGACTGGATGTTCGGACGCCCCTTTGATATTCGATGCGATGATCCGGAATACCTGAAATATACAAAGCGCTTTTATGAGGAGATCTATGAACAGGCGAAAGGACTGCTTTTTAAGGACGGCGGTCCGGTCATCGGAGTACAGCTTGAGAACGAGATGGAACATGCCTCCTGCCCATGGGAAATGACAACGGAAAACAGCAAAGAGTGGGTAGTGAGCGGACGCGACGGTGTACAGCATATGGAAACATTGAAACGGCTTGCAAAGGAGGCCGGGTTCGATGTCCCGCTGTATACAGCGACCGCATGGGGCGGCGCGTGTGCTCCTGAGAAAACGGTGTTTCCGCTGTGGGGCGGGTACGCATTCCGCCCGTGGATGTTTTATGACAGTTCGCTGAAAGAGCATCCGGCGACTGCGGAATATCTCTACGGTGATTTTCATAACAACGACTCTCCGGACTATTATAACTTCGATCCGGAATATCAGGCGGAAGATTTTCCCTTTGCATGCTGCGAGATGGGAGGCGGCATGAATGTGTATTATCCGTACCGATTCCAGCTTCCTTACGAAAGTGTGGGAGCTCTTGCCCAGGTCAAGGTGGGAAGCGGGTGCAACTTCCTTGGATATTACATGTACCATGGAGGAACCCATCCGAAAGGAAAGAGAGTACCGTATCTGAATGAATGTGCCGTGCCTAAATTTTCCTATGATTATCAGGCGGCAATCGGCGAGTTCGGTCAGGTGAGAAAATCATTCCATCAGCTGAAACTTCAGCATCTGCTGTATAAAGAATTTGAGGAGTATTTTACTTCCACAAAGACAGTGCTCTCGAAAGAGGCGGTCACACAGGTGCCCGAAGATGTTGAAACGCTCCGCTATGTCGTAAGGGTCAATGAATCAGGAAAAGGATTCTTATTCCTGAACAATTATCAGGATCATGTGGAAATGATCGACCAGAAAGACTTTGCAGTTGAAGTGAATACAGACATGGGAAGCGTGCGGGTTCCGGAGAGCGGAAGTCTGAATCTGGAAAAAGGCGGATTCGCGATCCTTCCGATCTGGTTTGCATTCGGTGAGACGATCCTGAAGTATGCTTCTGCACAGCTGGTGACACGGATCAGGAGACCGGAGGCGGAGTACTATTTCTTTACCTGCGTTCCGGGGATGCGCCCGGAATATGTATTCCAGAATGTGGATACGTTCGAGGATGCCGAAAACTGTGAGATTGAGGGACAAAAGATCACTGTATCGGAAAAGGAGATCAGTACGTTCTCTTTCACAGATAAAAAAGGCGTGAAGTATGTTATTACCACGCTTCCGGAAGCAGAAGGCCTTCGGCTGTGGCAGCTTGAGGAGCAGGGAGAGAAAAAGCTGATCCTCTCGGACTGCCCGGTTTTCCTGAAAGACGGGAAAATCGAGATGGAGTATACGATTGGAAAAGAGAACGAACTCAGTGTGTTCCCCGGACGCGCAGGAGAGATCCTGGCAGATGGCAGACCGCTGAAATGCACCGGAACAAACGGGATCTTTGCAGTATACGCTCCATATTATGAAGAGAAGGAATTTCGTGTTGAAATTGAGGATCGCAGCACAGTAAACGACGAGAAAGAGCAGGCTCTGAAGCGTCCGGTAGTTGGAAGCCCGGTCTCTTCGACGAAAGTGATCAATGCCAGAGCGGTGCTCAGGTTCAACCCGGAGGACTTCGAGGGGCTGAAACGTCTCCTGTTAAAAGTCGATTATGAGGGGGACGTCGGATATGCATTCATCAATGGAGAGATGATCCATGATAATTTCTGTAACGGAGCAGCATGGGAGATCGATCTTTTGCCATACCGGGATGAGTTGATCAGACATGGGATGTATCTGTACATTTCTCCCAAGAAGAAGGGTGCATATGTGGATAACAGTTCAGCTATGGCGGCCAGATTTGAGGTGGTGGAAGAGCAGATCGCAAAGATTCACGGAATTTTTTTTGAAGGGATCAAAAAAGTGGGAATCGTCAGCAAAGCAGATTAAAGGAGTCAGCTATGAAAGTCGGAATCATCGGAACCGGTATGGTCGCATGTACTATGGCGGAAACATTAAATAAAATGGAGGGCGCAGAGCCTTATGCCGTGGCCTCAAGAGATAAGCGGAGGGCGGAAGCGTTTGCAGAAAGATGGGGCTTTAAGAAGTCTTTCGGATCCTATCAGGAACTGGCGGAGGATCAAGAGACAGAATTGATCTATATCGCGACACCGCACTCATGTCATTATGAGGACGCACGGATGTGTCTGGAAAACGGGAAGCCGGTACTCTGCGAGAAGGCGTTCATGGGCAATGCGGAGCAGGCGAAAAAGATCGTCAGACTGGCAGAAGAAAAAACGTTTTTCTCTCTGAGGCCATGTGGACAAGATACCTTCCGGCCAGAAAGATGATAGAGCAGATCATAGAGAGCGGAGAGATCGGCGAGGTCACAATGGTCACAGCCAATTTTGGAGCTGATCTGACAAAGATAAAACGGATCACAGATCCCTCCCTTGCGGGCGGGGCTCTTCTGGATCTTGGTGTCTACCCTCTGACATTTGCCAGCATGGTGCTGGGAAATGAAATCGAAGAGATCATCACATCCTGCGTCAAATTCGAGACCGGGGTGGACTCACAGAACTCTGTGATACTGAAATACAGAAACGGCGCCATGGCTTCTCTCCAGAGCACTGCGCTTGCCGGGACAGACCAGAAAGGGATCGTGTACGGAACGAAAGGATATCTGGTGGCGGAACATGTCAACAATATCAAATCGATCAAGATCTATAACGGAGAAAGGAAACTTATCCGGGAGGAGCGCGCTCCCGAACAGATCACTGGGTTTGAATATGAACTGGCGGCAGCGATCAGAGCGGTCAGGGAGGGGAGAACGGAATGTGGGGAGATGCCCCATGCGGAGAGTATTTTTATAATGGAACTGATGGACAGACTACGGAAGGAGTGGGGAGTCAGATATCCGTTTGAATAAGAATGGATATAAGAGAGCAGCAGACGATCATGATCAATGAGATTTGAACATTTGATCAAAGATATTTCTTGAAATTCCTGAACCGGTATGTTACGATACCAATGTATGGAAAGCAGATATCAGGAAAGTTCTCCATGCAAATATTTTACGCGGCGCAAAAGCTGCATTATTGATTGAGTTAGAAGCTCAAATTTTATAAGTTGGTTACTTTATAACCGGTGTGCATGATACGCATACGCAACTTGTGAAACGGTCAATAAGAGTAGTAAAAGTAAAAATATTTGCTATATAGACTCTAACCCCAATATCTGTTTTATCTGTAAGAACGAGAACAAAAGAAGTTTCTTTCGAATAAGATATAACGTGATGACAAGACACAGGCTGGGTGCGCATGCCCCGGACCTGTGTCTTTATTTATTCTATGATGTCAGGGAGACTGTGTGAGTGCGCAGAATGGAACGATCCGCAGGCATCACAGGGGGCTTTTGCTCCAATCTCATCCTATAGGAAAGGCACCAGTAACTCAGGGAGGTTGTCATGGATAAGTTATCACAGAAAAGAGCGCCCATCTACGAGGCGCTGGAACGGTTCCGGAGGAACAGGGTGGTCCCCTTTGATGTTCCGGGACACAAGCACGGAAGGGGGAATCCGGAGCTGGTGCAGCTTCTAGGGGAGAGGTGCGTCAGCATTGACGTGAATTCCATGAAGCCTCTGGACAATCTGTGCCACCCGGTCTCCGTGATCAAAGAGGCGGAGGAGCTGGCGGCGGACGCGTTCGGAGCGGACCACGCATTTCTCATGGTCGGCGGCACCACGTCGGCAGTCCAGTCCATGATCCTGTCCTGCTGTAAGAAAAATGACAAGATCATCATGCCCAGGAATGTACACCGGAGTGCGATCAACGCTCTGGTGCTGTGCGGGGCGAAGCCGGTGTATGTAAACCCGGATGTGGACCAGAGGCTGGGGATCGCGCTGGGAATGAAGCGGGACGATGTCCTGGAAGCGATCGAGAAGAATCCGGACGCGGTGGCGGTCCTGGTCAATAATCCTACTTATTACGGCATCTGTTCCGACCTCAGGGCGATCGTGAAGGCGGCGCATGAAAAAGGGATGCTGGTACTTGCGGATGAAGCTCACGGGACTCATTTCTATTTTGGAAAAGACCTTCCGGTCTCTGCCATGGCGGCGGGGGCGGACATCGCTTCCGTGAGCATGCACAAGTCGGGCGGGAGCCTGACCCAGAGTTCCTTCCTTTTGACGGGAAAGGGTGTGAACCCGGGGCACATCCGGCAGATCATCAACCTGACCCAGACGACCAGCGGGTCTTATCTGCTCCTGTCCAGCCTTGATATCTCCCGGAGGAACCTGGCGCTGCGGGGAGAGGAGTCTTTCCGGGCGGTGACAGCGCTTGCGGATTACGCCAGGGAAGAGATCAACAAGATCGGCGATTATTATGCGTTCGGTCGGGAGATGATCAACGGGGACAGTGTCTATGACTTTGACCCCACGAAGCTGTCCATCCATACGCTGGACATCGGTCTGGCAGGGATCGAGGTGTATGACATCTTAAGAGATGAGTATGACATACAGATCGAGTTCGGAGACCTGGGAAATATCCTTGCCTATCTGTCCATCGGCGACCGGATCCGGGAGGTGGAGCGCCTCGTGACAGCGCTGGCTGACCTGAAGCGGCGGTACAAGAAGGACAAGGCGGGAATGCTCAGCCAGGAGTATATTTCTCCGAAGGTAGTCATGACGCCCCAGGATTCCTTCTATGCCAGAAAGGAATCTCTGCCGCTGGAAGAGACGGCAGGGAGGGTCTGCAGTGAGTTTGTGATGTGCTATCCGCCGGGGATCCCGGTGCTTGCTCCGGGGGAGGAAGTGACGGATGAGATCATCAACTATATTGTATATGCGAAAGAAAAGGGCTGCTCCATGACCGGACCGGAGGACGAGCGGATCGAGCGGCTGAATGTACTGGTTTAAAAGACTGAGAGAAAAGCGGGACGGCTGCCGTGCAGGCAGACCGGAAACGAGAAAGAGGTGAAGACAGATGGAAATGTGGTTTTCCGATATGCATACAGACGGCGTGAAGCTGTCCATCAAGATCGAGGAACAGCTTTTCAGCGCCCAGAGCGAGGTGCAGAGGATCGACGTCCTTGAGTCGAAGGACTTTGGGAAGATCCTTGTTGTGGACGGGGACCTGATGCTGACGGAAAGGGACGAGTTTATCTATCATGAGATGATAGCCCACGTGCCCATGGCCGTGCATCCGGATGTGAAGGAAGTGCTGGTCGTCGGCGGGGGCGACGGAGGTGTGGTCCGGGAGCTGATCAAATACGATAACATAGAGAAGATCGATGTGGTGGAGCCGGATCCGCTTCTGGTGGAAGTGTGCAGGAAATATATCCCGGAGATCACGGGCAGCCTGACAGATGAACGGGTGACGATCTATCATGAGGACGGGCTTCGTTTCATCCGGTCCAAGGGAGACGCCTACGACCTGATCATCATTGATTCGCCGAATCCCTTCGGCGCGGGAGAGGGGCTCTTTACAAAGGAATTCTACGGGAACTGTTACAATGCGCTCCACGAGGATGGTATCATGATCAACCAGAATGAAAGCCCCTTCTACACGGAGGAGGCGTTCCAGTGCCAGCGGATGCACCGGAGGATCCTGGAGACATTCCCGATCTGCAGGGTGTACCAGGCGCATATCCCGTCATATCCGTCGGGACACTGGCTGTTCGGGTTCGCCTCAAAGAAATATCATCCGCTGGATGACCTGGACAAAGTGGGCTGGAAGCTGAAAGGGATCCATACAAAATATTATGAACCCAGGCTCCATGCAGGAGTGTTTGCCCTGCCTGCCTATGTGGAAGAACTTCTGGAGGATGTGGAAAAAAGAGATGGAAGATAGAAAAATGTGGAAAAATGTTGTGAATTACATAGGCTGTGACGCGGAATATGATGAGGCGCGGGTGGTCCTCTACGGAGCCCCGTTTGACTCGACCACTTCGTTCCGCCCGGGAACCCGGTTTGCGGGACAGGCGGTCCGCAATGATTCTTACGGGCTGGAAACTTACAGTCCCTATCAGGATCTGGAATTGACGGAAGGGACTGTGTACGACTGCGGGGACCTGGAACTGGCGATCGGAGATCCCGGGATCGTACTGGAGCAGATCCGGGAGACTGCGGAGAAGATCCTGCAGGATGGAAAACTGCCGTTCATGATCGGCGGGGAGCATCTGGTGACACTGGGGGCTGTCCGTGCGGCGGCGCAGAAGTATCCGGATATGCACATCATCCATTTTGATGCGCACACGGACCTTCGGACGGACTATCTCGGTGTGGAACTGTCCCATGCCTGCGTGATCAGGCGGTGCTGGGAACTGCTGGGCGACGGAAGGATCCATCAGCTTGGGATCCGGTCGGGAGAAAGGTACGAGTTCGACTGGGCGAAGAGCGGACATACGGATTTCCATCCGTTCGTTCTGGACGATCTGGAGGCGGTGCTGGAGAGCGTGGGAGACGCCCCGGTATATTTTACGGTGGATCTGGACGTGCTGGATCCGTCCGTGTTTCCGGGGACGGGGACCCCGGAGCCGGGAGGAGTTGATTTCCTGACGCTGATGAGGGCGGTCACAGACGTGTGCGGCAGGGTAAACCTGATCGGATGCGATGTGAATGAGCTGTGTCCGCCATGCGATCCCACGGGAGCATCCACTGCCGTGGCGTGCAAGATCATCCGAGAAATGCTGATCGCGATCGTGAACAGAGAGAACGGACAAACAGGATAAGTGCTATAATAAAAACAATCAGATACATCGGATAAACGAAAGGAGAAGATGAAAATGGGAAAGATCATGATCATTGGATGCGGAGGAGTAGGTAGTGTGGCGGTACACAAATGCTGTCAGAACAGCGATGTCTTTTCTGAGGTGGTGATCGCCAGCAGGACGGTGTCAAAATGTGATGCGCTGAAGGCAAAACTGGAAGGGAAGACAAAGACGAAGATCAAGACTGCGCAGGTGGACGCGGACGATACGGCGGTCCTGACAGAACTGATCCGAAAAGAAAAGCCGGACGTGGTGCTGAACCTTGCACTGCCTTACCAGGACCTTCTGATCATGGAGTGCTGTCTGGCGGCGGGCGTGCACTACATCGATACGGCGAACTATGAGCCGGAGGACACGGCGAAATTTGAGTACAAATGGCAGTGGGAGTACAGGGAGCGCTTTGAAAAGGCTGGGCTGACCGCTCTTCTGGGAAGCGGGTTCGACCCGGGCGTGACTGGCGTTTTCTCTGCTTATGCGCTCAAACATTACTTTGACGAGATCAACTACATTGATATCCTGGACTGCAACGCGGGGGACAACGGTTATCCGTTCGCAACGAACTTCAACCCGGAGATCAATATCCGCGAAGTATCCGCCAACGGTTCTTACTGGGAAGACGGACACTGGGTTGAGACAAAGCCCATGGAGATCAAGCGCACCTATGATTTCCCGGAGATCGGACCGAGAGATATGTATCTGCTCCACCACGAGGAGCTCGAGTCTCTGGCGATCAACATCCCGGGGATCAAGAGGATCCGTTTCTTCATGACATTTGGGGAGAGCTATCTGACCCATCTGAAATGCCTTGAGAATGTGGGGATGACTTCCATCGAGCCGGTGACGTACAACGGGCAGCAGATCGTTCCGCTCCAGTTCTTAAAGACCCTCCTTCCGGATCCTGCGTCACTGGGGCCGAGGACAAAGGGAAAGACAAATATCGGATGTATCTTCAGAGGAAAGAAAGACGGCAAAGAGAAGAACCTGTATATCTATAATGTATGCGATCACCAGGAATGCTACAAAGAGGTGGAATCCCAGGCTGTGGCTTATACGACGGGAGTTCCGGCGATGATCGGAGCCATGCTGGTCATGAACGGGACATGGAGACGCCCGGGCGTGTTCAATGTGGAAGAGTTCGATCCGGATCCGTTCATGGATGCGCTGAATAAGTGGGGGCTTCCGTGGAAGGTCTGTGAGGATCCGGAACTGGTAGATTGATCTTCGACTCTGCGGAGGGGCTGTCCTGCCGGGAATTCTCATTGCGGACCCGCTTTCGCTCGGAAAAAAACGCAGCGGTACTAAGAGCGCACAGGACGCGCTCTAAGTGCCGGCGTTTTTTTACGGTCCTTAATGAGAACACCCGACAGGACAGCTTCGCAGAGGAGGCGTTTTTTGGGGACCGGATATGGAGTCGGTCCTTTGTGTTTGCAGTTATGGAGACGGTTGAGACATGTTGGAAAGCAACCGCACAGTTAAAAAAATTGACGGAGGAAGAGTATGAAAAGGGAAGAGTTGCGGACACCGTGTTTTGTGGTGCAGGAGGGGAAAATCCGGGAGAATCTGGAGATCCTGAAGGAGATCATGAATGAGACGGGATGTCATATCCTTCTGGCACAGAAGGCATTTTCTATGTATTCGCTGTATCCTCTGATCGGGGAGTACCTGGCCGGAGCGACGGCGAGCGGGCTGTATGAGGCGCGGCTGGGGTATGAGGAGATGGGGAAGGAGAACCATATCTTTTCCCCGGCATACCGTGAGGAAGAGATGGACGAGATCCTGAAGTACTGTGATCATATCGTGTTTAATTCTCCGGCTCAGATCAGGAAATACGGGGGGAAGGTCAGGGCTGCAGGACGCAGCATGGGGCTGCGCGTCAACCCGGAGTGCTCCACTCAGGAGGGACATGCGATCTACGATCCCTGCGCGCCGTTCTCCAGGCTGGGGACAACGCTGGAAAGACTGCAGGGGGAGATGACGGAGGAAGAGATCCGCAGTCTGGACGGGATACATTTCCATACGCTGTGCGAGCAGAACTCGGATGATCTGGCGGTGACACTGAAGGCGGTGGAGGAAAAGTTCGGTCCTTATCTCCATGAAATGAAGTGGGTGAACTTCGGAGGCGGACATCATATCACCCGGCCGGATTATGACCGGGAACTGCTGAAGCAGTGCATCCGCCATATGCAGGAGACTTACGGAGTGGAGGTCTATCTGGAACCGGGTGAGGCAGTGGCGCTCAATGCGGGGATCCTGCTGACAGAGGTCCTGGAGATCGTGGACAACGGGATGAAGATCGGGATCCTGGATACTTCGGCGGCATGCCATATGCCGGATGTCCTGGAGATGCCTTACCGTCCTCCGCTGAAAGATGCGGGAGATCCGGCGGAACTTATGGAAGATAAGGAAGCTGGGGAATCAGAGAAACCTTATGTGTACCGGCTCGCGGGACCGACCTGCCTTGCGGGGGATGTGATCGGGGACTATTCTTTTGCGGAGCCGCTGAAATGCGGGGACAGGCTGGAGTTTCAGGATATGGCGATCTACACAATGGTGAAGACGAACACATTCAACGGGATGAAACTTCCGGATATCGTGCTGGAACGGGAAGACGGGACGTGCGAGATCATGAGGAGTTTCGGGTATGAGGATTTTAAGATGAGATTATAAAAAGACGTTCTATAGAAATCAAATAGAACAGTAAAATTATCATCAAAATATTGAATATAATTTTGATGAGATGTATACTATAATAAATAAAAGCTGAACAGGAGGTGCTCTAATGAATCGGGCAATACCAGAACTGGCGGAAAAACTTGTCTCTATTTCTGATTTCAGCCATGGAAAAGCAGGAAAGATCTGCTCCGATGTAGAAGATAATGACAGTGAATATATTATCTTAAAGAATAATCGTCCGTCAGCAGTCCTCATATCAATAAAAGAATACAGAGATGCTCAGCAAAAAATTGAAATGCTGGAAAAGATACTTAATAAGATAGAAGATATGAGGCTTTTCCGGCTGGCGGAACAGAGAAAAGATTCCCCGACATTTTCCTTTGAAGAACTTGTGAAAGAGGAAGGGATCACGATGGATGAGCTGGAAGCTCTTGCAGAAAGCGTGGAGTTAGAATGAGATGGGAGATTCGCATCGCAGATGAAGCCGGGAAAGAATACCGTAAATTGGAAGGCAGTGCCCGCAGGCAGGTTTTAGCAGGGATCTTGAAAGTATCACATGCCCCGCTCCCGTCTCCGGATGGATACGGGAAACCTCTGGGGAATAAGAACGGAAATGATCTGACGGGTTTTTTTAAAATAAAATACCGTGGGATAGGAATCAGGGTTGTTTATACTCTCAACATGGAGAAATATTTGATGAATATCGTGGTGATCTCACAGCGGGATGACAAACTTTGCTATGAACTTGCAGGTAAAATGTATGAAAAATATGGTGATAATATTTTCAGTGATATGTTCGATGAATTTAAATGAGATCACGAAAGCTATAACTGAAAGATAAATTTATCACTCCTGTAGATTGTCCGCGCCACTTCCACCACGGTCCCTGCGGGATCGGTCACACATTTGCAGGTCAGGACAAGACATGGAGCGTACCCTTTGACGCCGAGAAGGGTGCGCTCTTTTTTGCTGAGCGAGGACACGGTGAGCTGTGCGTTGTCCGTTCTCAGATGGGTGTATCCGCAGGAATGGATATAGTCATACACGGAGGTGAGTGTTCTGCCGTCTTCTGCGATCCGGGGGACCTGAAAGCGGACCGCCATCTTATTCTCACTGGGCATCTTCTCGCCCTTGGTATATTTATCATTCTGAAATTCTTTGATCAGCGTATCCGCGATCATTTCCCAGGTCCATTTTTTTGTCACGATGCTCTCCTTTTCTGATGCTTTTTTCAGAGGACTTCTTCTGTGAAGCTCGATCTTCCTGTAAAGATGCTTTACATATCCTGCCAGATCCGGTCTGTTCTGCTCTGTTCTGCCACAGATTATAACAATGAAAAAGAGAATCGTACTTCTTGCGATGGCAGCAGTCATGGCAATGGGGACACTGACAGGATGTGTGACAACACAGCAGGAAGCTCAGGCTGCGGCAGACAGAGAGAGCATCCTGAACGAGTGGTCAGAGAGATACGACGCAAAGAGTGCACCGGAGGAATAGGAAGGACATGAGCGTAAGTCTTAAGATTGAAAATGTATCAAAGGTTTATGACAAAAATATTGCACTGAACCATGTAAATCTGGACGTGCAGGCAGGCGAGTTCGTCTGCCTGCTCGGTCCTTCCGGATGCGGGAAGTCCACACTGCTGAGACTGATCGCAGGGCTGGACAGCCCTACAGAGGGAAAGATCTATATCGGAGACCGGGATGTGACAGGGCTTCCACCGTCCAGAAGAAATTTCGGCATCATGTTCCAGTCCTATGCACTGTTCCCCAACCTGACCGCCTGTGAGAATGTGGCTTACGGGCTCCGGAACAAGAAGATGAGGAACAGTGATATTGAGACAAGAGTGAACCGGCTGTTTGACATGATCAAGCTGTCTAATGCAAAGAACCGGCTCCCGTCCCAGATGTCGGGCGGTGAGCAGCAGAGAGTGGCGCTCGCCCGTGCCCTGGCAACGGAACCGGATTTCCTGCTCCTGGATGAGCCGCTCTCCGCGCTGGACGCAAAGGTACGTCTTACTCTTCGCAGGGAGATCTGCAAGATCCAGAGGGAACTGAACCTTACGACGATCATGGTGACCCATGACCAGGATGAGGCTCTGACCATGGCGGACCGGATCGTGGTCATGAACAAGGCGGTGATCATGCAGTCCGGCACGCCGGAACAGATTTACGAGAATCCGGAGAATCCGTTTGTGGCGGATTTCATCGGATCCATCAATTTTATCAATGCCAAAGAAGGCGCCCCCTACGGGCTGGTCAAAGGGGAGACTGCGGCGATCCGTCCGGAGAAGATCCAGATCACAAGGTCGGAGCAGGAGGGAAGCCTGAAGGAAACCATCTTCCGGCGATCCTGTCGTTTATCGTGGACTGGTTTACTAACAAGAAACAGAGTGCCGCGATCAACTCGAAGTCTGTGCCCTATCAGATCAAGCCGCACCGTGCAAGCGATATCGCAGCGACGGTATTCTGCATCATCGTTGCGCTGGCGATGATCCTGTTCTTTGCAGTGGCGCTGTTTGCATCTCTGATCAAACTGTGGCCTTATAACCTGACATTTACGCTGGATAATTATAATCTGTCGGAGGCAGGATCCGGGAGCGGGCTGACCGCGTTTAAGAACTCCATACTCATTTCGCTGATCTCGGCGTTCCTGGGTACTCTGATCACATTTATCGGTGCGTATATCATCGAGAAGACCCAGCAGAAATTCCGGATCAGCCGGAAGATCGCCTACTTCCTGTCCATCACGCCTCTTGCGATACCGGGGACGGTAGTGGGGCTGAGTTTCATCATGTTCTTCAACGCATCAGCGTTCAACATCCCGTTTACGCAGTATGCGGTGCTCAATCCGCTCCACGGGATCTACGGGACGATCTGGATCATTGTCTTTGCGAACCTGATCCATTTCTATTCCGTGCCTTTTTCTACGGCGACGACAGCGCTGAAAAGGCTGGACAAAGAGTTCGAGACCGTGTCGGAATCACTGTCGGTGCCGTTCTACCGGACCTTTGCGAAAGTGACAGTGCCGCTCTGCTTTCCGGCGATCTGTGAGATGTGGGTATATTTCTTTGTAAACTCTCTCGTTACTGTGTCGGCGGTTGTGTTTCTCTATTCGCCCACGGCACCGATCACGTCAGTCATGATCGTGAGCATGCAGGGGGCAGGTCAGACAGCACCTGCGGCGGCGATGTGCATGCTGCTGCTGTTCATCAACCTGATCGTAAGGCTTCTGTATGAGGCACTGAGCCATGCGCTGAAAAAGAGGGAAAAGAAATTAAAAGTATGAGCCGTGACTGGTAAAAACGGGGAACGAAAACAGAACTGTATAAAAAGAACAGGAACAGCTTCGGGATCATCAGCCCCGGAGCTGTTCCTTTTTCGTCTCCATGCGGGAGAGGAAGAAGATCGCGGAGAAGCCTGCCGCAAAGGTGAGGATGCAGACAGGAAGTGCGAGCCCCCGGGGAACGCCCGGGAATATCTCGAAGACAGATCCGAGAAGAAAGCCCAGGATAATAAAGTAGGACGGGTGGGGGTGCGCTGCCATGGCGCGTTCCAGCGCCCTTGTGATGAGTACGATCCCCAGCACCAGTCCGATCCCCAGTGGGAGGAGAAAGGGAAGATGGAGAGTGCTGATGGCGTTCATGGTCCTGTCATACAGTCCCAGGAGCAGCAGCAGATAAGACACGCTGATCCCTGGGAGAACGAGAGCTGCCGCGGTGACAAATCCTGCGATGAGGAGCAGGAGAAAGCCCGTGACTCCGGCGGAATTCTCCGCATTGAAAAGATCCGGGGGAAGAAGCCCCAGTGCGGAGACCGCGATCAGACCAAGGATGATATACCCGGTGATCCTCCAGGTGAGCCGTCTGGCGCCGGACTGCCGGACGATCAGCGGCACGCCGCCTGCCACAGCGCCGATGAAGAAGTAGAGCATAGGCATGGGATACCGCTCGATGAGCTGCAGGAGCGGACTGGCAAACACAAGTATGCCAAGGATGCCGCCCATGGAGAAGATCATGAGAAAGATCAGATTTCCCTTTTTGTTTTTCATAAAAGAACTTACGGACGAGATCAGCCGGTCGTAAATTCCCAGGATCATTGCCATGGAGCCGCCGCTCACTCCGGGGACCAGCATGGTGCCTCCGATGATCAGCCCTTTGAGGGCGGTGAGAAGATTGTTGTCTTTTCTGCTGCTTTCATCCATATATCTAAAACTCCTTTTTTACTTCTTTTATGTTCTCTTATAGTTTCATTATAGTTCGGTCAGATATATTTATGCAGGCTGGCGGTAAGATGCGCCATATTTTCTGCATAAACAGTGGAAATTATAACGGCAGGAGCGTGATCTGACAAGAAAGGAGGACAAGTCTTAGCGGAAATTTAACCGGGAAAGTGTCTTTTGAATGAAATCTCTGAAAAATCCGAAGTTCAAAAAATAGCTTGACAGATATATCAGCTCGCGATATATTATAATTACAATATATCATTTGACGATATATCAGGAGACGAAAATGTTTTGTCGATAGAGACGGAGAGGAGTGAGATGATGTCAGAAAAAGATATGCCGTTGACAGAAGCATTTTTTTATATCCTTCTGGCATTGCGGAGGCCGAATCACGGATATGGAGTGATCCAGGAGGTGGAGCAGTTGACAGACGGCCGTGTTGTCCTGGGACCGGGAACGCTGTACGGAGCGCTGCAGACCATGCAGAAGAGGGCGTGGATCCGGATTTACAGCCAGGATACGGAGTCGAGAAAGAAAAAGGAATATGTTATCACGGAACTCGGAAGGCAGGCGTTTGAGGCGGAGAGGAGCCGTCTCGAAGAACTGCTGAACAACGCAAAGCTGATGGAGGAGGGAGAGAAATGATCAGATTCAGACTGTATTATAATAAGGACACAGAAACAGTATGGCTGAATAAAATGGCGGCGGAGGGCTGGGCGCTGACAGGCTTCTGCGCCGGATTTTACAGGTTTGAGCAGTGCGAAAAAGGGGAGTACACCTATCAGGTCGATCTCGGGGAGCAACTTTTTTCGGTCAGCAGTGAGTACAGGGAACTGATGGAGGAACTGGGCGTGGAGATCGTTACGCTCTGGGGATACTGGATCATCCTGCGAAAGCGTACGGCGGACGGTCCCTTTGAACTGTATACGGATGTGGAATCTCAGATCGAACACTATACAAAGATACTTCGGATGTTCAAAGTCGTTTGTATCCTGGAGATAATCTGTATGCTAATAGAGGTCGCCGGCGGTCTGTCCGGGAATCCGTTGGGCTGGGCGGCAGCCGTCCTGCTGGCATCTTTTGTGCTTGTCTGTGTGAATGCGGTGGGAAAGACGAAGGGAGTCCTTGCTGAACTGGAAGCGAGAAAGAGCGGGATCGAGCAGGAAAGCAGCGTGCGGACGATCTCGGTGCTGCTTCCCACAGGACTTCTCATCAACGCATGTCTGCTGGCAGCCCAGGATTCCATTTCTCCCACGATCCATATGGTCCTTCAGATCCTCGCCATCATTCTGATGGCTGCAGGTCTGATCCTGACGGTGAAGCAGGGGGATTGAGCAGGGAAAGAAATCTGTGCCATACTTTAGGAGTAGTAAAGGAGGAATCAAAATGCGTAAAAATCTTGGAGCTAACCCCTATGTATATCCCCAGCCGGTGCTGATCGTGGCAACCTACGGCGAGGACGGGACTGTGGATGCGATGAATGTGGCTTACGGCGGGATTGTGAACTCAAACCGTATTCAGATCAATATCGGAGTGCGGCATAAAACTTCTGACAATATCAAACTGAAAAAAGCATTTACGGTCGGCATTGCAGATGAGAAAAATCTTGTGGCAGCAGATTATGTGGGGATCGTATCCGGACATGATGTGCCGGACAAGATGGAGAAATCCGGGTTCCACACTGTAAAGAGCGAATTCGTTGATGCCCCGGTGATCGAGGAACTTCCGATCTCTCTGGAGTGCAGAGTGGAGGAGATCAATCAGTACGATAAGACGCTTCGGATCGTGGCGGAGATTGTCAATGTGAGTGTGGACGAAGAGATTCTGGACGGAGACGGGAAGATTGACCCGGAGAAACTCAAGGCTATCTCCTATGATCCGGCAAACCGAACCTATCTGAGAGTGGGAGAAAAAGTGGGGAAGGCATTCTTCGACGGGAAAAAGCTGAACTAAGGAGCAGAGAGTATGAAAATCGCGGTTTTATCAGATACTTACGGACTTCTGAGACCGGAGGCGGCGAAAGTCATTTCGGAATGCGACGCGGTCATTCACGGCGGCGATGACCGTAAGAGACACGTCAAAAGCCACCTTCGTTGAACCGAACTCTGTCTTCCAGGTGGAAGAAACGGCGCGGACAAAGGATTCGCCCGGAAGCATCGCCACATTTGCAAGGACTTCTGTGTATACACCAAAGCCCAGGATCAAACATCCTATCAGCAGATAGATCACGGAAGAGAGATAGTTCTGCGGTTCGACAAAGAAGAGCATCACCATGGTCAGGTCGATGAAATATCCGAACAGGATCGAGATGGGGATTTGGAGAAGGTGTTCTGCCTTAAAGTTCCTGCGCAGGATGATGAGCTGGATCAGGATCAGCAGAAGGCTGAACGCGATCGTGAACTGTCCCAGCGTAAAAGGAAAGTTCAGGCTGAGCACATAGGGAATCGATGAGATCGGGGATGTACCCAGGTTCGCCTTTGTGATCAGGCTGACACCCAGAGAATTGATGAAAAGCCCGATCAGAAATATGATGTAACGCTTTAATTTTTCCATAGTTTATCAGTCCTCCCTCGAAGTGTTTGCATAGATCCGAAGAAACAGGTCCATGAAGGTTTTTCTCTCTGTTTCGGAAAGACCGCGGAATGCTTCCGCCTCCATTTCCGTGAATGCTGCGGTCACCAGTTCAAGCTGCTCTTTTCCCTTATCTGTCAAAAAAACATAGAGACTGCGGCGGTTCCCGTTCATCATACGGCGTTCCACAAGTCCTGCCTCTTCCATGCGGTTCAGAAGAGTAGTGAGCGTGCCCGGTTCAATGTGGCAGCCGCGTGCGATGTCCTTCTGGCTGGTACCGTCATGGTCTTTCAGATAATCGAGGATCTTTGGCTGCCCGATGGTCAGACCGGAGTCCTTCAGTTTTGCGAGAAGTTCTTTCTGGAACATGGAATGTTCCGCCATGATCAGATAATGAAATGTCGGGGACATAGTGTGATCTCCTTTCAGTTTCGAAGCAGTGTCTGCGGGCTTACGCCTGTTTCGTTCCGGTTACATGATCTCCGGATCAAATAAAAAATAATTTGAATAGAAACAGTTTGAATTCAAACAAAAATATTATAGTGATCAAAGAATGGATTGTCAAGAGTCTGTCATATCTGATATGATCGGAGCAGGAGGAATGAAGCGTATGAATGAGATCATAATTTACGGAAGCTGTTATGGGACAGCGAAGACTTATGCAGAAGCCCTTTCTAAAATGATCAACGTGGCGGCGGTGTCATATGACAGGGTTTCCGGTCTGGAACGATATGAAACGATCATCTATCTGGGCGGGCTCTATGCAGGGGGAGTCCGGGGAATGGCGAAAACCGTGAAAAAGATTCCGCCGGATACATGCAGGCGGTTTATCGTGATCACGGTAGGCCTCGCGGACCCGCAGGATGAGAAGAACATACGGAATATCAGGAACTCAGCCGGAAAGCAGATACCGGAAGTATTCAGGGGGAGAACAGAATTTTACCACCTGCGGGGCGGCATTGATTATGAGAAACTGAACCTGATGCACCGGACCATGATGAAGCTGCTCTATGTTCAGGTGAAAAAACAGCCCCCTGAACAGTGGGATGCAGAGACGCGGGCTATGATCGAAACATATGGGAAAAAGGTGGACTTTGTGGACCTGAAAAGACTGGAGGAGATCGCGGAAATACTGGGGAGAAAAGCAGGATCCCCGATTCTCTGTCCTGAGATCCGGGCAATGAAGAAAACAGAATATCCACTTCTGAAGGATTTCCTTTATGAGGCGATCTATGTTCCGGAGGGAGGGGCACCGCCGGACCGGTCGATCCTTGACACGCCCGAGCTCCGGGTTTACCTTTCCGGGTTTGGAGAATCCGAAAGCGACTGTGCTGCAGCGGCAGAGGTGAAGGGAAAGGTCGTCGGTGCCGCGTGGGCCCGGATCATGAACGACTATGGTCATATCGACGATGAGACGCCATCTCTTGCTATCGCAGTGCATAGGGAATACCGGGGACAGGGGATCGGTAAGAAACTGCTCCTGTTCCTGATGTCTGCGCTGAAGGAAAAAGGGTTTGAAAGGGTATCCCTGTCCGTACAGAAGTCAAACCCTGCGGTAAGATTATATCAGAGAACAGGCTTTATAACTGTGGATGAGACGGAAGAAGAGTATATTATGGTAAATAACCTGACTATGTCTGCAGATGGTGCAGCGGTGAAAAGAAGGGGAAAATAGTCCATGATAGTTTTTTGAGATTTGCAGGACACAGTGCTGGTCTGCTGCGGAAACAAGCGGTAAGAATGAGCAGAAAAACTGCCGGGAGTGGTTTTGCTCCCCTCCCGGCAGCCTGCTGCATGTGGCTTATGATATCAGCAAAAAGTCTGGATCAGATCCCGTATTCTTTGTAAAGCGCTTCCCGGTATTCCGGGTCAGCTGCGATCTTGATGATCAGATCATCTTTCTTTTCTTTATTCAGTATCATGATATTGATTCCAGATCATTATCGTCCAGAAATTTTACTGCGAAGACATAGAGTATCGCCTCCATCTTCTGAATATCTGTTTTAGGAAAATCTGTCTCTGAGTTTTTCAGTACCTGTATGCATTTCAGGATACGTTCTTTCTGACCGGTGTCTCCGCCCATGAGCGGAGAGAAGAGCAGGGGGATGATATCATCTCTGGTCAGCGCCCTGTCCGGATCTGCGGCCAGCTGCTCCAAGATCTTATCCGCATCTTCATCTTTCAGACGCAGGAGATTTATCCGGTAAGTATTGATCCCTTCCGTGATGCTGTCCCGGAGTTCTTTTACATTGGAAGAGCATATGACATAGGTTATGACCGGGGCATTATAGATCCTTGCTGTGGAAGCCTCGTATTCCCGGAACCGTTTTTTCTTTTGTTTTCCTGCAATATTACCTCCGTTTCCAGCGGCACAGGAACTGTCCCCATATCTTTATAATAACATACCAGCCAGCAGTCTGCTTCTTGTTTGTGTGAATTTTTGAAATATTTAATATGCTCATTGGATATCTGTCCGAACCGGACGTAGATAGTCAGATGAGTATGCTCGGGATGAAGAACACCCGGCATATGAAATGAAAATGGAACAAAGAGATATGGCTCAGTGCTGTGCGAAACTGCTGTCTTTGGATGACATGATAGCATGGAAAGAAGAGGACAAGCAACTTTTTGATGCACGATCTCATTGAAGGAAATGAACCGCATTGATATAATGAGGATAAGCGCTGCAGATATAAAGGAGAGGCGGGAAGGAGTGAAGACTGTGGGAATATTTGACAGATTGAGGAAAACAGGCAGAGATATCACGATCGAACAGCTGAAACAGGAACCATATGAGCAGAAATATTTTGAGGAATGCAGACTGATCTGGAAGACATATGTCCCAAGAGCGGGACAGTCGGAGGTGCTACAGGGTGAACTGCTAAGGGAGATTGAGAAGCTGCGGGAGGAAGCGCAGGGGAATGGAAACAGAAACTGGGACGGGGACTTTTCCTGTTTTTGTGACTTTATCAGAGAAACGCTCTGCAGCCAGCCGATATACGGCGCCCAGGAGAAGATACAGATAGAGCTGATCATGAGATTCCTGAAAGACTGCGGAGAATATTCTGAGAGATTTAGCAGCGGAAAGATTCCGGATGATGAAGTGGATATCGAGCGCATTGCGTATGTCCGGGACAACCTGTATGACCGGATCGCGGATGCGGTCGGGAAAATGCAGGCGGAGCATCCGGAACCAATCCTGTATGAGAAGAAGCCCGGGATCAGAAGATAGGGATATGACCGGCTGGACACAGAAATTCTGTTTGCAGATTTGGTGCTGTGTCCGGGGGGAAGCCATGAACCCATAATAGTGTGCAAAAGGAGAGAAAGGGTGGCACGTATAATGACAGACAGGAACACCCCGCGTCTTGAGACGGAAAGACTCATACTTAGAAAATTTACGGAAGATGATATAGCGGCATTGTATTTTCTGTTGAGAGACAGAGAGGTAAACACATTCCTGCCGTGGTTCCCGACAGAAACGATGGACGAGGCTGCACGCTTCTTTCAGGAAAGATTTGCAGATAATTACAGAAATCCTCGGGGCTATAACTATGCGGTCTGTCTGAAAACAGATGACCGTCCGATCGGATATGTCAATGTCCATATGGATGACAGCTTTGATCTGGGGTACGGCCTTGCGAAAGCATTCTGGCATCAGGGGGTCATGACAGAGGCGGCATCAGCGGTCCTTGAGCAGATGAAGACGGATGGGATCCCATATGTCACAGCTACTCATGATGTTAAAAATCCGCGCAGCGGCAGCGTGATGAAACGTCTGGGTATGAAGTATCAGTATTCTTATGAGGAACAGGTGCAGCCGAAAGATATTCTGGTCACGTTCAGGATGTATCAGCTGAACCTGGACGGAGAGACAGAAAGGGTATATAAGAAATACTGGGAGAATTCAAAAGTGCATTTTATAGAAAATGGAATATAAAATGAAAATAACGGAGGTATAAAATGGATCTGAGCAAGTTTAAATGGACAAGGGAACCGGAAAACTGGACAGTCAATAAAGACGGTACAGTGGAGATTGTTACAAAACCACACACGGATCTGTGGCAGAGGACATATTATCATTTCCGCAACGACAATGCTCCTGTGTTCCAGATGGAGACAGAGGAAAAATATTTCAGTTTTATCGTCAGGACAGATTTTCAGGAAAGCCATCACAGATTCGACCAGTGCGGGATCGTCATGTACCTGGACAGCGAGAACTGGCTGAAAGGTTCTGTGGAATATGAAAATGACGAGTATCAGCATCTGGGCAGCGTAGTGACAAATGAGGGATATTCAGACTGGGCGACAACGGTCATAGATGCGTCGGTGAGAACAATGTGGTACCGTTTCAGCAGGAGGGAAGATGATTACTGCATTGAATGCTCATCGGACGGGATGCATTTTCAGCAGATGAGGATCTGCCATATGCATAAGGGCGGCGGAACGATCCGGTTCGGCATCTATGCCTGCTCGCCGGAGGATTCGTCTTTTAAAGCGGTGTTTTCTGATATGAAGCTGACGGAGTGCCAGTGGATGGCGCATGACGGGCAGCAGCCGGACGAAGAATGAAGAAGATAAAAACTAGGAATAAAGTTATCCCGTTTCTGATCCTTCTGACAGTGGTATATATCGGAAAAAATGTGTTCGACATCTGTTCTTTCAGTACAGAAGACCAGAGACAAAAAGCGGCTGCTGCGAGAGACTATCTTCTGTCTCAGGGGATCTCCGAAGAGGCGGTACTGCTGGAAGAAGAATCTACGATTACGCAGGAAAATCTGGAAAATTCCAGGGCGATCATGGAAGAAAATGGATTTGAGACGGCGGTCATCGTCAGTGATCCCCTGCATATGAAACGGGCAATGCTGCTGGCGGAAGACGCCGGGATCAACGCATACAGTTCTCCAACGCCCACATCGAGATATGTCAGCCTGAGAACGAAGATTCCGTTTCTGGCGAGGGAGACGTTTTATTATATCGGGTATAAATGGTATCGGATATTTTTCCCGAAGTGAGGACATCGGGAACATTTTACGACAGAATTCTGTGCAGAAAGTCTGGGAGATCATTTCAAGATGATACATAATGAGATTCAAAACGGAAAAGGAGAAATATATGATTATCGAAGGAAACCAGAAAGAACTTGACGCAATGAAAGAGTTTCACAAAGGGAACCGTCAGGAGGGTCTGCGGCTGCAGGAGGAATTCGCTGCGGAGTTCCGGGAAGAATATAAAGACAAAGATCATTGCCCCTGCAGGAAAGCCTGCCGCTATCACGGAAACTGTAAGGAGTGTGTGGCGATCCACAGGGCGCATCAGGAACATGTTCCGAACTGCATGAGACCTCTGATCAACAGGAAGATACGGATTCTGTCCGAGTTGACAGAACATTCTGTCGCCAGTGAGATTGACCCCCCGAAAGAAGTCTTGAGAAAAGATATGGAGAAAAGATAGGACGTGGAGATCAGAAAAATAGAAGCAGGTAAAAAGAAATATCTTTCGCTGCTCCTGCTTGCGGATGAGCAGGAGGAGATGATCGACCGGTATCTGGAGCGGGGCGACATGTACGTGCTGGATGATGACGGTGTGAGAGCAGAGTGCGTTGTGACAGATGAGGGGGACGGGATACTGGAACTCAAAAATCTGGCGGTGAACCCAGAAAGCCAGGGGAAAGGATATGGAAGACAGATGATCCGGTTTGTGGCGGATACTTATAGGGACCGTTTTCACGTTTTGCAGGTGGGGACGGGAGACAGTCCAGCGACGCTGCCGTTTTATGAGAAATGCGGGTTCTGCAGATCCCATGTCGTCAGAAATTTCTTTACAGAGCACTATGATCATCCGATCTATGAGTGCGGAAAACAGCTTGTGGATATGGTGTATCTGAAAATGGAACTGGGGAAGAGGCAGGGATGAAGAGCGGGAACACAGGGACAGATAATATCCCTTGTTTCATATTGGCTAAATAATAGGAGAATGGAGAAGTATGGTGTTGAACATTAGAAATGAAAAAGAATCAGACTATAAGATTGTAGAAGAGATCACAAGAAAAGCGTTTTACAATATGTATGTTCCGGGATGATATGAACATTATCTTGTTCATATCATGCGTGGACACGAGGATTTTATACCGGAGCTGGATCTTGTGATCGAACTTGACGGCAGAGTGATCGGAAATATTATGTATACAAAGGCAAAGCTGACCGATGAAAACGGGACAGAAAAAGAGATCCTTACATTCGGACCTGTAAGCATCCTGCCGGAGTATCAGAGAAATGGCTATGGGAAAATGCTCATCGAGCATTCGCTTAAGCGTGCGGAAGAACTGGGATATGACGTAGTGGTCATTTTCGGAAGTCCG
>HHCFC02800__coassemble_1364_pt1 | contig 23050 bp, 17 predicted proteins | sample HHCFC02800__metabat2_high_PE_058 | metagenome-assembled genome bin HHCFC02800 | reverse complement strand
CGTATATCCTGATCACAGACAAGAAGATCTCCAATATCCAGGATATCCTTCCGCTCCTTGAGCAGATCGTACAGTCAGGCGCAAGACTTCTGATCATCGCAGAGGATGTTGAGGGCGAGGCTCTTACGACTCTGATCGTCAACAAGCTGCGCGGAACATTCAATGTAGCTGCTGTCAAGGCACCGGGCTACGGCGACAGAAGAAAAGAGATGCTTCAGGACATCGCGATCCTGACAGGCGGACAGGTGATCTCTGAGGAACTGGGACTGGATCTCAAAGAGACAACGATGGATCAGCTTGGACGTGCAAAATCAGTTAAGATCCAGAAAGAGAACACAGTCATCGTTGACGGATGCGGAGACAAGGATGCCATTGCAGACAGAGTGGCTCAGATCAAAAAAGCGATCGAAGAGACAACATCTGACTTTGACAGAGAGAAACTTCAGGAGAGACTTGCGAAACTGGCAGGCGGTGTAGCGGTGATCCGTGTCGGAGCGGCTACAGAGACAGAGATGAAAGAAGCAAAACTCCGTATGGAGGATGCTCTTAACGCTACAAGAGCAGCAGTTGAGGAAGGAATCATCGCAGGAGGCGGATCCGCATATATCCACGCTGCAAAAGAAGTGGCAAAAATGGCTGACGAACTGGAAGGCGACGAGAAGACAGGTGCAAGGATCATCCTGAAAGCACTTGAGGCTCCGCTGTATCAGATCGCTGCAAACGCTGGACTTGAAGGAGCAGTCATCGTCAATAAAGTAAGAGAGTCCGAGCCGGGAACAGGCTTTGACGCATACAAAGAAGAATACGTAGACATGGTAGAGAACGGAATCCTTGATCCTGCAAAGGTTACAAGAAGCGCTCTGCAGAACGCGACAAGCGTGGCGGCTACCCTGCTCACAACAGAGGCAGTTGTTTCTACGATCAAAGAAGATACACCGGCACCGGCAGCAAATCCGGGAATGATGTAATAACGGACAGGGTTAAAATGCTCTATAGTAATATTTAAAGATAGAAGCGGGTATGTACAGAGAAGTACATACCTGTTTCTTTTATGTCTGTTTTTGAGTGTTTCTGCCGGGCAGAATATGGTTTTCATTCAGTTCTGATAAAAAATAGAGTCCGATCTATAAGTACGGCTTAATAATTGAATTAAAAATAAATCAAGTAAAATCCCGTCTGCCGGAATGCGAAACTCTTGACATCCATCCTGAATTTATGTAGTATATCAGATAATACATTTACATAAGTGGATTCTTAAGAAAGAGAGGTAGATAGGCAATGGCAAAAATTATTGGCGAGGGGATTACATTTGATGATGTTTTGCTTGTCCCTGCATATTCTGAGGTGATACCGAATGAGGTGGATCTCTCCACATATCTGACAAAAAAGATCAAACTCAATATCCCGATGATGAGTGCCGGAATGGACACTGTCACAGAACACCGCATGGCGATCGCTATGGCGCGTCAGGGAGGGATCGGTATCATCCATAAAAACATGTCCATCGAGAAGCAGGCGGAAGAGGTTGACAAAGTAAAAAGATCAGAGAATGGTGTTATCACAGATCCCTTCTATCTGTCTCCGGAGCATACGCTGGAAGATGCGAACAATCTGATGGCGAAATTCCGCATCTCGGGCGTGCCGATCACAGAGGGGCGCAAACTTGTCGGGATCATCACAAACCGAGACTTGAAATTCGAGGAAGACTTCTCTAAGAAAATAAAAGAATCCATGACTTCAGAAGGACTGATCACAGCAAAGGAAGGGATCACTCTTGAGGAAGCGAAAAAGATCCTTGCGAAGGCAAGAAAGGAAAAACTCCCTATCGTGGATGATGAGGGAAATCTGAAAGGTCTCATCACGATCAAAGATATCGAGAAACAGATCAAATATCCGCTGTCTGCGAAAGATTCCCAGGGACGCCTTCTCTGCGGAGCGGCGATCGGGATCACAGCGAACTGCCTGGAGCGCGTTGAGGCTCTTGTGAAAGCAAAAGTGGACGTTGTGGTTATGGATTCCGCCCACGGTCATTCTGCAAACGTGCTGCGCACAGTCAGGATGGTAAAGGAGAGATTCCCGGATCTTCAGGTGATCGCAGGAAATGTTGCGACAGGCGAGGCAACGAGAGCGCTGATCGAAGCGGGAGTAGATGCGGTGAAAGTCGGGATCGGCCCCGGATCCATCTGTACGACACGTGTTGTCGCAGGTATCGGAGTACCGCAGATCACTGCTGTCATGAACTGCTATGAAGTAGCGAAAGAGTACGGCATTCCGATCATTGCGGACGGCGGTATCAAATATTCAGGTGATATGACAAAAGCGATCGCAGCGGGCGCAAATGTATGCATGATGGGAAGCATCTTCGCAGGATGCGACGAGAGCCCGGGAACTTTCGAACTGTATCAGGGAAGAAAATATAAAGTATACCGCGGCATGGGCTCTATCTCAGCGATGGAGAACGGAAGCAAGGACCGTTACTTCCAGGAGAACGCAAAGAAACTTGTGCCGGAAGGTGTAGAGGGACGTGTGGCTTACAAAGGAACCGTTGAAGACACTGTGTTCCAGCTGATGGGCGGACTGCGTTCCGGTATGGGATACTGCGGAACTTCCACGATAGAAGAGCTGAAGGCAAACGGACAGTTTGTAAAGATCTCGGCAGCTTCTCTCCGGGAGAGCCATCCGCATGATATCCACATCACGAAAGAAGCTCCGAACTACAGTGTTGACGAGTAAACAGACAGAACAGACAAAGTACCGCTCCTGTGAGAGGAGCGGAGGTGCGGCTGCACCGGCAGAGAAAGAATGCCGGTGCAGCCGTTTGGCTTTATAAATTCATAAGAAAATTTTCACAAACCCTTTGAAATTATGTGCTATCATTGATACAGCCGAAAAGAAGAGATCGGGGGATACAAATGACAACAGGACGGGGCGGGAAAAAGAGAAAAAGAAGGCGGAAGACTGACCGCAGGACGCTGTATATCAGAGGAGGCATACTGGTGCTGGTCATGCTGACAGTGATCCTGGGGATCTATTCCTGCGCTTCGGGCAGCAGGAGAAATCTGGATGTGGATGCCTCAGAACCGGATATCGATGTCCAGCTTCTCGACGTGAACGCTTATTCCAGACCCGGGATCGAGACAGAGGGGATCAACGGCATCGTGATCCATTATACGGCGAATCCTGGGAGTACGGCACAGGAAAACAGGGATTATTTTAACGGGCTTCAGTACAGTCAGGAGACGGAAGCGAGCAGTAATTTTGTGGTGGGGATGGATGGAGAGATCATACAGTGCGTGCCCACATGGGAGGTCGCATATGCTTCTAATGAAAGGAATTTTGATACGGTATCGATCGAGTGCTGCCATCCGGACGACAGTGGAGAATTCACGGATGAGACGTACCGATCTCTTGTACAGCTCACAGCGTGGCTCTGCCTTAAATTCGATCTGTCAGAGGATGATGTGATCCGGCATTATGATGTGACCGGGAAAGTCTGCCCCAAATATTTCGTGGATCACGAGGATGCCTGGGAAGAATTCCGACAGAATGTGCGCATAGCTATGGACAGAACCATGGAGAATTGATATAATATTAAAGATTATGCGGATGGCTGCGAAGCGGTCTGCATCTGAGAGTAAGCAGTACAGGCGGACTTGTGTCCGCCTTATAAGTTTGGAGGAGGAATATGAACGATCTGGAAATGTACCGCGAGCAGCTGGCGATCTGTGATGACAAGATCATAGATGCTCTCGTGGAAAGAAACGCGATAATCGAGAAGATCATGGCATATAAAGAGACCTATGGCATGCCGATCCTTCAGCCAGCCCAGGAAGCAAAACAGGAGCGCAGGCTGAATGAGAAACTTCAGGGGAATAAATACAGTGAGGAGATCCACGATGTGTTCCAGCGCATCCTGCGGAACAGCAAGAGGATCCAGGCGAGAAAACTCTTCTCGTACAATATTGTGCTTATCGGCTTTATGGGAGCTGGAAAAACGACGATATCAGATTACCTGAGTACCATGTTTGACATGAGGCTGGTGGAGATGGATCAGGAGATCGCTGAGCGGGAAGAGATGAGTATCCCGGATATCTTTGCCACATATGGGGAGGAATATTTCCGGGGGCTGGAGACAAAACTGTTAAAAGAACTGCAGACCGGGAAGAACTGCGTTATCTCCTGCGGAGGAGGAGTGGCTCTCCGTGCGGAAAACGTGACTGAGATGAAAAAGAACGGCCGTGTCGTGCTTCTTACCGCAAGCCCTGAGACGATCTATGACAGAGTGAAGGACAGCGATGACAGACCGGTGCTCAATGGCAACAAGAATGTAGATTTTATCGCAGACCTGATGGAGAAGAGACGCGAGAAATATGAGGCAGCCGCGGATGTGGTGATACAGACAGATAACAAGACGATCCTGGAGATCAGTGAGGAACTGATCTCAAAGCTGATGGAACTGGATGGAAGATAATGTTTGAATCATTTTTCCCGGATGAATATGTGGCATCAACATATGTCATCCCTTATGAAAGATTGTATGAAAAAGGTTACAGAGGCATCATATTTGATATAGATAACACTCTGGTACCTCATGGGGCTCCGGCAGATGAGCGCGCAAGAAAACTGTTCACCCGTCTCGGACAGATCGGATTCTCATCCTGTCTCCTGTCGAACAATCAGGAACCGCGTGTGAAGATGTTCAACAGCGAGATCGGTACAAATTATATTTTTAATGCGCATAAACCGTCGGTCAAGAACTATGTCCGGGCCATGGAGATCATGGGGACAGACCGGAAGACAACCCTTTTTGTTGGAGACCAGCTCTTTACCGATGTGTGGGGGGCAAAGCGCACGGGGATACACAGTATCCTTGTGAAGCCGATCCACCCGAAAGAGGAGATCCAGATCGTGCTCAAACGGTATCTGGAGCGGATCATCCTGCATTTCTATAAGAGACAGAAGGAAAGAAATATCGGCAAAAAGTGACGGCAGGAGACAGTCATCCAAAAAAAAGATTGAAAAAAGAAGAAAACTATTATAAAATATACAGAGTGGAGCGCCCTGAGGGCGTACGATTGAAGGAGGATTATAAATGGTCGCAGCAGGAGATTTTAAGAACGGACTTACCATTGAGATTGATGGAAACATTTTTCAGATTCTGGAATTCCAGCATGTAAAACCTGGAAAAGGTGCAGCGTTCGTTAGAACAAAACTGAAAAATATCATCAGCGGCGGTGTGGTTGAAAAAACGTTCCGCCCGACTGAGAAATTTGAGAATGCACATATCGACAGAAAAGATATGCAGTATCTCTACCAGGATGGAGATCTGTACAACTTCATGGATGTAGAGACATATGATCAGATCGCTCTGGATGCCGATGTGGTTGGTGATGCACTGAAGTTTGTCAAAGAGAACGAGACAGTAAAGATCTGTTCTCATAAGGGCAATGTGTTCTCTGTTGAGCCGCCGCTCTTTGTGGAACTTGCGATCACAGAGACTGAGCCGGGATTCAAGGGAGATACAGCGCAGGGAGCTACCAAGCCGGCTGTTGTTGAGACAGGCGCAACGGTCATGGTCCCGCTGTTTGTTGAGGTCGGCGATGTGCTTAAGATCGATACACGTACAGGAGAGTATCTTTCCAGAGTGTGATCGTGCAGGATCAGTTAAAGAATGGATACCCGCTGCTTTCTTAGGAAGGCGGCGGGTTTTGCTGTTTTATGGAAAGGAGATCCGGGAAAAATGGAAATGTGATCCGGTAAAAAGATATTGCTATTTCCAGGCAGTTCATCTATAATGGATATCACATAATATTGTTCAGATCATTGATTCTATTTCAAAGGTACAGATCGTACCAAGCTCTCATTTAATTTATATATGGACCGCGCAAAGGAAAGGAGAAAGATGGATTATACAGAATTTGTGCGCGCAGTTGAGACGAGGATGAGCCGGCGGGTCAAAGACACGGAGAAAGTGTCACTTTATACGGCGATAAAGAACAACGGAAGAGAAAGACGGGGGATCATGGTTGAGACAAAAGGGGTCAATATCTCGCCTATGATCTATCTCGAAGAGTATTATGGATATTACAGGGACGGGTGTCCTATTGAACAGATCGTTGACGAACTGATGGAGTTTTATGAGAGTATACGGCGGGATGAATCCTGGGACAGCAGAAGCGTACTGACCTATGAAGGAGTCCGGGACCGGATCGTTTTCCGTCTTGTGAACACGGAGAAAAATCGGGAATTCCTCAAGACAGTGCCTCATCGTGAGATCTTTGACCTGTCGGCAGTGTTCTATGTACTGCTCGAGATGAGCAGCGAAGGAACTGCGACAATGACAGTGAAGAACGGTCACATGGCACAGTGGGGAGCGGATGTGGATATGCTCTGGGAGAGGGCAGTAGAAAATTCGAAAAGGATACTTCCGGCAGAATTTTTTACGATGGACCATGCCCTGCGGGAGCTGGTGGACGATACGTCCTCAAAAGAGGGGAAAACAGAAAATCTCTTGAAAGAAAAAGGAGGAAAACGTGACAGGATGTATGTGCTCTCCAACAGAGTACGCAGTTATGGGGCCGCATGCGCAGCCTATCCGTTTATCCTGGAGATGATCGGTCAGATCCTGAAGAAAGATTATTATATCCTGCCCAGCAGCGTACACGAAGTAGTGATCGTACCTTACTCGAAAGAGTTCGATCTTGCCGAACTCGACCGGATGGTTAAGGAGATCAACGAGACACAGCTGGATGAGGAGGATGTCCTGAGTGACCATGCTTATTTTGTGGAGCACAGGACCGGAAAGATTTTCACGAATTCAGAGGAGGGGCTCACAGGGGCTTTAGGTGGAAAGCAGAAAAATGAAGGAAACAATGTTTTTTAATGCTTTACTTTTTCAGAAAATTGTGATAGGATAAATAAGGTCGTTTTAAGGGATGGTCATCGTACTTCTCTTAAAACGATGGAATGCGTCTGTAGCTCAGTGGATAGAGCAATGCCCTCCGGAGGCATGTGCGGCGGTTCGACTCCGCTCAGACGCTTAAAATAAAACCCGGGATATGCAGTGGATACAGTGTTCGCTGCATATCCCGGGTTTTGTCTGTTCAGGAAACAGTTTTTTAACAGGAACGGTGCAGAAGCAGGTTCAAACGGTTACAGAAGATTTATCTTTTTCTGCATGATGTAGTGAGTGATGGCGTATTGGACTGCTGCAATAATGATCATCATGACTACAGAGTAGCCTATCATACTGAACAGGTACATCCCAACCTGGTCTGATGATCCGCTTTGCCCGGCCAGGATATACTCAGGAAGGAATCCTGTTCCGATCTGAAGGGCAAAGGAGAGGATCTGTATCACAAAACTGGATATGAAGTAAGCTGCAACTGCTCCGAGTATTCTGTGAGCCGGAAAGATCTGTCCGATGACAATGCAGAAATAAGTCTGTATCACAGTGAATGGGGTAGATATAAGCATGATAAGGAACAGGAGAAGAGCAAACCGGCTCAGAGTCATCCCCAGTTCGGTGTTAAATTCGGAGGCAATGTGACTGTATGCTCCTGTGACATTGCTTCCGGTCACCAAGATCAGGATGCAGCCCGCCACTATGAAACAGTCCAGCGCATACCAGATGCATCCGGAAAAAATCTTTGCCCAGAGATGCTGGATCCCGGAGGCGGGAAGTGTCCATGAAAGATAGCCCTCTCCTGTGAAGAGATTCCGATAGAATCGAAATGTGATGATCAGCCAGGTGCAGAAGCAGACCGCCATAAAGAGGAACAACATCACTGAGGCAAAAAGTACGATTCTCGAGATAAGAGCGGCGTCCGGATCGGCGAAACTGAGCCGGTCCATAAACAGGAATCGTCCCAGCACAGAGAGTGCGATCAGAATACCGTGCAGGAGAATGAATATCTTCATTCCGTATTTTAAGTCGAATTTCACTAATTTCCCTAACATTTGAATACCTCCCGGAACAAAGCGTCCACAGATTTTCCATGCTGGGAGCGGATCTCGTCCACGGATGCATTGAGGACGAGCTGCCCTTCCTGCAGAAAGACTGCACGATCAAGGACGTTTTCGATGTCCGAGATCAGGTGGGTCGAGATAAGGACTGTGGCGTTCTCGTTATAATTCGTCAGGATAGTCTGAAGGATATAATCCCGGGCTGCGGGATCCACGCCTCCGATCGGCTCATCCAGGATATACAGATCTGCCTCGCGGCTCATGACAAGGATGAGCTGGACTTTTTCCAATGTCCCTTTGGAGAGGGAGGAAAGCCTGGAACTGGGATCGATATCCAGTGAATCCATCATCTGAGAAGCGCGCCCGAGATCAAAATTGTCATAAAACGTGTTGTAATATGTCATGGCTTCATTCACGCGCATATGTTTCCCGAGATAATTGCGGTCCGGAAGATAGGAGACGATCCGTTTTGTCTCCACTCCGGGTTCTGTCCCGTTTATCAGGATCTGCCCGCCCGTGGGGCGCAGAAGAGCGTTTGCAAGTTTGATCAGAGTTGTCTTTCCGCTTCCGTTTGGTCCCAGAAGTCCCACGATCTGCCCACGCTCCAGAGAGAGGTTTAAGTTGTAGAGGGCATATTTGCTGCCGTATTTTTTTGTCAGATCCCTGCATTCAAGAATCGTTTCCATTTTGTTCCCTCCTTAGTGTCTCGTGTATCATTTCCAGCGTTTCTTCGTCGCTGAAACCAAGATGATGCATCTGCTCAAAAAACTGATGGATGTGTTCTGAAGCAAGATCCATTTTCATTTTTCTCAGCAGCTTTTCATCATCTGTGATGTACCGTCCGCTTGTTCTCTGCGAATAAAGAAGCCCGCTGCGCTCCAGTTCGGCAAGTGCCTTCTGCATGGTGTTTGGGTTGACTGCGGCGTCAAGAGCGAGGTCGCGGACGGACGGAATCTTGTCCCCGGGCCTGTATACTCCGGAAATGATGTCATGTCGGATCCGTTCCATCAGTTGAAGATAGATCGGGCGGTCATTATCTAATTCCCATGGCATCGAATCACCTCGTTTTCTTTTCGGCAAATTGTATTACGGGTATAGTACAATAATACGCTGAAAAGGGAGGACTGTCAAGCCCTGCCGGGGGTTTCATGGTCTGCCACGATCCGTGTTTTCATATTTTCATCGAACGTTCCGTTCCGGAGCATTTCAATCTCGTATTTATAAGGCGCATAGGACTTTTTGGGAGCTGTGGCAGACGGGATCCAGGGGGATTCGAGGATCTTCGGCACATCTTCAAAATCCGGGTGGTGGACGATCGTGTTCAGGGCGTCAAATCCAAGATGCCCGAAACCAAGGTTTTCGTGCCGGTCTTTCTGAGCGCCCATGGGGTTTTTACTGTCATTGATGTGGAATACAGCGATCTGGTCTTTCCCGATGAGACGGTCGAATTCAGCGATCACATCATCGAAGTGCCCGGCAATGTCATAACCGCTGTCGCTGGTGTGGCAGGTGTCAAAGCAGACCCTCAGTTTCTCACTGTGTATTACGCCGTCATATATACGTGCCAGCTCCTCAAAAGATCTGCCGATCTCAGAACCTTTCCCTGCCATTGTCTCCAGTGCGATGTAACAGTCCATGTCTGAAGTAAGGACTTCGTTCAGCCCTTTTACGATCTGGCTGATCCCCGCGTCGGCTCCGGCTCCCACGTGAGATCCCGGATGAAGGATCAGGATATGGCTCCGGCAGCTTATAGTACGCTCGATCTCTTTGGCTAGAAACTCCGTGGCAAGAGAGAAAGTCTCCGGTTTGACAGAATTTCCCAGATTGATGATATACGGGGCGTGGACGATGATCTCGGTGATCCCGTGCTCCTTCATATAATCCCAGGCGGGACCGATGTTCAGCTCGCTGATCTCTTTTCTTCTCGTATTCTGCGGTGCGCCGGTGTAGAACATAAAGGTGTCGGCTCCGTAGGAAACTGCCTCCCTGGCGGAGCCGAGGAGCATATCTTTCCCGCTCATGCCGACGTGTGAACCTAATTTCATGTGTATTTTCCTCCTTTGTCGGTACAAATCCTAAAATGATCTTGTCTGTGGTATCTCCTGAAGTGACAGTCCGTTCTGCGCTTTATCACATGGCTGAACGGATACCTTTTGCATTATACGTGCTGGCAGAGCTGAAATCAAGCTGTCAGAGCGGAATTCAAGCGGAATAAGCCGAATTCAAGCGGAACTTGCCGTCGGTCTTCAGACATGGTATAATAATTGGGCTTTACAGACTGTGAACTGTAACCGTTACAGAGGATATTGACAATCATACAGATTAAAGGAGTGTGGACTAATTGAAGACTTTACTTGAGATGATCACATCTGAGATGCGGGAAGCGTTTCAGAAGGCGGGCTATGACGAGGAACTTGCCAAAGTGACGCTCTCAAACCGTCCGGACCTGTGCGAGTACCAGTGCAACGGGGCAATGGCGGGGGCGAAGAAATATAAAAAAGCGCCGTTTATGATCGCAGAAGATGTCGCTGCGCAGCTGAAGGAGAGCAGCAGCTTTGAAGCGGTGGAAGTGGTGAAACCCGGATTTATCAATCTGAAGCTGGATGCGGCATTTGCAGCGGATTATCTGAACCGGATGGCTGCATCAGAGAAACTGGGCGCGGAGGAAGAAAAGGAACCGAAGACGATCCTGATCGACTATGGCGGACCGAATGTGGCGAAGCCGCTGCATGTGGGGCATCTCCGTTCTGCCATCATCGGGGAGAGCGTGAAGCGGATCATGCGCTTTAAGGGAAACAATGTGATCGGAGATATCCACCTGGGAGACTGGGGTTACCAGATGGGTCTGATCATCACGGAACTTAAGAAAAGGAAACCTGAGCTTCCTTATTTTGATGAAAACTTTGAGGGAGAATATCCGGAGGAAGCGCCGTTTACGATCGGAGAGTTGGAGGAGATCTATCCTGCGGCAAGCGCATATGCCAAAGAACACGAAGAGTACAGGGAAGAAGCATTGCATGCTACGTATCTTCTGCAGAACGGACACCGGGGCTGCAGAGCGATATGGAACCATATCATGAATGTTTCTGTGACAGATCTGAAGAAAAATTACGAGAGGCTGAACGTGGAGTTCGACCTCTGGAAAGGGGAGGCGGACGCCCAGAAATATATCCCGGATATGGTGCAGATGCTCAAAGACAAAGGATATGCTCGTTATGATGAGGGAGCCCTGGTGGTGGATGTCCAGGAAGAGTCTGACAATAAGGAAGTGCCGCCGTGCATGATCCTGAAGTCTGACGGAGCGGCGCTGTATGATACGACAGACCTTGCCACGCTGGTCCAGCGCGAGGAGGACTATCATCCGGACGAGGTGATCTATGTTGTGGACAAGCGCCAGGAACTCCATTTTGTCCAGGTATTCCGTTGCGCGAAGAAGACGGGGATCGTACCGGAGGATACAAAGCTGGAATTCCTCGGTTTCGGTACGATGAACGGAAAGGACGGCAAGCCTTTTAAGACAAGAGAGGGCGGCGTGATGCGCCTGGAAAACCTGATCCGTGAGATCGATGAGGAAATGTACAAAAAGATCATGGATAACCGGACGGTGGAGGAGGAAGAGGCGAAACGCACTGCCCAGATCGTAGGACTTGCCGCGATCAAATACGGAGACCTCTCCAACCAGGCGTCAAAAGACTACATTTTCGATGTTGACCGGTTTACTTCCTTTGAAGGGAACACCGGACCGTATATCCTTTACACGATCGTCCGGATCAAATCGATCCTGAACAAATATCAGGAGAACGGAGGAAGTCTGGAAGGGATCCGCGTCCTTCCGGCGAAAGATGAGTATGAGAAAGCGCTCATGCTGCAGACGCTCAGGTTCAATGATGTGATGGACACAGTATACGAGGAGATCGCGCCTCACAAGATCTGTGCTTATATCTATGAACTGGCAAATGAATTCAATAAGTTTTACCATGAGACGAAGATCCTGTCCGAGGAGGACGAGGAGAGGAAAGCGGGATACATTGCGCTTCTCTCGCTGACAAAGAGAGTGCTTGAAGCGTGCATCGGACTGCTCGGGTTCGAGGCGCCGGAAAGGATGTAATCTTTCATGACAGAGAAGAAAATGACGGATAAACTGTTCTATCAGGACAGTCACATGAGAGAGTTTGAGGCGGAAGTGATCTCCTGCGAGCCGGTGGAAGGGAAGGACGGCAGATATGAGGCTGTGCTGGATCAGACGGCCTTCTTCCCGGAAGGCGGCGGACAGTATGCGGACCATGGCACCCTGGGCAGTGCATCGGTCCTGGATGTACAGGAACGGGACGGCAGGGTCTTTCACATAACAGACGGAGCTCTTGAACCGGGAATGCGGGTGAAAGGGATCCTGGACTGGGAAGAGCGGTTTATGAAGATGCAGCAGCATACCGGAGAGCACATTGTTTCGGGGCTTGTCCACGCCCGGTTCGGGTATGACAATGTGGGCTTCCATCTTGGCAGTGAAGACTGTACCATGGATTTCAACGGAGAGATCACCAGAGAAGAACTCCGTGAGATCGAGATGGAAGCGAACCGGGCTGTGTGGAAAAATCTGGAGGTACAGGTGCTGTATCCCTCGGCGGAAGAGGCGGGAGAGATGGAGTACCGCAGCAAGATCGAGATCGAGGGGCAGATCCGCATCGTGGTGATCCCGGGATATGATGTGTGCGCCTGCTGTGCTCCGCATGTGAAGCGGACCGGGGAGATCGGCGTGATCAAACTCACAAATGTGCAGCGATATAAAGGCGGTGTCAGGGTGACTATGCTCTGTGGGATCCGGGCACTGAAGGACTATGAGTTGAAACAGGAACAGACGTCGGAGATTTCTGCTCTTCTCTGTGCAAAAACAGAGGAGGCTGTGGCAGCGGTGAAACGGCTGAAAGAGGAATGTTCAGACCTGAAGTACCAGATCACGGAGAAGGACAGGCTGCTTGCCGCTTACCGGGCTGACCTGGTACCGGATGAGGAAGAGGCGGTCTGCATCTTCACGGAAGATATCGCGGGGGAGGCGATGCGCCTTCTTATGAACCGTGTGCTGGAAAAAGAGAGGAAACTCTGTGCGGTGTTTTATGGAAATGATGCAGACGGATACCGCTATGTCATCGGCAGCAGGAAGAATGATATGAGAGTGTTCGTGAAGGAATTTAATGCTGCGTTCTCCGGCAGGGGCGGCGGAAAGCCGGAAATGGTCCAGGGGACTGCGAAGGGGAGTGCGGCTGAGATGAGGGAGTGGATCTTTGAGAAAGCGGGGAATATGCAATGAACCATATCCGGAGAAAAAATCCATTCTGGAGTGTCGCGGGACCTTTGATCGCATACTGGGGGATCCAGGCGGTCGCGCGGTTTATCATCCAGGCGGTCATCCAGGTCCCTATGATGACCAGCGCTTATGTGGAACAGCTCACGAGCGGGCAGATCACGAACTCTCAGGAGGCGATGGAGAGTTATCTGTCAGTGATCGGTCCGGCGCTGGAAGCGGTGATGAGATATGAGACGGAGATCACAGGTGTGGCAGCGCTCTGCACGCTCCCGCTGACGGTGATCCTGTTCCGCGGGGACAGGAAACTGGAGAAAAGCCTGGGGATCGAACCGCCGAAAAAGATACCATATCCAAAATATCTTCCGGTAGCGGTGTTTGGGATAGTGGGATCGATCGGAGCGACCTGCCTGTCAGCTATGGCTCAGGCGGCCCTGTACGATGCGGAATATATGCAGAGTACGCAGGCGGTATACTCCGCGCCGTTCCCGGTACAGCTCCTGGCGATGGGCGTGATCGTCCCGGTGGCGGAAGAGCTGATGTTCCGCGGGATCATGTTCTCGAGATACCGTGAGAACAGGCGGTTCTGGTATTCTGCTCTGTGGTCGTCCCTGTTTTTCTGCATCATGCATACGAATACGGTGCAGATGATCTATACATTCCTTCTCGGGATCATGCTTGCCTGGCTGTATGAGAAATTCGGGTCGCTGAAAGCGCCTATGCTCCTTCATATCATGCTGAACCTGGGGGCAGTGATCTTTACGGAAGCAGGAGTGTTCAACTGGCTTGCAGCGGATCTGCTGAGAATGGCAGCCGCAGTGATCCTGAGTGCTTTTGTCTGTTCGGCGATGTATGTGCTGATCCGGCAGATGGAAGGGGCAAAAAAGAAGGACGAACCGGAAGGAGAACAGGATTCGTTTGATATGTTTTTATAAAAATACAAATGGAAATTGTGTGCGGCAGGATGAAGATCCTGCCGCTTTTTTACATGATAAATTACATAAAATCCTTGAGATCAAAAGGAAAACAGTAATATCAAGAATGATTCCTATAGTTTTCTTGAACAATAAATTATCTGATAATTACATTCCAAAATTTTAATATTCAAATTATCTAACAATTTAAAAAATTTTTTTGTTTACAAGCCGGAAAAAAGGGTGTATATTTAAAAACTAGAAATGCGGGTGCCGGATAAAACCTGCCAGACCGGCAGAGATCGTTTTTCGGGCACACTGCAAAATTCAAAAGAAAGGACAGCGACTTATGAGGAATGAAAATGAACGTCCGCAGGGATTATACCGCGAGAGTTTTGAACACGACAACTGTGGTATCGGAGCGATCGTAAACATTAAGGGCAGAAAGAGCCACAGTACAGTGGCAGGTGCTCTCGAGATAGTGGAACATCTGGAGCACAGAGCCGGGAAAGATGCAGAAGGAAAGACCGGTGACGGCGTGGGGATCCTGCTCCAGGTCTCACATAAGTTTTTCAGTAAGGTCTGTCAGCCCCTTGGCATCAGCCTGGGCGGTGAACGGGACTATGGCGTGGGTATGTTCTTCCTTCCCCAGGATGAACTGAAAAGAAACCAGGCGAAGAAGATCTTTGAGGTCATCGTGAAAAAAGAAGGCCTGAACTTCCTTGGATGGAGAGAGGTTCCGATCCATCCGGATATCCTGGGAAAGACTGCGGTGGACTGCATGCCGTGCATCATGCAGGCGTTCATCGAGCGGCCGAAGAAGGTGGCAAAGGGGCTTCCCTTTGACCGCAGGCTCTATATTGTCAGGAGGATCTTCGAGCAGAGCAGTGACGATACCTATGTGGTCTCTCTCTCCAGCCGGACGATCGTCTACAAGGGAATGTTCCTCGTGGGGCAGCTGAGACTGTTCTTTGAGGATCTGCAGGATGAGGATTTCGAGTCCGCCATTGCCATGGTGCATTCCAGATTCAGTACAAACACTGCGCCGAGCTGGCAGAGAGCTCATCCGAACCGTTTTATCGTACACAACGGCGAGATCAATACTATCAGGGGAAATGCAGACAAGATGCGTGCCCGCGAGGAGACCATGGAGTCCGGCGCCCTCAAGGGAGAACTCCACAAAGTCCTTCCAGCGATCAACACATCCGGATCTGACTCGGCGATGCTGGACAACGCTCTGGAGTTCATGGTCATGAGCGGGATGGAGCTCCCGCTTGCGGTGATGATCGCGATCCCGGAGCCCTGGGTGAACAACCGCAGCATGTCACAGAACAAGAAAGATTTTTATCAGTATTATGCGACCATGATGGAACCGTGGGACGGACCTGCGTCCATCCTCTTCTCCGACGGAGACGTGATGGGAGCGGTCCTGGACCGGAACGGACTGAGACCGTCCAGATACTATATCACAGATGACGATAACCTGATCCTCTCCTCCGAGGTCGGCGTCCTGGATATCGATCCGGGAAAGATCCTTGTAAAAGAGAGGCTCCATCCCGGCAAGATGCTCCTGGTGGACACAGTTGCCGGAAGAGTGATCGGGGACGAGGAACTGAAAGAGAAATATGCCAACGAGGAGCCTTACGGAGAGTGGCTCGACCGGAACCTGATCGAACTCAAGGATCTGAAGATCCCGAACAAGGACATCCCGAAATACACAAAAGAAGAGTGTACACGCCTTCAGAAAGCTTTCGGATATGCCTACGAGGATGTGAAGACATCTATCCTCACGATGGCAAAGAACGGAGGGGAAGGGATCGCGGCGATGGGGATCGACATCCCGCTGGCAGTGCTCTCTAGAAAGCGCCAGCCCCTGTTCGGATATTTTAAACAGCTCTTTGCCCAGGTCACGAACCCGCCGATCGACTCCATCCGTGAGGAGATCGTCACATCGACGACGATCTACGTGGGGCGGGATGGAAACCTTCTGGAGAAGAAGGAAGAGAACTGTAAGATGCTGCGTGTGAACAATCCTATCCTGACGAACACGGACCTTTTGAAGATCAAGAACATGAATGTGGAAGGGTTCAAGGTCGCGGAGATCCCGATCACCTATTATAAGAACACAAGCCTTGAGAAGGCGATCGAGTATCTGTTTATCGAGGTGGACCGTGTGATCCGGGAGGGAGCGAACATCCTGATCCTGACAGACCGGGATGTGGATGAGTACCACGTAGCGATCCCGTCGCTCCTGGCGGTTTCCGGTCTGCAGCAGCATCTGGTCCGCACGAAGAAGAGGACGTCTGTGGCAATGATCCTGGAGAGCGGCGAGCCCAGAGAGGTACATCATTTTGCGACTCTGCTCGGATACGGAGCCTGTGCGATCAACCCTTATCTGGCGCATGAGTCCATCCGCCAGCTTATCGATGCACGGCTTCTGCACAAAGACTACTATGCTGCAGTGGACGACTATAACTCGGCAGTGCTCCACGGTATCGTGAAGATCGCGTCTAAGATGGGAATCTCAACGATACAGTCTTACCAGGGAGCGAAGATCTTCGAGGCGATCGGTCTGAAAGAGGAATTTATCAACCGGTATTTTACCGACACGGTGAGCCGTGTGGGAGGGATCGGCATCGAGGAGATCGCAGAAGATTATACTGCATTCCACACAGAGGCATTTGATCCGCTCGGGCTGGACGGGGATATGACCCTTGACAGTCTGGGAAGACATAAATATAAGAGCGGCGGGGAAGAACACCTCTATAACCCGCAGACGATCCATATGCTCCAGCAGTCCACAAGGCGCGGGGACTATGATATGTTCAAGCAGTACACACATATGGTTGATGAGGAAGGCAAGAAGATCAATCTGAGAGGCCAGCTTGATTTCAATTACCCGAAGAAAGGCGTGCCGATCGAGGAAGTGGAGAGCGTGGATTCCATCGTGACCCGTTTCAAGACCGGCGCTATGTCCTACGGCTCTATTTCCAAAGAGGCACATGAGACACTGGCTATCGCAATGAACACACTGCACGGAAAGTCCAACAGCGGTGAGGGTGGTGAGGAGATCGAGCGTCTCGGCACTAACCGGAGCTCTGCGATCAAACAGGTGGCTTCCGGGCGTTTCGGAGTGACATCCAGATATCTGGTGAGCGCGCGGGAGATCCAGATCAAGATGGCTCAGGGCGCGAAGCCGGGAGAGGGCGGACATCTTCCGGGAGGAAAGGTCTATCCGTGGATCGCGAATACCCGTCATTCCACTCCGGGCGTGAGCCTGATCTCACCGCCGCCGCACCATGACATCTATTCCATCGAGGATCTGGCGCAGCTGATCTATGACTGCAAGAATGCGAACAAAGATGCCCGGATCTCGGTGAAACTGGTCTCTGAAGCAGGCGTTGGAACCGTCGCAGCGGGTGTTGCGAAAGCGGGGGCAGGACTTATCCTGATCTCCGGATACGACGGAGGGACAGGAGCCGCTCCGAGGAGTTCCATCCAGAACGCGGGGCTTCCCTGGGAACTGGGACTTGCCGAGACGCATCAGACCCTGATCCAGAACGGGCTGAGAGAGCGGGTGCGCATCGAGACAGACGGCAAGCTCATGAGCGGGCGGGATGTTGCCATCGCGGCGCTCTTAGGGGCAGAGGAGTTCGGATTCGCGACGGCTCCGCTGGTGACCATGGGATGTGTCATGATGCGTGTCTGCAACCTGGATACCTGCCCGGTTGGTGTAGCGACGCAGAACCCGGAACTGAGAAAACGGTTTACAGGAAAACCGGAGTATGTGATCAACTTCATGCGTTTTATCGCGCAGGAACTCAGGGAGTATATGGCGAAACTGGGCGTGCGCACTGTGGATGAACTGGTGGGGCGCACAGATCTTCTGAAAGTAAAAGAGGATCCTACATCCAGCCGTGCGGCGACGTTGGATCTGAGCAGCGTGCTGTACAATCCGTATGCGAAAGAGAAGAAAGGAAGGATCTTTGATCCGAAGAAAGTCTACGACTTTGAACTGGAGAAGACGCTGGATGAGAAGGTCCTTGTAAAACAGCTCCTTCCGGCTCTTGAAAAAGGGCAGAAGAGGAGTATCGAGGTGGATGTGACCAACACAGACCGTACCTTCGGAACTATCTTCGGCTCTGAGATCACAAGAAGATATCCGGAAGGGCTTCCGGAAGACAGCTTTGTGATCCAGTGTAAGGGCGCAGGCGGACAGAGCTTCGGAGCGTTCATCCCCAAGGGATTGACCCTGGAACTGACCGGAGACAGTAACGATTACTTCGGGAAAGGGCTCTCAGGAGGAAAACTTGTGGTATGCCCTCCAAACGGGACAAAGTTTAAATCTGATGAAAACATTATAATAGGAAACGTTGCGTTCTACGGAGCGACCAGCGGCAAGGCGTTCATCGGCGGTGTGGCAGGAGAAAGGTTCTGCGTGCGCAACTCCGGTGTAAGGGCAGTCGTAGAGGGAGTCGGCGACCATGGATGCGAGTACATGACCGGCGGATGCGTGGTCGTGCTCGGACAGGTTGGAAAGAACTTCGCGGCAGGAATGAGCGGCGGTATCGCGTATGTGCTTGACATGGACAGCCGGCTGTATATGAAGGTCAACAAAGCGATGGTCAATATTGAGCGTGTGACAGACAAGTATGATGTCCAGGAGTTAAAGAGCATGATCCAGGAGCATGTCTCCTACACGAATTCAGAAGTCGGAAAGAAGATCCTCGATCATTTTGACGATTATCTTCCGAAGTTTAAAAAGATCATTCCGGAAGATTATGAGAGGATGATGGCTGCGATCAACCAGATGGAAGAAAAAGGTCTGAGCAGGGAACGGGCGAAGATCGAAGCGTTCAACAAGATCAAAAACGGAAGATAGGAGGCGTTAAAAGTGGGAAAACCAACAGGATTTATGGATTATGCAAGACAGGATAAGACGGCGGAACAGCCCCTCGAGCGGATCAAGCATTTCAATGAGTTCCATGCGCCCCTGTCAAAAGAGGAACAGGAACTTCAGGGGGCGCGCTGCATGGCGTGCGGCGTTCCTTTCTGCCAGTCGGGGTTGAACCTGATGGGGATGGCGAGCGGCTGTCCCCTCCACAACCTGGTCCCGGAGTGGAATGATCTGATCTACAACGGCAACTGGGAGGAGGCATACTATCGTCTGGCTAAGACGAACAATTTCCCGGAGTTTACTTCAAGAGTATGTCCGGCGCTGTGCGAGAATGCGTGTACCTGCGGGCTGAATCAGGATGCGGTAGCGTCAAAGAGCAACGAGTATGCGATCATTGAAAATGCGTACGAGATGGGGTATGCAAAAGCGAGGCCGCCGAAAGTGCGCACGGGAAAGAAAGTGGCGGTGATCGGTTCCGGTCCTTCCGGGCTCGCAGCTGCGGATCTTCTCAACCGGAGGGGACATTCGGTGACGGTGTTTGAGAGAGAAGATAAAGTGGGCGGACTACTCCGGTATGGGATTCCGAACATGAAGCTGGAGAAGCAGGTCATCGACCGGAAAGTCTCCATCCTCGAGGAAGAAGGAGTGGAGTTTAAGACCGGATGTAATGTGGGAAAAGATGTGAAAGCAGCCCAGATCCTGAAAGAATACGACCGTGTCGTGCTCGCCTGCGGCGCGTCAAACCCGAGGGATATCAAGGCACCGGGGAGAGATGCGGAAGGGATCTATTTCGCAGTGGATTTCCTGAAGTCTACGACGAAAGCGCTGTGGGCGAACGACATGAAGCTGAAAGACGGGACCTATATCTCTGCGAAAGGGAAGAAGGTCATTGTCATCGGCGGAGGTGACACAGGGAACGACTGTGTCGGCACATCGATCCGTCACGGGGCAAAGTCCGTGACTCAGCTTGAGATGATGCCGAAGGCTCCGGATACGAGGAGCGAGACGAACCCATGGCCGGAGTGGCCCAGGGTGTGCAAGACCGATTACGGTCAGCAGGAGGCGATCGCGGTGTTCGGCAGCGATCCACGCGTTTACACGACGACGGTGAAGGAGTTCATTAAAGATAAGAAAGGAAAGCTGTGCAAGGCAGTCCTGGTGAAGCTGGAGAGCAAAAAGGATGAAAAGACAGGCAGGATGATGATGGCAGAGATCCCGGGCAGCGAATATACCGTAGATGTGGATCTGGTGCTCATCGCGGCAGGCTTTCTTGGAAGCGAGAGTTATGTCACCAAAGCCTTTGGCGTGGAGGTAAATGAGAGGACGAATGTAAAGACAGAACCCGGACTTCATGCGACAAATATAAAGAATGTTTTTGTCACAGGCGACATGCACAGGGGGCAGTCCCTTGTAGTCTGGGCGATCCGTGAGGGCAGGGAGGCTGCGAAAGAAGTCGACGAGAGCCTGATGGGATATACAAACCTGTCTATCCAGTAGAAAATTGAGGGAAAATGTGGAAAAGATCCGGGATCCATACGACGATGCCGGATCTTTCCTTATCTGAAAGGGGGAAGGGCGTGTCAGGGGCGGTCTTTGCATGCGGAAACAGGAACAGAGAATGGCATTGTTTCGTGAAAATTGTGAAATGTTACGAAAATGTTAAAAATATGTTGATATTTCCGCGGATTTTTATTATACTTTATTACATATCGTGAAACTGTAGCATTGTGTCTCTGCAAAGTGTGCTTTTTTGCGTTTTTATGTTGAAAAAGCCTGGGCTTTGCTGTATGATAAAGCATATATGTGGGGACATGAATAATAAATATAAGGATTGGTGGAAAAATGAAGTTGAAAAAAGTCGCAAGCATGTTTTTGGCAGCAATGCTTACCTGTTCACTCAGTGTCACGCCTGTCTTTGCGGACGAGGTGTCTGACCTGAAAGAGCAGAAGGCAGAAGCCCAGAGCGAGATGAACAGCCTTCAATCGCAGCTGAACACTTTGATGAACAAGATGTCCGATCTGGAGAACGAACTGATCCAGACGGGCGAGGAGATCGCAAAGACAGAAGAGGATCTGAAAGCCGCGGAGGAAGATCAGGAACAGCAGTATGAAGCAATGAAGCTCCGTATCAAATATATGTATGAAGAGGGAAGCGGCTCGGCAGCTCTGGAGAAGGTACTCACTTCCGGCGATATGAGCAGCATGCTCAGCCAGGCTGAATATTCCCAGCAGGTACATAGTTATGACAGAGAGAAGCTGAACGAGTATATCGCGACGACAGAAAAGATAGAAGAACTGAAGACGTCGCTTGAGGAGAAGCAGGATGATCTGGAAGCGACTCAGGTAGAATTTGAGGCGCAGCAGAGCGAACTGAACACGACGATCAGTGAGAAGAGCGAAGAGATCAGCAATCTTGACGGCATGATCCAGGAGGCTGCAAGGAAAGCGGCTGAGGAAGCGGCGCGCAAGAAGGCTGAGGAAGAGGCAAAGAGAAAACAGGAAGAAGAGAGAGCTGCTCAGGAAGCGGCACAGGATACCGGCGGCGGAAGTTCAAATGAAACGACGACTGTTGAAGAAGATTATGAAGAAGCGTCCGGAGGCGGTGAAAGCAGCGGAGGCGGTGGAAGTTCGGAACCGTCTTACAGCGAGAGCACAGGAAATGCGATCGTTGACCGTGCCTACAGCTGTCTGGGAGCGGATTATGTATGGGGCGCATGCAGCCCGGGAGCATTTGACTGTTCCGGACTTGTAAGCTACTGTCTGACAGGTTCTTACTCCCGCATTGGTACAAGCTCTACATTCCTTGGATGGTCCAGAGTGAGCAATCCGCAGCCCGGTGATGTGTGCGCCGGAGTCGGTCACTGCGGTATCTACATAGGAAACGGACAGATGATCCATGCGGCGACAGAGGGCGTGGGCGTTATCATCGGACCGGTACAGAGCGGAATGGTATATGTCCGTGCATAGTGAAAATGAATAATAGTGAGAAATTTGGAAACCTGCCAGTGGCAGGTTTCCTGCATTTTTATAAAGAGGAAGGAACGATCTCCAGCCAGTATCCGTCCGGATCTTCAATAAAGTAGATCCCCATTGCAGGATTTTCAAAACAGACACATCCCATTTCCTTGTGTTTTTTGAAAGCTGCGTCAAAGTCATCGGCAGTAAATGCAAGATGGATCTCGTTGTCACCCAGGTTGTACGGGCGGTCCCAGTCTCTGAGCCAGGTGAGCTCAAGGAGATGGGGCGTCGTGCCGTCTCCGAGGTATACAAGCTTAAAGCTTCCGTCTTCGGCGTCTTTTGTGCGGGTCACGGTCAGTCCCAGCGCTTCTTTATAGAATGCGAGAGATTTCTCAAGATCATATACATTCAGATTGTTGTGTGCAAAAGTAAATTTCATGGTGAACCTCCATTATAAAATGATATTTTCTGCAGTGTCAGGATATCATATCCGCCAGGCACATTACAAGAAAAATTCTTGCAAAGCCCATATTTCTGTGATATACTACAAACGTTGCAAAAAAACACGTATGTGGATCCTTCTGATGGTGCCTAAGCCGCACACAGCGGACGGTCTCAGAGGAGAAGAAAGCATACGGAAGAAGAAAACCAAATGGAGGAAAGAAACATGAGTGTTATTTCAATGAAGCAGTTACTTGAAGCAGGTGTTCACTTCGGACATCAGACAAGAAGATGGAACCCGAAAATGGCTCCGTACATCTACACAGAGAGAAACGGTATCTACATCATCGACCTGCAGAAATCTGTAGGAATGGTTGACGATGCATACAAAGCTGTTTCCGATATCGCTGCAGAGGGCGGCACGATCCTGTTCGTGGGAACAAAGAAACAGGCTCAGGATGCGATCAAGGCTGAGGCAGAGCGCTGCGGTATGTTCTATGTAAATGAGAGATGGCTGGGCGGTATGCTCACAAACTTCAAGACGATCCAGAGCCGTGTAAAACGTCTCAAAGAGAT
>HHCFC02800__coassemble_1352_pt1 | contig 23215 bp, 22 predicted proteins | sample HHCFC02800__metabat2_high_PE_058 | metagenome-assembled genome bin HHCFC02800 | reverse complement strand
TTCACCTTTTCCGTCCTCCTTTCCCTGTGAAGGGTTTATCCAGTTCCAGGTATAATGTTCCCCTTTCCAGGGCTTTGCATGGTTCGTAGATATCCTGCCATTCCTGCCATTTGACATATGCCATTGCAAGAGGAATGTCAGACGGGAAGAAATCGCTTGTGTCCGGACAGCCGTCCATAAGCCTCATATTCGATGAAGGCGATGGAGAGGAAGTCATCGGGCGGCGCATATAGCGCATATTATTCTGACAATTTGCCATTGGAGGCAGCTCCTTTCATGGATGGTAACTCAATATTATATTATGGTGTTCGCTTAAAGATGTGCAGAGCAAAAAAACTCCTTTACATTTGCCGGCAAATTATATATAATGTATTAGTCGGCGGGGTGTGGCTCAGTTTGGTTAGAGCGCACGGCTGGGGGCCGTGAGGTCGCAGGTTCGAATCCTGTCACCCCGATTATCCTAAAAGCAATGATATAAATATACGAGGGTGTGTATTTGTATCATTGCTTTTGCTTTGTATGGGAGAGTTGTTTTTCTGTATGAAAGAGGATATAATAATTAAATCATGACATCAAAGGAGACAATACGTTATGTGCGGATTTGCAGGATTTGTCGGAAGTGTGGAAGACAGAGAGCAGGTTCTTGAAAAGATGATGGATACGATCATACACAGAGGCCCGGACAGTGAAGGGAAATATGTGGATGAGGACGCAGCGCTTGGCTTTCGGAGACTGAGCATCATCGACCTCTCATCCGTGGGAGATCAGCCGCTTTACAATGAGGACCGGACGAAAGTGCTCGTGTTCAACGGGGAGATCTATAATTATCAGGAACTGAGGGCGGAACTGGTAGAAGCGGGACATGTATTCGTTTCTAACACGGACTCTGAGACGCTGATCCATGGATATGAGCAGTGGGGCGAGAAGCTGGTGGACAGGCTTCGGGGCATGTATGCATTTGCTATCTGGGATACGAAGGAAAAACGGCTCTTTGCTGCAAGGGATATCTTCGGGATCAAGCCGCTGTATTACGCGCAGATGAACGGAACGCTCATGTTCGCGTCGGAGATCAAGGCGTTTATGGAACACCCGAAGTTTGACAAGGTGTTTAATGAAGATGCTCTTGGAAACTATCTTTCCTTCCAGTTTGTGCCGACAAACGAGACTTTCTTCAAAGGGGTGTTCTGCGTGCAGCCGGGACATTACTTTGTCTATGAGGATGGTAAGCTTGAGATCACCAGATATTTCGAACCGAATTTTACAGGGGACTGCAAAAAGCCTTTTGAGGAGGTCGTTGATGACGTTGAGGCAGTGATGAAAGAGTCCGTCAAGATGCATAAGATCAGCGATGTAGAGGTGGCTTCCTATCTGTCCAGCGGAGTGGATTCCAGTTACCTGACTTATCTCGGACAGGTGGACCATACGTTCACGGTAGGGTTCGATGAGGGAAAATACAGTGAGATCCAGGATGCAAAGGATTTCGCGGCGAGTATTGATATGGAAAACGATGCAAAGGTCATCACCCCGGACGAGTACTGGGATAAGCTTTCGGACATCCAGTATTATATGGATGAGCCCGTGGCGGATCCGGCGGCGATCGCTCTTTATTTCCTGAGCGAGGAGGCATCGAAGAAAGTAAAGGTTGTTCTCTCGGGAGAAGGATCTGATGAGCTGTTTGGAGGATACAATATCTACTGTGAGCCGCTGGAGCATACTTCGTTTAACAGGATCCCGATGGGGATCCGGCGATTCCTGGGCAGGTTCGCGGAATACTGCCTGCCCCGGGGCATGAAGGGGAGAGGGTTCCTGATGCGCCATGGAAAGACACTGGAGGAGCGCTACTTTGCCAATGCGACAAATATCTTCACGGAGCGTGAGGCGAATAAGATCCTGAAGAAGGGATGCGAGCCGGGGATCCAGAAAGTGACGCGCCCGCTCTATGACAGGGTGAAAGGGAAAGATCCGGTGACGAAGATGCAGTATGTGGACCTTCATCTCTGGCTGGTACATGACATCCTTATGAAAGGGGATAAGATGGGAATGGCTAATTCCCTGGAGGTGAGAGTGCCGTTCCTGGATAAGAAGGTGCTGGAACTGGCGGAAACACTGCCCCTGGAATATAAGGTGCAGGCGCCCAGGACAAAGGTGGCGCTCCGTGCAGCTGCTGACCGGAACATCCGGAGCAAGACAGCGGAGAAGAAGAAGCTGGGATTCCCGATCCCGATCCGTGTCTGGCTGAAAGAGGACAAGTACTACAGCAGGGTGAGAGACATGTTCCAGTCTGATACCGCAAAGAAATTTTTCCGGACAGAGATACTCTTAAAGATGCTGGATGATCATAAGAACGGTAAGAACCATAACGAGAAGACAGACAACAGCCGCAAGATATGGACGGTTTATATTTTCCTTGTATGGTATGACAGGTTCTTTGGACACGGGAAACCGATGCATCCGGTCATGAAGGCAAGATAGGTGATGAGTTATGAGAAGCAGGACTGTACAGCCGATCAGACGGCGTGGACAGAACAATAATGGGAACAGAAACGCCGGGAAGAGAAATTCCGGCCAGAGAAACCTGGGCGATACTCAGCCCATGCGTCCGGTCAACCCTTCTGCCTACCGCAGGCGGATCGATACGAGGAGGCAGGTAGTGACCGCTCCGGGACCGGCGCAGGCGAGCTCATCGGCGAGAAGGCGCCCGAGAAGGACAGGGCTTGCCGCGGTCATATATCAGATGCGGAAAAAGAGCGCGGAGAGGGAGTCGTATTTTGATTATGATTTCCTCCTGGCAGTGATATTCCTGATGTGTTTCGGGCTCGTTATGCTGTACAGCACGAGTTATTACGGGGCTCAGGGAGACTTCGGGGATGACATGTATTACTTTTCCAAGCAGGCGCTCATCGGTGTGCTGGGATTTGTGGTCATGTTTGCCGTGTCAAAGATCGATTACCATCTGTATGGAGCATTTGCGGTAGAGATCTTTGTGTTTTCCCTCATCATGATGGCGCTGGTAAAAACGCCGCTCGGGCTCACGCTCAACGGGGCGAGACGGTGGATACAGCTTCCGGGGAACCTGACACTGCAGCCGGCGGAGATCACGAAGATCGCGGTGATCCTGTTCATTTCTTATGAACTGTGCCGGCTGGGCAAGAAGGCATACACGATCGAGGGAGCGGTGCGGGTGATAGGACTGGGCGCGATAGCGGCGGGTGGTGTCCTGTTCCTTACGGACAATCTGAGTACTGCGATCATCGTGATGGCGATCACCTGCCTGCTGTATTTCCTGATCCATCCGAAGACGAAGATCTTCGCTGTGATAGCGGGCATTGCTGCCGCGGCGGGAGTCCTTTTGATCCTGATCCTCTCGGTCACAGCGGCGAACAGTGATAACTTCCGGCTTCAGAGGATCCTTTCCTGGCTGAACCCTGAGGCGACTGCTGACAGCGGTAGCTTTCAGGTCATGCAGGGGCTCTATGCGATCGGTTCGGGAGGCTTCTTCGGAAAGGGGCTGGGCAACAGCATGCAGAAGCTGGAGAACATCCCGGAGGCACAGAATGACTGGATCCTTTCTATTATATGTGAGGAACTGGGAGTGTTTGGCGTGATCGTGATCCTCTGCCTGTTCGGTTTCCTGCTCTACAGGCTGATGTTCATCGCACAGAATGCGCCGGATCTTTACGGATCGCTCATCGCATCGGGGATATTTATCCATATCGCCCTCCAGGTGATCCTGAACATCGCGGTCGTTACGGGGATCCTTCCGTCGACCGGGATCATCCTTCCTTTCATCAGCTACGGGGGGACTGCGGTCCTGTTCCTCATGGCGGAGATGGGGATCGCGCTGGGGATCGCGAGAAAGATAAAATTTAACGGCTGAAAATCGCTGCCGGCATTTCGATTACAGTGAAAAGTGTAAGTGTTACGCCATCTGTAGGGAAATGCCGGCAGAAATTGTAAAAAGGGACTTTCAAATCATGGGAAAGTGTGGTATATTTTAATCTGGTATTAAAAACCACATGTTATAGAAAGCAAAAACACACTGCGATACAGGAGGATGTGTCATGGATTATAAGATTATCGTGGACAGCTGCGGAGAGTTGACGGATGAGATGAAAAAGAGTGGTATCTATCAGACCGCGTCTCTCAGTATGCAGATCGACGGAGTGACGGTCGTGGATGATGAGACATTTGACCAGGCGGATACTCTGAGAAGGATCGCGGCGAGCGCAGAATGTCCCAGGTCATCCTGTCCTTCGCCGGAGAGATATATGGAGCTTTACAGGGGAGGGGAGAAGAGAGTATACGTTGTGACTCTCTCTTCGGAACTGAGCGGTTCCTATAACAGCGCCCAGCTTGGAAAGAAGCTTTATGAAGAAGAGAATGGGGATAAGCAGATCCATGTTTTTAATTCCTGTTCCGCATCAGTTGGAGAGACACTGATCGCCCTGAAGGTGCACGAGTGCGAAGAGGCAGGAATGTCCTTTGACGAAGTGGTATCTGCAGCGGAATCATATATAGAAGGACAGCACACGTATTTTGTGCTGGAAAACCTGGATACGCTCCGCAAGAACGGGCGTCTGACAGGGATCAAGTCCATTGTGGCGAGCGCGCTGAATATCAAGCCGGTCATGGGATCGACCCCGCAGGGGACGATCTGCCAGCTCGGACAGGCGAGAGGGATAAAAAGAGCACTTGGCAGGATGACGGATTATATTGCCGGTGAAGTGACAGATCCGGAGAAAAAGATATTGGGGATCTCACACTGCAACTGTTATGAGCGGGCAAAGGAAGTGGAGCGGATCCTCCTCGGGAAATTTCATGTGAAGGCCAGTTTTATCGTGGATACGGCGGGGATCAGCACCATGTATGCAAATGACGGAGGGGTCATCGTAGTCATATAAAAGCTTGCAAAGCCGTGGGGGAATGTGGTATACTTTGTCATAGTTTTGCAGGACCATTGCGGCGAAAGGAGCAGAGAAGATGAGCCAGGAAAAAGTGGATCGTTATAAAAAGGAGAAGGCCAACAGAAAGAAGACCATGCGCAGGGAGAAAGCCATGAGTATTGTGAGAAAGGCGGTTCTCACAGTTGCGGCGCTTGCACTGATCGGCTGGCTTGGCTATTCGGCTTATGATATCTATGATTCCAATAAGGAGAGAGTGGTGGCTGAGGTAAATTACGATGCTGTCACGGATTATCTGAATAGTTTATCTGAATAGAACTGAAAAACGTCAGAAACACAAGATATGGGGCACAAGGTTTTCCTTGTGCCCCATATCTTTGTTTTTGACGTTTTTTTATAGATCAGATGAAGATGGAGGAAGTTTCAGGGACACAAAAAAATCGTAAAAAGGGCTTGAAAAAGGGGGATGTGTGGTTTACAATGGAGCCAAGTGGTGAGAAGTGGTAGAGAGTGGTATAAAGTGGGGAGCGATGTGGAGGCTCACATTTAAAGAAGGGGTTCCGGATGCTTTTAGGAGAGTTTAATCATACGATCGATGAAAAAGGCAGACTGATCATTCCGGCAAAGTTAAGGGATGATCTGGGCGACAGTTTTGTTATCTGTAACGGGCTGGAAGGATGTCTTTTTGTCTACTCTCAGGAAGAATGGAACAAATTCGTAGCCGAACTCGAGACCTTACCACGAATGAACAAGGATGCCAGGATCTTCAAACGCTATTTCTTCGGAAGCGCCTCGGAGGGCAGCTTTGACAAGCAGGGGAGAGTGCTTGTGCCGCCGTCTCTGAGGAAGGCAGCCCACCTGGAGAAAGATGTGGTGCTGGTGGGAGTCCAGGACCGTGTTGAAATCTGGGACAAGGCTCTGTGGGAAGAGAGAAGCCAGGTCAGCGAGGAAGATCTGGATGCGATCGCAGAGCGCATGGAAGCAATTGGGATCAGGATCTGAGAAAAAAGAACAGGAGGAGACTATGGCATTCGAGCACACATCAGTTCTGCTGTATGAGACAGTGGACGGGCTTAACGTCGTGCCTGACGGCATTTATGTTGATGCAACTCTGGGTGGAGGCGGACATGCTTTTGAAGTGTGCAGACGTTTAAGCAGCAAGGGGAGATTAATAGGTATAGACCAGGATGCCGACGCGATCGAAGCGGCGGGAAAAAAACTGGAAGGCTTCGGGGAGAAGGTCACGATAGTGAGGAGCAACTATCGTGATATGAAGCCAAGGCTCCATGAGCTGGGAATTGACAAGGTTGACGGCATCACGCTGGACCTTGGAGTGTCTTCCTACCAGCTGGACACCGCGGAGAGGGGGTTTTCCTACCGTGTGGATGCACCGCTGGATATGAGGATGGACCAGAGGCAGAAGATGACGGCAAGGGACATTGTCAATGGCTACAGCGAGGCGGAATTGTACCGCGTGATCCGCGATTACGGGGAAGACAGGTTTGCGAAGAATATCGCAAAACACATCGTGGCAGAGCGCGGGAAGGCACCGATCGAGACGACAGGGCAGTTGAATGAGATCATCCGGCATGCCATACCGATGAAGATCCGGAAGACATCAGGACATCCGTCCAAAAGAACGTTCCAGGCGATACGGATCGAGCTGAATGGTGAACTGGATGTGCTGAAAAACTCACTGGATGAGATGATCGACATGCTGAATCCGGGAGGACGGATCTGTATCATCACATTCCATTCCCTGGAAGACAGGATCGTAAAAAGTGCATTCCGCAAAAATGAAGATCCGTGTACCTGTCCGAGTCACTTTCCCGTATGTGTCTGTGGAAAAGTGTCAAAAGGAAGAGTGGTCACCCGGAAACCCATCCTTCCCAGCGAGGAAGAGATGGAGAACAACAGCCGCTCAAAGAGCGCTAAACTTCGCATTTTTGAGCGGAGTTGAATTTAAAAGGGAGTAGTAACACATAAACCGTCCGGAAGGGAAGGGGAGAGCCTGGAAGGACAAAAGAACAGGAAAGGGGCTTTACGCTATGGCAGCAGGCAGAAACATGAGAAGTTACAGAAGAACGGAGATGTCCGGTGCGGACAGAAGTCAGTTCTATGTATACGGCAGCGCGGTGCGCCAGGCGGAAGTCCAGCCGATGAGAAGGCGGCAGGAGCGTCCTGCAGCGCCGAAACGCGTAAGCCGTCAGGTGAGGAAGAACCGGAATCGGGCAATGAGCATCAGCCCGGCTTATGCGGTATTTCTTGTGGCAGCCGCTGTCTGCACTGTTTTTCTCTGTGTGATGTACCTCAGGCTGCAGGCAGATGTGGTAACCCGTTCAGAGAATATCACTGCGCTGCAGGAGCAGCTCGCGGAACTCACAGAGGCAAATGACACGGCATATAATGCCGCGGCGGATTCTCTGAACCTTGAGGAAGTGAAGGATAAGGCGATGAACGAGATGGGCATGGTCTATGAAACTCAGGGGACAGTGATCGAATATGACAGTCCTTCGGGCAGCTATGTAAAACAGTATGACAATATTCCCGAGGACGGCGTCCTTGCAAAGTCCAGGGATGTGTCAGAGTAAGGATTATTAAATAATGGCTGGAAGAAAAAGAAAAAAGAACAGATTTGGGTTTTTGACAAAAAAATTCCCGGTCAGGATGCAACGAAAGCTGGTAATGCTGTTTATGGCAATTATACTGGCTTTTGTTGCTCTTGTGGGGAGAGTTACTTATATCAATGTGACAAGAGGGAGCAGCTACACAAAGATCGTGCTTGACCAGCAGAACTACTCCAGCAGGGTGATCCCTTATAAACGCGGTGACATTGTGGACCGGAACGGGACACGGATCGCCACGAGCGAGCGTGTATATAATGTTATCCTGGATGTTGTGGTGCTGACGAGCGATGAGAAGAATATCAATCCTACGATACAGGTGCTGGAAGACTGCTTCGGCATCTCCGAACAGACTGTGAGGGACGTGATCGAGGAAAATCCGGAATCCAGATATGTGATCATGGAAACAGATGTGGATTATGAGACAGCTCAGAAGTTCAATGAGATCGATGATGACGATGAAAACTATCCGAACGTGGCGGGAGTATGGCTGGAAGATGATTATAACAGGACCTATCCTTACAATACACTTGCCAGCGATGTGATCGGATTTACCTATTCGGGAAATGCGGGAGCGATGGGGATCGAGAGCGCGTATAATGATGTGCTGAACGGGACGGATGGAAGAGAATACGGTTATCTCGACAGTGACTCCTCGGTGGAGCGCACGGTGAAAGCGGCGAAGAACGGGAATACGGTCATGACGACACTTGATGTGGGGCTGCAGAGTATTGTCGAGAAATGTATCCTTGAGTTCAATCAGCAGTATGCAGATGATGACAGCACCGGCAGCAAGAATACGGCGGTGATCATAATGAACCCTAATACCGGGGAGATCCTTGCGGAAGCCTCCTATCCTAATTTTGACCTGAACGATCCACGTGATCTTTCCCTCCTGTATACAGATGAGGAGTGGGAGAAAATGTCGGAGGAGGATCAGCTGAACGCGATGAGCGACCTGTGGAGAAACTTCTGTGTCAGCGATGCTTTTGAACCGGGGTCCACCATGAAGCCGTTCACGGTGGCGGCAGGACTGGAGACAGGGGCGCTCACCGGAGATGAGACTTATTACTGCGACGGTTCTCTTCATGTAGGCGATAATGATATCGGGTGTCATCTGAGGAGCGGACATGGGACACAGACTGTTGAGAACGCGGTCGCCAACTCCTGCAACGTGGCATTGATGCATATGGCGGAAACGATCGGAGTGGAGGACTTTACGAGATATCAGCATGTTTTCGGCTTCGGAGAGTACACAGGCATTGACCTGCCGGCAGAGGCTGCAACGTCAGCCCTCCTTTATACAGCAGAGAACATGACCCCGGTAGACCTTGCGACTAATTCGTTCGGGCAGAGTTTTAATGTGACTATGACGCAGATGGCGTCAGCATTCTGTTCGCTTATCAACGGAGGATACTATTATGAACCTCATGTTGTGAAGCAGATCCAGGACGAGGACGGCAATGTCATCGAGACAAAAGATCCTGTTCTGCTGCGCAAGACGATCTCTTCCGAGACTTCGGAACAGATCAAAAGTTATCTGCAGGCAGTGATGGATTATGGCACCGGACAGAACGCCCAGGTGGAAGGATATGATATCGGAGCAAAGACCGGAACCGCGGAGAAGCTGCCGCGAGGGAACGGAAAATATCTCCTTTCTTATATCGGGTATGCACCTCAGGAGAATCCGGAAGTCCTGATCTATGTGGTTGTCGATGAGGCGAACGTAGATGCTCAGGACAACAGTGCTCTGGTACTGGACCTTTCCAAAAAGATCATGGAAGAGGCATTCCCTTATCTGGGGATCACCACCATAGAGGAAAGCAAGGCGGAGGCAGAAGAGTCCGCAGCCTCAGAAGAACAGAATTTCGGAGATACAGAATACTCTGATTATGATGAAAACTATGAAGATACATACGACAATCCGGACGGTGAGTATGTAGACGAAGACTACGATCCTGACCTGGACGACTGGGCGACCGGAGACAGTTCGGGAGAGGAGTAGGACAAAAAGGAAAAAAGGAATAACCCTGCAGAAGATATAATAAATTGTAAAAATATCTTTTGCAGGGTTTTTTATGAAAAATAAAACTTATAATAAGAAAAAGATCCTTGTCGTGTTCCTGTGTGCGGTGGTCATCATAGCAGGGCTGATCTGCCGCCTCGCCTATCTGATGGTATATGATGCGGAATATTATCAGGAACTCGCCCAGGACCTTCATGAAAGAGAAAGAGAGATCAAGGCGGCGCGGGGAGAGATCGTGGACCGGAACGGAGTGGTCCTTGCGACCAATGAGACGGTATGCACGATCTCAGTCATACACAGCCAGGTTGAGGACGCGGAACTGGTGGCGGAAGTGCTCGCGGAGGAACTTGGACTGGATCTGGATGAGGTCAGAGAAAAAGTAGAAAAAGTATCTTCCATGGAAAAGATCAAGACTAATGTTGACAAAGAGACGGGGGACAGGATCCGGAACTATGACCTGGCGGGCGTCAAGGTGGACGAAGATTATAAGAGATATTATCCGTTTGACGAACTTGCCTCCAAAGTGCTCGGCTTTACAGGGGGAGACAACCAGGGGATCATAGGGCTTGAAGTGAGATACGACGAGTACCTCAAGGGGACCAACGGGACGATACTGACGGTCACAGACGCGAGAGGAGTCGAGCTGGAGGGTGTGGCAGAAGACCGGATCGAACCTGTGGCGGGAGAGACCCTCCAGGTCAGTCTGGATTATAATATCCAGGCATACTGTGAACAGGCGGCGATGAAAGTGATGGAGGAAAAACAGGCGGACAGTGTGTCCGTTCTTCTGATGAACCCTCAGAACGGGGAGATATATGCCATGGTAAATGTGCCGGAATTTAATCTGAATGAACCCTTTGAACTGAACACGGGGACAGATGCGGACGATCTCTCTGATGAAGAACTCCAGGATGCGCTGAATCAGATGTGGAGGAACGGCTGCATCAATGATACTTATGAGCCGGGATCGACTTTCAAGATCATCACATCCTCCGCCTGCCTGGAGGAAGGGGTGGTCTCTCTGGACGATACCTTTACCTGTCCGGGATACCGGATCGTGGAGGACAGAAAGATACGCTGCCATAAGACGGGAGGGCACGGGACAGAGACATTTGTGCAGGGGCTTCAGAATTCCTGTAATCCCGTCTTCATGGATATCGGGATGAGGCTGGGATCTGACAGGTTTTATGATTATTTTGAACAGTTCGGACTGCTTGAACTCACGAACATCGACCTCCCCGGAGAGGCAGGGACGATCATGCACAAAAAGGAGGATATCGGGACAGTGGAACTGGCGACCATGACCTTTGGACAGTCATTCCAGATCACGCCGATCCAGATGGCAACAACTGTGAGTTCTTTGATCAATGGAGGAAAAAGAGTGACGCCTCATCTGGGAATGGCTGTGCTGGATGAGAATGGAAAGATGATCGAGGAGTTTGAGTATGAGAGCAGAGATGGAATCATATCAGAAGAAACCTCGGAGACCATGCGCATGTTGTTAAAAAGTGTGGTGGAAGAGGGATCAGGGAAAAATGGATATATCGAAGGGTATTCCATCGGAGGAAAGACTGCCACGTCACAGACCCTCCCCCGAAGTGCCAATAAATATATCGCTTCCTTTATCGGGTTTGCTCCGGCGGAGGATCCGCAGGTCCTGGGGATGGTCGTGATCCATGATCCGCAGGGAGTATACTATGGGGGGACGATCGCGGCACCTGTGCTGAGGGATATCTATGACAATGTGCTGCCGTATCTCGGGATTGAAAAAAACTGAGTGATGGGTTATACTGTATTGGATATTTGGAAAAGAGACAAAAGAAATACGAGGTGGATTTATGAGCAGTCATATTGTGATACCGGTCCTGATCTCATTCGCAGTGAGTGTCATTTTGGGACCGGTGGTCATTCCTTTTTTGAGAAAACTGAAAATGAAGCAGACAGAGCGTACGGACGGGGTGCAGTCCCATCTGAAAAAGGCGGGGACGCCGACTATGGGAGGTGTGATGATCCTTGCAAGTATCATTATCACATCCCTGTTCTATGTGAAAGATTATCCGAAGATCATACCGATCCTTTTCCTGACCGTGGCGTTCGGGCTGATCGGATTCCTTGATGATTATCTGAAGGTAGTGATGAAGCGTTCGGATGGTCTTTTCCCGATGCAGAAGATGGCGCTCCAGATCGTTGTGACGGCTATCTTTGCATATTATATCGTGGAGGTTTCCAAGGTCCCGCTGACACTTCTTGTACCATTTTCGGGCGGATATTACTGGGATATCGGCTGGCTCGCGATCCCCGTGCTTTTTATCGCGGTGATAGGGACTGTGAACGGCACCAACTTTACGGACGGGCTGGACGGTCTTGCATCCAGCGTGACAGTACTTGTGGCAACCTTCTTTACTGTTGTTGCTGTGGGGACAAAGAGCGGCGTGGAGCCGATCACCTGCGCTGTCGTGGGTGCGCTCCTTGGCTTCCTGCTGTTTAACGTCTACCCGGCGAGCGTGTTCATGGGAGACACCGGCTCCCTGGCCCTGGGAGGATTTGTGGCAGGTACGGCTTATATGCTGCAGATGCCGTTGTTTATCATCATCGTGGGATTTATATATCTGGTGGAGGTGGCATCCGTCATCCTGCAGGTGGCATACTTTAAGAAAACAGGTGGAAAGCGTCTTTTCAAGATGGCGCCGATCCATCATCACTTTGAACTTTGCGGATGGTCTGAGACGAGAGTGGTCGCAGTATTTTCCATTGTGACGGCGATCCTCTGCCTTATTGCTTTAATGGGGGTATAAACAGCATGGAGATAGAAGGAAAAAAAGTTCTGGTATTTGGATCCGGGATCAGTGGAGAGGCTGCAAGCAGGCTCCTTCTCCAGAAAGGCGCGGAGGTAGTGCTCTACGACGGGAATGACAGCCTGGATGCGGACAAGATCCTGGGGGAGATCACCTGGGAGGAAGGGCAGAAGGCCAGAGTAGTCCTTGGCAGACTGTCAGAGCAGCAGGAAGATGAGATGCTGGACGGGCTTTCCCTTGTGGTCATGAGCCCGGGAGTTCCTACAGACCTGCCTGTCGTTGAAAAGATGCGTGTAAAGGGAATCCCGGTATGGGGAGAGATCGAACTGGCGTATGTCTTTGGAAAAGGCCAGGTCCTTGCCATCACAGGGACGAACGGGAAGACGACGACGACGGCGCTCCTCGGAGAGATCATGAAAAATTGTAAAGAGAGCGTTTTCGTAGTGGGAAACATCGGAACGCCTTACACGGAAGTTGCACTGCGCACAGAGGAAGAGTCTGTGGTCGTGGCGGAGGTCAGCAGTTTCCAGCTCGAGACGATACATACCTTCCGACCGAAGGTCAGCGCGATCCTGAATATCACGCCGGATCATCTGAACCGTCACCATACGATGGAGGCATATATCGGCGCGAAGGAGGATATTGCAAGGAATCAGACAGAAGAAGATTTCTGTGTCCTGAACTATGAAGACGATGTCTTAAGGGCTTTCGGAGAGAAAACGGGTGCAGAAGTTCTATATTTCAGCAGTGCGCATAAACTAGAGAAAGGCGTATACCTGGACGGCACAAAGATCATCTGTGATATTGACAGACCGATCGAGATCTGTGACGTCAGTGAGTTGAAGATCCTGGGAACGCATAACCACGAAAATGTGATGGCGGCAGTGGCGATGGCATATGCTTTTGGTGTACCTGTGGAGATCATCCGCAGCACACTCCGTGAATTCCAGGGAGTAGAGCACAGGATCGAGTTTGTCGCCGAAAAGAACGGCGTGGCGTATTACAACGATTCAAAGGGGACAAATCCGGATGCTGCGATCAAGGGGATACGGGCGATGAACCGTCCCACCGTGCTGATCGGCGGAGGTTATGACAAAGATTCGGATTATGATGAGTGGATCGAGGCTTTTGACGGGAAAGTGAAAAAACTGGTTCTGCTGGGAGCAACCCGTGAGAAGATCGCGGAGACAGCAGAACGTCACGGATTCCGGGATATTGTCCTGGCGGACAGCTTTGAGGAAGCATTCGCACAGTGTGTGGAAGCTGCACAGCCGGGAGACGCAGTACTTTTATCTCCGGCGTGTGCGAGCTGGGGCATGTTTAAAAATTATGAAGAACGGGGCGATAAATTTAAAGAACTGGTAAATCGTTTATAAGGAGTGAGTCCGGATTGGAGCATCCCGGGAAAAAGCGCAGGTTTGACGATACGCTGCTGGCTGTTGTCCTGATCCTGGTCGGGATCGGGCTGATCCTTCTATACAGCACCAGCGCGTATAACGGCAGGATAAAGTTTCATGACTCTCTGTACTATCTGAAAAAACAGGGGTTCGCGACTCTGCTGGGACTTGCGGGTATGGTGGTCATCGCAAGGATCGATTATCACCGATGGATCCCCTTTGCAGTGCCGGGGTATCTTGCGGCGACAGCACTGTCCCTGGCGGTCATGTTCTTCGGAGATGAATATAACGGGTCCAAAAGATGGCTGTCTTTGGGCCCGATTTCATTTCAGCCGTCTGAGTTTGCAAAAGTGGCAGTGATCCTTTTTCTTGCATGGCTGGTTAGTGCAAATGTAAAGAAGATGACAAGATTCCGCACCCTTCTGCTGGTGCTGGTGTCTATCCTTCCGATCGTGGGGCTGGTGGGAGCGAGCAACTTAAGTACGGCGATCATCATCCTCGGGATCGCTGTCATCGTGATCTTTACAGCCAGTCCGAAGTATTCACAGTTTATCTGGATGGGGGCGGCCGGGATCGCGTTTATGGCAGTGTTTCTTGCCCTGGAGAGTTACCGCCTGGAGCGGATCGCGATCTGGAGAAACCCGGAAAAGTATGAGAAAGGATATCAGACGCTCCAGGGGCTTTATGCGATCGGGAGCGGCGGCCTGTTTGGAAGAGGCCTGGGAAACAGTGTGCAGAAACTGGGATTTCTGCCCGAGGCGCAGAACGATATGATCTTTTCTATCATATGTGAGGAACTGGGGCTTGTAGGGGCTTCGGCGATCGTGTTCCTGTTCCTTGTGCTCATCTGGCGTTTCTTTGTCATCGCCACACGGGCGAAGGATCTGTTCGGCGCGCTGATCGCATCCGGCGCTATGGCGCATATGATGATCCAGGTGATACTGAATATCGCTGTTGTGACAAATACGATCCCCAATACGGGGATCACTCTTCCTTTTATCAGTTACGGGGGAACGTCAGTGATGTTCCTGCTGCTGGAAATGGGACTTGTCCTCAGCGTCTCCAGTGTGATAGAATAGACAGCATTGATATGGGAGTCTGATGATACTCCGTACAGGATCACTGTGGACGGTGGCCCTGCAGACGAAAATGAGATGCTCCTGTCAGATGAAGGAGGGATACGATGAAGAGAAAGAAGCGCAGAAAAAAAGCGTGGAAGACCGTGCTGTCAGTCTTCGCAGCACTGATACTGCTGGGACTGATCGCTGTTTTTGGTTTCCGGATCCGCACGATCGAGGTGGAAGGAAATGATTATTACGGAGACAGTTCCATCGCCGCGTGGATCCAGAACGACAAATTCTCAGAAAATGCGCTCTATGTGCTTTTTAAATATAATCTCACACAGCAGGATGTCCCGTCGGCGGTGGAGAGCATGCGGGTGTCTTTAAAGAATCCGTGGACCCTTACTGTAAAGGTGACGGAGAAGACGATGCTGGGGTATGTGGACTATGATGAAGCCTATCTGTATTTTGACAGGGACGGGATCGCGTCCCTCAGGACAAAAAAAGTCATAGATGGAGTACCGTATATTGAGGGGCTGGAGTTTGACGCTTCGAAAGTGATCATAGGCGGGGCGCTCCCGGTGGAGGACGACAGTATCTTTGAGAAGATCATGGAAACATCCAGATACTTGGGAGAGGCGGAACTCACACCGGACCGCCTGGTGTGTGCTGACAGCGGGATCACGCTTTATTTTGGAAATGTAGAGGTGCTTTTGGGAAACGGCGGCTATGAGGAGCGGATCGCCCAGATCAGCCCGATCCTGGAAAAACTCTCGGAACAATACCCGGATGCGGCAGGGACGCTGCATCTGGAAAATTTTGATGAATCCTCTGACGCGGTCCGGTTTGTGCCGAAGAAACAGTAACTGAATTGTTGCAAAAAATCAGAAAAATAAGAAAAAATCTATTGATTATTTGCTAAAAAGACTTTATTATATACTTATTGGATTATAGCGTTCAATTAAAGGGATGTATAAGAAATTAATAAGACAACAAAGGAGGAAATACTCTTGTTAGAAATTAAAACCAACGAATCGGAAGCGGCTGCAAGAATAATTGTTGTCGGAGTCGGTGGAGGCGGAAACAACGCTGTGAACCGAATGATCGATGAACAGATCGCAGGCGTAGAATTTATCGCAGTGAATACAGATAAACAGGCTCTTCAGCTCTGTAAGGCACCTACTCTGATGCAGATCGGAGAGAAACTCACAAAAGGTCTTGGCGCAGGAGCGCAGCCTGAGGTAGGAGAAAAGGCAGCAGAAGAGAGTTCAGAGGAGATCTCCGCAGCACTCAAGGGCGCCGATATGGTATTTGTTACCTGTGGTATGGGAGGCGGTACAGGAACCGGTGCAGCTCCGGTCATCGCACGTATCGCAAAAGAGCAGGGAGCACTTACTGTCGGAGTTGTCACAAAACCGTTCCGTTTTGAGTCAAAGACAAGGATGCAGAACGCTCTTACCGGAATTGATAAACTGAAAGAAAATGTAGACACGATCATTGTGATCCCGAATGATAAACTTCTGGAGGTTGTTGACAGACGCACGACCATGCCGGAGGCGTTAAAGAAAGCGGATGAGGTTTTACAGCAGGGTATCCAGGGTATCACAGACCTGATCAATGTTCCTTCACTGATCAACCTTGACTTTGCAGATATCCAGACTGTTATGAAGGACAAGGGTATCGCTCACATCGGAATCGGTTCCGGACGTGGAGATGACAAGGCTCTTGAAGCGACAAAAGAGGCTGTTGCCAGCCCGCTGCTCGAGACGACGATCCAGGGTGCATCCAATGTTATCGTCAATGTATCCGGAGATATCACGCTGATGGATGCTTCCGATGCAGCAGATTACGTACAGGAACTTGCCGGAGAAGGTGCAAGTATCATCTTTGGTGCTATGTACGACGATACGAAGTCCGATGAGTGTACGATCACCGTTATCGCGACCGGCTTACATAATGTGGGCGGAAGCGCTTCAAAACTGAAAGCAAGACTGGAAGGACAGCAGAAAACTGGTTCTATCCTTTCTTCTGCAGACGGACGTGCGAGAACAGCGCAGGATCCTGAGAGAAGAGGGGCTGCGGCAAGACCGCAGGGAGGGACCATGCCGACACTTCAGCCCAGGACTCCGTCCAGCAGTGTGAAGGAGCAGTCGATAAAGATTCCGGATTTCTTTAAGAAATAATAAAATAGATGATCTTCTAAACAAGTATGGGGAACCGCCGAGAGGCGGTTCCTTTTCTGTTTTATGGCATTGCGGTCGATTTGTCGAACGATAATTTCCCTCATATGCCAGTTTCTGACAAATTTCAGTTTTTCCCCGTCTTATAATGGAGCACATACAAAGGAGAAAGAAGGTGGGGCATGTATTATGAACTCTATATAGACGTGTTGTTTCTGGAAAACTTTATGATGGACAGCCTGATCCTTCTGGCTGTCAACAGGATCCTCAGATGCAGCCGTACATATGGCCGGATCTTTGCCGGCGGGGCAGTGGGAAGTCTTCTCACCTGTCTCGTGATCGCGATACCTCTGCCGGAAGCACTCAAACTGTTCCTTTTCCATGCTGTGGTCAACACTGTGATGATCATGGCGGGACTTCGGATCAGCAGTGCATTACAGTTTGTGAAAGCATTTCTACTTCTTTATCTCGCAGCGTTTGCCGCAGGCGGGCTTCTCCAGATGATCCGCCCGTATATGCGCAGTGCAGCATTGCTGTATTCGTCCGCGGTGGCGCTTTATTTTTTGTTCTCCCGGCTGTGGAGGTGGCTTCCGGTGCTGTTTTCCAGGAAGGACAGGGTGTGCAGGGCCGTGGTCTATACAGGAGGGATCAGATACGAGGTAACTGCTCTCTGCGATACGGGGAATGTGCTGACGGACCCGATCACGGGAGATCCGGTCAGCGTCCTGGACCCCGATGTGGCAGAGCAAATTTTTGAACTCTCGGGAAGCCCGGAGAGGTTTCGGTACATTCCATACCGCTGTGTCGGCGGAGAAAGCGTGATGAAAATATTCAGAGCAGAAAAGATGTGTGTTTCCGCCGGGGAGGAAATGTGGATACAGTCTCCGCTCCTCGGCGTGGGGGAAACTGCGCTTTCTGAGAGAGGAGACTATCAGATCATCCTGAATCCGGATATATTTTATTCCGGAGATACAGGAAAGTGAGGATAAAAATGACAGAAGAATGAATACTTGGTTTTAGGAGGGACATGAAATGGTCGTAAAAGTGGCAGTACCGCAGCAGTTTAAATTGAAGGTGATACCGGATTTCCGGTCGATCCTCTTCGGCGGACAGAAGGAGATACATTATATCGGCGGAACCGAGATACTGCCTCCGCCGCTGGAAGGGGAAAGCGAATCAGAAGTGATACGGAAACTGGGCACAGAGTGCGACGAAGAGGCTAAGAAAACGCTGATCGAGCATAATCTGAGACTGGTCGTTTACATAGCAAAGAAATTTGACAACACCGGAGTCGGGGTGGAGGATCTGATCTCCATCGGCACGATCGGGCTGATCAAAGCGATCAACACATTTAATCCGACAAAAAAGATCAAGCTTGCAACCTATGCATCCCGGTGTATCGAGAATGAGATCCTGATGTATCTGCGCAGGAACAGCAAGACCCGTATGGAAGTGTCCATAGACGAACCCCTCAATGTGGACTGGGACGGAAATGAACTTCTCCTTTCAGACATACTGGGAACGGAGGAGGACACCATATACCGGGACATGGAAAACGAGGCGGAGCGCAGGCTTCTGATCCGCGCCCTGAACAAGCTCAGCAGCAGAGAAAAGCTGATCGTGAGGATGCGTTTCGGACTGGACGACCCGGAAGGAAAGGAGAAGACGCAGAAAGAAGTGGCAGATCTCCTCGGCATATCGCAGTCGTATATTTCCAGGCTGGAGAAAAAGATCATGCAGAGGCTGAAGAGGGAGATGGTCAGGTACGAGTGAAACGGCTTATGCGCCATTTGTTCACCAGGGAGATATGATCGTGGAATATATGGAAAAAATAAAATAGAGAGATAAATTATCTGAAAAAAGATGTATAATCTGACCGGAAATGATACAATAGAAGAAAATGAAAAAAGGGTTGGTGAGGCTATGAAACTGACATTTATCGGAGCAGCCCATGAAGTTACGGGAAGCTGCCATTTTCTTCAGGCGGTCGGGAAAAATATCCTGATCGACTGCGGGATGGAGCAGGGACCGGACCTGTATGAGAATCCGGGGCTTCCGATCCCGGAGAGCGAGATCGACTATGTATTCCTGACACATGCCCATATCGACCATTCCGGGATGCTCCCGGCACTGGCAAAGAAAGGTTTCCGGGGGCAGATATTTGCGACATTCGCGACGGCAGACCTGTGCAATATCATGCTCCGCGACAGTGCGCACATCCAGGAATTCGAGGCGGAGTGGAGGAACAGGAAAGGGAGGCGAGCCGGGAAACCCGAGTATGAGCCTGTCTATGTGATGCAGGATGCCCTGGACGCGATCGAACTCCTGGTGCCATGCCAGTACGGTGAAAGGATCACGATCTGCGACGGGATCCAGATCCGGTTCACGGACGTGGGACATCTGCTGGGCTCGGCGAGTATCGAAGTGTGGGCGACAGAGGAAGGCGTGACGAAGAAGATCGTCTTTTCTGGTGATGTGGGGAATCTGGATCAGCCTATCATCAAAGATCCCAGTTACACGGAAACAGCGGATTATGTGGTGGTGGAATCTACTTACGGCAATCGGATCCATTCCGCAGAGAAACCGGATTACCTGGGAGAATTTACAAGGATCATCAAAGAGACCTTTGACAGAGGCGGCAATGTGGTCATCCCCTCTTTTGCGGTGGGGAGGACCCAGGAGATGCTCTATTTTATCCGGGAGATCAAGGAGCAGGGACTTCTGAAAGAGTATCAGGATTTTGACGTGTATCTGGACAGCCCGCTGGCGATCGAGGCGACGAAAGTGTTTACGAAAAACATGCGGGACTGCTTTGACGAGGAAGCGCTCGCCCTGGTGAATTCCGGTGTGAACCCGCTGGTCTTTCCGGGACTGCATACCTCCACGACGAGCGATGATTCCAAGATGATCAATTTTATCGAAAAGCCGAAAGTGATCATCTCTGCTTCCGGTATGTGCGATGCAGGCAGGATCCGCCATCATCTGAAACACAATCTGTGGCGTCCGGAGTGTACGATCCTTTTTGTGGGATATCAGGCAAACGGAACGCTTGGAAGAAAACTTCTCGAGGGGGAGAAAAATGTGAAGCTCTTCGGGGAGGAGATCGAGGTGCACGCCAGGATCGAGAGCCTTCACGGAGTGAGCGGTCATGCTGACATGAACGGACTTTTGAAATGGATCGGCGGATTCCGGGGCCATGTCGAGAGAGTGTTCGTCGTACACGGCGAGGATACGGTGACCGAAGAGTTCGCGCAGACGGTGGAGGAAAAGTTCGGGTATAAGACCTGGGCGCCCTTCCCCTGCTGTGAGGCAGATCTTATCTCAAACGAGATCATAAATGAAGGGGTGAAAGTCCCTGTCAGACCAAAGAAGGCGGCACAGCGCAGAGCAGATACTGCTTTCGACCGCCTTGTGGAAGCGGGAAAGAGGCTGCTTGATATCATCTACAGGAACGAAGGGCTCTCCAATAAAGATAAGGCGAAATTTGAGAGCCAGATCAATAACCTTGCAGACAAATGGGAAGAATGATGTTTCCTTTGTCAAGGTCTAAAAGTTTATAAAATTTTCTCCGGCATCGAATATCCTGTGCACAGAGTGAGAATCATTCTAAGTAGAAAACAGCTTAGGAGGATTCTTACAATGATGGTGAACAAGGTGGAACTGTGCGGAGTCAATACATCGAAACTCCCGCTTCTGAAGGAAGAAGAGAAGGAGGAATTGTTCGCGCGCGTCCAGGCTGGTGATGAGGAGGCGCGCGAACAGTATATCAAGGGGAATTTAAGGCTGGTGCTCAGCGTGATAAAACGCTTTGACGGGAGCAGTGAGAATGCAGACGACCTTTTTCAGATCGGGTGTGTGGGACTGATGAAAGCTGTGGATCACTTCGATCCGTCAAGGATGGTGAAATTCTCTACCTATGCGGTCCCTATGATCATCGGAGAGATCCGCAGATATTTGAGAGATAACAGTTCGATACGGGTCAGCAGGTCGCTGCGGGATACAGCGTATAAAGCGATCTATGCAAAAGAGGGGTATATCCGGCAGCATATGAAAGAGCCGACAGTCCAGGAGATCGCGGATGAGATCGGGATCGCGAAGGAGGATGTGGTGTTTGCCCTTGACGCGATCCAGGCGCCGATGAGCCTTCATGAACCGGTCTACAGCGACGGGGGCGATGCCCTTTATGTCATGGACCAGGTCAGTGACAAAAAGAACAAAGAGGAGAACTGGATCGAGGAACTCTCCCTTGAGGCGGCGATGGAGAGGCTCAACGAGCGGGAAAGGTATATCATAACTCTCCGCTTTTTTGAGGGAAAGACCCAGATGGAAGTTGCGGATCAGATCAATATCTCCCAGGCACAGGTCAGCCGGCTGGAAAAGAACGCCCTGAAGACCATGCGCCAGTACCTGCTTGGAAAGTGAATTGCCGGCGGCGGTTAAGTGTGAACAGGAACAAAGATGAGGGGCTGTTTCCGGGAAAGTGAAGAAAGTATTGCTATTTTCATGGCTTCATACTATGATATGGATAGCCGGGATCAAAAAGAGGACCGGTACAAAAGAAAAATACGGAGGGAAGCCATGTATAAGGCATGTATATTTGATCTGGACGGGACGCTGACAGATACACTGGACTCTCTTGTCTATTCCGTCAATGAGACGATGAAGGAGCTTGGACTGCCAGGGATCACCACGGAGCAGTGCCGGCAGTTTGTCGGAAACGGAGCGAAGGTGCTGATCGAGAAGACCCTGCGGGCATGCGGGGACGAGAACCTGGAACATTACGAACAGGCGATGAGTGCATACCTGAGAATATTTGATGAGAACTGCACATATCATGTAATACCTTACGGCGGAGTGACCGGACTGCTCGAGGATCTGAAGGCAGGAGGGATGAGGCTCGCCGTATTATCCAATAAACCGGACCGGCAGGCAGTCCACGTGGTCAGAGAGATCTTTGGTGAAGGTGTGTTTGACCGGGTGTACGGACAGAGAGAAGGAGTGCCGCGCAAACCGGACCCTGCAGCGGTGCTTCAGATCGCGTCTGAATTCGGCGCTGCACCGGAGGAGACACTCTATATCGGAGATTCTGAAGTGGATCTGGCGACGGGAAGAGCTGCCGGCATGAAGACGGTACTGGTATCATGGGGATTCCGGGACAGGGAGGACCTGCGTTCGGCAGGGGCGGACCTGATCGTGGATTCCGCAGATGAGATCCTGGAGATCGCAGAAGGAGGAGGTTGTGCATGAACGGATACAGTGAAGAATGCCTGAATGTTTTTCTGAGAGATCAGGGGAAACTCTTTGACGAACCGGTGGCTGAGACACCGGAGGAAGCAGAGGCGTTCCTGGAAGACTGCATGGCAGTGGTCGTGGATTCTCTGAGGGAAGTCAGGGAATATTTTGAGGAGAGCGGAGCTGATGTGGAACATATGTCAGACGAGGAACTGGAGGATGCATCAGAAGTATTTGCGCTCCCGGATGGAAAGTATCTGATCGTCGAAGGATAGGGCACAGAACGATAAGAGTCAACAGGTCATGGAAAAGCCGCAGTCTATTCACGCGTGCAGCGAGCCGGGCAGACATGCTTGTATGTCCGTTCGGCGGCTGCTGCGAGGGTCAGATACCCCCGATGCTCTCATCGGGGGTATCTGACTTGACTGCGGCTTTGTTTACGGCTTCTTTGATGGCATCCAGTATCATCTGGGATGTGTAAGGAGTGTCCTCCGGCAGTGAGATGTCTTCCAGGGACTGTGTCTCGCAGATCTGTTCTGCGATGTCCTCGATAGCTGGCTGGACAAGAGGGTACATCGCGGCGACCGTCTCGTCAAGGTTGGAAAACCGGATGGAGTTGATTCGGGATTCGTCTACGGATACCTCCACTTCCAGATTCGTGTTGTTCAGCGTGAGAGAAGAAGTATAGACGCCCGGAGTATACTGCTTTTCTACGCCGGTGCCGGAAGAACTGTCATCCTGCCGGAACATGATGACGAGGAGAACGATGAGCAGTATCCCCAGCGCGGCAAACACAGCAGTGTAGATGATCTCTTTCATATGAAGGACAATGATCTTTGTCTTGGAACCCATAGAGTTACCTCCCAATCTATTTTGCCGCCGCCCTTTGCGGCTTCAGCTTTTTTATAAGTGTATGACGCGAAAAGGGAAAATATTCACGCAGATTTGACAGGTAAAAATAATTCGCACTAAATCTATTGAAAATACACAGCTTCACTG